>Ga0164241_10000949_pt1 | contig 41477 bp, 43 predicted proteins | sample OricomyardsoilBY_FD_108780 | JGI IMG/M metagenome (GOLD analysis project Ga0164241, IMG submission 108780) | Backyard soil microbial communities from Emeryville, California, USA - Original compost - Back yard soil (BY) | ecosystem: Environmental > Terrestrial > Soil > Unclassified | place: USA... | reverse complement strand
GACGTGATCCTGAAAAAATGCCGGCTGAAAGTGGATCACTTCGCGCATCGTCCACCAGTGACTTGCCAGTATTGCTCCCAGGAAACCGAACAGCACCGAGCATGCAAGACCGCCATTTTCGATGCGTTGGCCAAATACCCAAACGTCACTAAACTAGAACTGGAGCGGCATCTGAAAGAGGTTCGCCCCGATGTAAGTTGCTATATCAGCGGCGTGCCCGTGGCTATCGAGGTGCAGCTCAGTGCACTTTCCTATGAAGCGATTCTCCGCCGAACTGAGCACTACGCCCGCAAGAAGATATACGTGCTATGGGTTGCCCAGTGGACTCCGTCACTTGACACCTCAGAGCGCTACAGTCCTCGGGTGTGGGAGAAATGGTGCCATGCCGCATATTTCGGACGCGTCTACTATTGGACGGCAGGGAGCACCGTGGTGCCGTATCACTTCGATTCGTGCTTGCTCGATGTTCCTCTGAGCGAGTGGCACGATGAGAACGGTGATGAAATGAGCGCTGGAGGCTACACACGTTTTTCAAAGCGCTACCGCACACCCGCCAAGGGTCGCCCGCTGAATATTGCTCGGGATTTTGTTAAATGCGACCATGTAGGTTTCAATCGTGGGGTGATCGAAGTGCCCCAGTGCCGGATTTTTAAAGACCGTTACGGCAAATTCGATAATCTACGCATCAGACCCGCGGTTATTGAGCCTGTAGACGAAAGAGGCGCGGCACGAATACACGGCGAAGATTTAGAAGAAGATGACTCCCGCCCTTGGTAACTCTGTCTGTTCATTCCGGGGAAAGGGCTTTCCCCTCGGTCGAGTCTGCGTCTCGCCCTCCCCTTTCTAGCGGGGACACCCCGCAACGCCCCGACGTCGGCCAAGGCCGACTTGGATAGCACGAGCGGGACCGGCCAGCACTCCGGTGTTCCGCTCCGACTACGGCTCCGGCCACTCGTTGCGGGCGGAGACGGCTTGGCTCAGCGCTCACGGCCGCCTCTGGCGATACGTCGTCCGAGCACGACCATTCGCCAGGATCGCGCCCGGTCGCAGGCTCTCAGGTCGCGACACCAGCGGCCTTGCCGCGCTCCAGCCGGCGCCGACTCCTTCCTCCACTCCAGGCTTTCGCCTCCGCTCCGCTCCCACACCTCCGCACCGTCCGGTCCCGCTCGACTACGAGGGCGACGGTCGGCAGCGCTAGCCCTCGCCCGTCCACGCCCAAACGTAGCAAAGCTTAACATTCAGAAATGCCAGCACCTTGCCTAGCGAGCGCAAGGATGCAGGCATGGTGGAATCGTAATCGAACCTTAATCCGTTGACGCTATAGGGCAAAATTTCGACCCTCGCCTACCAGCCCCATGAAGATCGTTTCGGTGAAGATTGAAAATTTTCGCTGCCTCAAGAACGAGACGGTGAGCTTCGATGATTACACATGCCTTGTCGGACCAAACGGCGCCGGCAAATCAACCGTCCTGAACGCGCTCAATGTTTTCTTTCGAGAATCCAAGTCCGGTTCCACCAACCTCGTCTCGCTTTCAAAAGAAGATTTTCACGATAAAAATACTAACGACCCAATACGAATCACCGTTACTTTTGGCAGCCTGAGTGACACAGCGAAGACCGATTTAAAAGACTACGTTCGGCACGACCAACTCGTGGTCAGCGCAGTCGCGACTTGGAATGAAACGGCACAGGGGGCTGTCGTCGCGCAGCATGGATCTCGTTTGGCGATGGCCGAATTCGCCCCGTATTTCCGAGCAGACAGCGACGGAAAATCGGCGGCAGAACTGAAGACCTGCTACGGTGATATCCGAAGGACATTCACGGATCTACCGGCGCCCGGAGCGAAAGCCGCGATGGCCGATGCCTTGCGTGCCTACGAGAACACTCATCCCGAGAAGTGCGTGCTCATTGAAAGCAGTGACGAATTCTACGGAGTGTCGAAAGGCGCCCACAAACTCGGTAAATACGTGCAGTGGATTTTCATTCCCGCAGTGAAGGATGCCGCAAGCGAGCAAGCTGAGGCGAAGGATACTGCGCTCGGCCGACTAATGGAGCGAACAGTGCGCGCGAAGGTAAAGTTCACCGAGCGAATTCGCGCGTTGCAGCAGCAAGCAATCCAATCTTACGACGCGCTTCTCGCCGAAAACCAACCGGCGTTGAAGGAACTTTCGGATTCTCTGACGAAGCGGCTAGGAGATTGGTCGCACCGGGGCGCTCAGCTGCAGGTTCGTTGGGACAAAGACCCGCAAAAGTCGGTGCGTATTGAGGAGCCATTCGCAAAAATATACGCGGGGGACGAAGCGTTTGTTGGCGAAGTCACGCGTCTCGGGCATGGATTGCAGCGCTCTTACATGTTCGCGCTTCTTCAGGAATTGTCGGGCTGCGATGTCGCGGACGCACCCCGGCTGTTGCTGGGGATTGAAGAACCGGAGCTTTTCCAGCATCCACCACAGGCCCAGCATTTGGCCGACGTTCTCTCGCATCTCAGCACGCAGAATGCGCAGGTCTTTGCCTGCACGCACAGCCCCTATTTCGTCTCCGGTAAAGGGTTTGAGGACGTTCGATTGGTTCGAGCAACAGTTCCACCTGCGGCTCGGTCAGCGAGCATTAGCTACAAGCAACTGTCAGACTATCTTGTCGGGAAGCTCGGCGAAGACCGTTACAAGAAGCCCGAAGGTGTGCGCGCAAAAATCCACCAAGCGCTCCAGCCAGTGCTTCGTGAAATGTTTTTCGCGCCTAAGTTAGCCCTCGTCGAAGGCCTCGAGGATATCGCTTACATTACCGCCGCACTGAATTTGGATGCCAAATGGGACACGTGGCGAAGTGCTGGATGCCATCTCGTGCCCGTGAGCGGCAAGAGCGAACTCGTGCAACCACTAGCTATCGCCCAACTCCTTTCAATTCCTGTGTTTCTTATGTTTGATGCGGACGGCGACGAGCAGAACGCCGGCCGTCGCGCCCTGCACAAGGCCGACAACGAACGTCTCCTCAAACTCCTTGGTTTAGATCCGACGCAGCCCTTTCCAGCCGCTCCGATTCTCACCGACAAACACGTGATATGGGTGGAGAACCTTGGCAGTAAAGTTCGTAGCGATTATGCCGCCGGCGAATGGAGTGCGTGGAAAACGGCGACGGAAGCCGAACTCGGCCAGCCTGGCGGTCTTGAGAAAAATTCGCTGTGCATCGCGGGCATCCTTGAAAAAGCGTGGGCCGCGGGAAAGCCATCGCCCACGCTACAGCGGCTCAGCGCGTTGTTGCTAGAATTCTCCGCTACCTAACTTGTCAGGAAGTGGAATCCCCTTCTGGTTCAGGAACACCTTCGGTAAGTTCCGGAAGTAGACGAGCAACATCATCGGCGGGCAGCGTCTCGACGCTTCGCAGCCGCCGTTCGATCGCACGTGAGCGCACGCCAGTCTGGTCAATCTGGCTGCTCGCTTCATCGAGCTTCTTTTTCACTTTCGCGATAACGTCGCCGAATTTGGCGAACTCGGTTTTCACTGCGCCGAGCACCTGCCAAACTTCGCTTGAGCGCTGCTGAATTGCGAGCGTGCGAAAACCCATCTGCAAGCTATTCAGCAGTGCTGCGAGTGTCATCGGCCCGGCGAGCAAGACATGATGTTGCTGCTGCAAACTTTCGACAAGCCCCGCTCGGCGCAACGCTTCAGCATAAAGTCCCTCCGTTGGAAGATAGAGAATCGCGAAATCTGTCGTGTGAGGTGACGCGACATATTTCGTCGCGATATCGCGAGCAGAACTGCGTAGTCGTAACTCAAGCGCGCTGCCGGCTGACGCGATCCCTTCAGCGTCAGCCTTCTCCGATGCCTCAACAAAGCGCTGGTAGTCTTCGACGGGAAATTTCGCGTCGATGGGCAGCCATACTGGTTTGTCAGCCGCGTCTTTTCCCGGAAGTTTAATCGCGAACTCAACTCGCTCCAGCGATGTTGGAATCGGAGCAACGTTACTCGCATACTGATCCGGCGTGAGAATTTGCTCAAGTAGGGCGCCGAGCTGATATTCACTCCACGTGCCGCGCGTCTTCACATTCGTGAGGACCTTTTTCAAATCGCCCACGCCAGCCGCGATGCTTTGCATCTCACCGAGGCCATGTGTCACGCGCTCAAGACTCTCGCTAACGATCTTAAACGATTCCCCCAGGCGCTGTTCGAGTGTTGTTTGCAAGCGTTGATCTACAGTCTGCCGCATTTCATCAAGCTTTGCTGAATTTTGAGTTTGGAGTTCAGTGAGGCGCTGCTCGATGGTCTGGCGGATCTTGTCGAGTTGCTCGGTAACTGCGGTGTTCAGGTCTTTAAGTCGCTGTGAGAAATCCGCGAGCTGCGTCGATTGGGACTTTTCCGCGTCCGTCAGCGTGCTCTTTGTTGCATTCTGAAAGTCCGTGAACTGCTGGCGGCTCTCCGTTCGTGCCTGTGTTGAGTTATCTGTAAGCTCCGTTCGCAAGCGCGTGAGGCGCTGATCGGAGGATTCAGCCGACTCGCGGAGTTTGGATTCAACAATCTCGCGCATCCCGTCTAGGTGCTTTGAAACGTTCGTCGCGTATTCCGACAACGATGTGGCGATTGCCTTAATCTGCTCCACTTGTGCTGTCCGGGCATCCTCCAAAGTCATTCGGAGCGCCTGCTGAAGCTCTGTTAACTGCTGTCGTTGTTCACCGCGTGCGGTGGTCGCAGCTTCAGTGGCTTCACTCCGAAGCGTCGCAAGCGCCTTTTCCGTAGAATCGCGTGCTTCGATTAAGCGGGAGTCGATGGCTTTGCCTTGTTCCCCCTGCGCGGTGCGGGCGTCTTCGAGTGACGTGCGAAGCACTTGCTGAATCTCGGAGAATTGCTGCCGATTTTCCGCGCGTGTGGTTGCTGCTGCTTCGGTCGCTTCGCTTCGCAGCGCTGCGAGCGTTTTGTCAGCCTCGTCGCGTGCTTCAATAAGCCGGGCGTCGAGCGCCTTTCGAGTCGTTTCGGCCTGCGTCAGCGCATCGCGGCGACTCTCGTCGAGTCGCCCAAGGATAGTCTGATTATTCAATTCCAATCGCCGATCTAGCTCTGAACGCAACGTGCTCGCTTGCTCCTGTTGCTCGCGGCGCAGGGCAGCAAGGTCTTCCCGGTTCGATTGACTATTGTTCTTCGACTCAACGAGTAATGTGTCGATCCGCGTATCGGGCGGCACCGCTATCGGCGTTGGCTGTTTGAATATCAGGTAGCACGTCAATGCGATGAGCACCACGAGCAGAATCGAAATAACGATCAGCAGCGGAATCATTATTAGAGACTGTCACTGTCCAATAGCGTCCTCAATCTGAATTAAGCCAACACGTTGCCCGACTAAGCATGCTCGCTCTCGTTGCTCCGCTCGCGCATCCGTAGTTAGCGTAGCCTGTCCCCTGTGGGCTGCCTGATTGTAGCACCTGCGCCGGCTGGCGGGCGGCGGCGCGAGCGCCTTTGCCCGTCCGCGCCTCAAGGTATTGCTCGCTGCGCTGCGCTCCACCTTGCGCGACGGTGCTGATCGTCGGCATCCCTCCGGGGCGGCCGATTTTCGGTTCGGCTCGGGTTGGGGTCCGCGTGGTGCGGCCCGCCACGATGCGCCCTCGTTGGGGCGCTCCAGAATAAGGAAAGTTATGAACTCGACTGAATCCGTTCCCGTCGCTCCCGCTCGCGTCTTCAAGGCGCTTTCGTCCGATGACCTCCGCCGTTGTGCTCCCTCGATCTTCGCCGAGCACGCGCGGCCCGGGGTCTCCGCCCGCTATACCTTCGTTTCTACCCAGCAGGTCGTTGCCCTGCTTGGCGCGGAGGGTTGGGAGCCGGTGAAGGCGTCCGAGCAGCGGGTCCGACTGGAGGACCGCGTCGGTTTCCAGATGCACGAGATCCGCTTTGCCCGGCGCGCAGACCTGGCGGCCGGTGCCATGCAGGTGGGGAGCACGCGCGCGGAGATGATCCTCCAAAACGCGCACGACGGAAGCCGGGCCTACCGGATTGACGCCGGGCTTTACCGGTTGGTTTGCCGCAACGGCCTGACCGTCGCCGACGCGGATTTCGCTCATGTTTCCATCCGGCACATGGACGTTTCTGCAGACGCCTTTGCGAAAGCGGCGCAGTCTGTCGCTGAGAACACGCCGCGCATGTTGGAGGCCGTCGCGAAGTGGCAGGCGGTTCAGCTTCCGCAGGCCACTCGCGTGGAGTTCGCCCGGCGCGCGGCGGGCCTTCGTTGGGATGCCGATCAGCCGGTCATGAAGCTCCTGAGCCCTGAGAAGCTGCTGACGCCGGTGCGCTACGGCGATGCCGCCACGGACCTCTGGACCACCTTCAACGTGGTGCAGTAATGGTGAGCTTACCATTACTGCACTTATGTGTAGAGGGCACTTATGTGGAGCAGCTAGGTTGTCCCGCAGGGAACGTGACGATTGTTTCGCTACATTAATCCGGGCGAAGACGGGGCGTAATTCCATGATCGGCGGATGGACTCCACCATTCGTCAGCTCTTCGTTCGCGTGCACGCCTTGCGCAGCCGATCTCGCGGCCTTCGCCCGCTGGTTGCTCGATAACGGATGCAGCGCCCGCTACGCGCAGCGGCAGGTCTACCGGGTCAATCGGTCGCTGCGGAACGCGCGCGTTCCCACCTGGTATGTATGGTCCGCAGATGGGTTGGACCGAGCGTTTTTGCGGCAACGCCTTGGTTGGGTTTCCTTCCCACTCCCGCTCTCCCATCACTTTCCTCCGAACAACCACCCCACCGCACCTCACCGTGCCTCAGACAATTTCGTGTCCGGCACACGCAAAACAGCTCCCAGATCCGCGCTGCTGACCATGCTCGCATAGCGCGCGAGAAAGCCATGCTTCACCTTGCTAGGACGGGGACGCCAGACGCCGCGCCGCTGTTGGATGACGGCTTCGTCGACCAGCAGACTCAAACGGCGCGAGGGGATATCGATCTCGATCAAGTCGCCGGCCTCGATCAGTGCGATCGTCCCGCCGGCGGCCGCCTCAGGTGAGACGTGGCCGATGGCCCCGCCGCGGGTCGCTCCCGAAAATCGGCCGTCCGTGATCAAGGCCACGGAATCGCCCAGCCCGCGCCCGGCCAGGGCTGCCGTGGGAGCCAGCATTTCCTGCATGCCGGGTCCACCCCGCGGTCCCTCGTAGCGGATCACGACCACATCGCCGGCCTTCACTTTCCCGACGAGGATGCCGATGCGCGCATCTTCCTCCGCTTCGAAAATGATCGCCGGACCGCGGAAGACCATCATCGACGGAGAGACCCCCGCGGCCTTCACCACCGCGCCGTCGGGCGCGAGATTGCCAAACAAGATGGCGAGCCCGCCGCGTGGCGAATACGGCTTGTCCAGTGGACGGATCACCTCGGCGTCGAGCACCCGGGCCGGGGCGATTCGTTCACCGAGGGTGCAGCCGCTCACGGTTTGAGTCTCCAGATGCAAGAGACCTTGCCGGGTGGACAAAGTCTGGAGAATCGCGGAAATCCCGCCCGCGCGGTCGATGTCTTCCATGTGATGCAGGCCCGAGGGCGCGACCTTGCAGAGGTGTGGGACCCGGTCGGAGATGGCGTTGATCTCGTCCATCCGCAGCTCCACCCCTGCCTCATGCGCCACAGCCAGGGTGTGCAATATGGTGTTCGACGAACCGCCCATCGCCATGTCGAGCGCGAGGGCGTTTTCGAAGGCGGCGCGCGTGAGAATATCCGATGGGCGGATATTGCGGAGCACGAGCTCCACGATCGCGCGCCCGGCTTCCTCGAAGAGTCTATCGCGTTGCGGATCGGTCGCCAAAATCGAGCCATTGCCCGGCAGCGCCAGCCCCAATGCCTCGCAGAGGCAGTTCATGGAGTTGGCGGTAAACATGCCCGAGCACGAGCCGCAGGTCGGGCAGGCATTGCGCTCGATCTGGTCGAGTTCGGTTTCGGTGATCGTGTTCTTCGACAATTGCCCGACCGCCTCAAAGACGGAGGCCAGGTCCAGCGCCTTGCCCGTAGTGGGATTCCGTCCGGCGCGCATCGGACCACCCGAGACGAAGACCGCCGGGATATTCACCCGCGCTGCCCCCATCATCATTCCGGGGACGATCTTGTCGCAGTTGGGAATGCAGACCACACCGTCGAAGCAATGGGCCCGCAGCATCGTCTCGATCGAGTCGGCGATGATTTCGCGGGAGGCCAGGGAGTACTTCATGCCGCCGTGTCCCATGGCGATGCCGTCATCCACGCCGATGGTGTTGAACTCGAAGGGCACGCCGCCGGCGGCCCGGACGGCCTCCCGCACCTTGCGTCCTACCACATCGAGGTGCGCATGACCGGGGATGATCTGCACGAAAGAGTTCGCGATCGCGATAAACGGCTTGTTCCAGTCCTCCTCGGACTGAATCACGCCGGTGGCGCGCAGGAGACTACGGTGCGGGGCGCGCAGACTGCCGCGCTTGATGGTGTCGCTGATGGCCATTCCTCATCCTAGCGCTGGAGCACGTATAATAAAATTACTGTTTTTGCGGGTTTCTGATACCGTTTCGGTATGGACTATTCTTTGCGGGAACTGGAGTGTTTTACCGCGGTGACGGAGGAGCTGTCGTTCACCCGCGCGGCGCAAAAGCTGCGCCTTGCGCAGCCGCCACTGTCCCGCCACGTGCATGCGCTCGAAGAAAAGCTCGGCACCCCTCTCTTCGATCGATCCGGACGGAAAGTCGCGCTGACGGCGGCGGGCGCGCTCTTCTACGAGCAGACGCGCACGGTTTTGCCCCAGTTGCTGCGCGCCGGAGAGGCCACGCGGCGGTTCGCGTCGGGCGAGACCGAGCGACTGCGACTCGGCTTCGTCAGCGCCGTGCTGAGTCCCGAACTAGTCGGGGTTCTGCGGCTCTTTCGGGAGCGGCATCCATCGGTGCAACTCTTGGTGGAGGACTGCCCCCCCGCCGAGCAATTGGCGGCGTTGAACCATGGGACATTGGACGGCGGCTTCGTCGGCTTGCAGCCCCGCGAGCGAACTCCGGGAATCGTCTTTTCCCCGTGGCGTCAGGAGCCGCTGGCGGCATTCGTCCCCTTCGGTCATCCGCTGTCCACCCGACCGGCAATCACCCTGCGCGAGTTGGCCGGAGAGGCGCTGGTGGCGGTGTCGAGCGAAGCAGCCCCGACCTTTTCCACCTTCCTGCGCGAACTCTGCGGAGCCGCCGGCTTTCGCCCTCGCATCGTCTTCGAAGCTCCCCGCGCCCAAGCCGTCGCGGTGATGGTGGCCGCCGGCGCCGGCATCGCCGTGCTGCCTATCTCTCTCGCTCGAGTGGTAGGCCAAGCCGCGGCCATTATTCCGCTCAAAAAAGCACCCCTCGTGACCCACGTCTTCGCGCGGAAAGCCGGGACGGTCTCTCCCGCGATGAAGCAATTCACGGGGTTGTTGCTCGAAAAGCGGAAGGAGTAGGCGGAGGCGGTGCGATTGTGGAGCGCGCAGTCAACTGAGGCACACGGGGAGCGGCCTGCGGGCCGCTCCCTTTCTTTCGGGAGGCGTGATCCCCCGTTTCCGGTAGGCGCGCTCGCGTGCCAGGCACAAGCGAGCGGCTTCAATCAGCGACGCCGGTCAGCACTCCGCTGACCGGCGCATTCACAATCCAATGAAATCTACCATGAACAACGGCACCTCCGAAGCGCCCGCCACCACCCGCAACCCCCGCACCACTACCACCACCGGCGAACTCGACACCCTCAAGCGTGAGCTGATGAAAGCCGAGGTGCGGCTCGCCAAGGCCCGCGCAACCGTCGTCAGCGCCGAAATAGACATCAAGTTGCTCAATCTTCGCCTTAAGGGAGCGATGAAGTAAGCCTCGGAGGTGATGACGTCCCATTCACTTCAATTCGAAGATGACGGTCGCATCACCTGTGCCAAGCGCCTCGGCTAATCCTTGCGGATCTTCAATCTTGCCGAGCCGCGTGTAGCGGTAGGCTGTGGAGAAACTCTTGTAGAAAACAACCACCGTGCGGGAACTCCAGAGCATCAGGTCACCGTTGCGGATCGTGCGCGGATTGGCGTCGGCTGTCGGAAGATCGGACGGAAGGTCGAAAGCCTTCTCGTTGCGATTCACGTCACGCATGTTCAGCGAGAGCGGGAACAGCGCCTTGAACGCGGCGGCCGTGGCATTGTCCTCGAGAGTGGCGGTGAACACGCGATTACCTACGGTGATTTTCATTTGTTGAGAGACTGGTGCCTTCGAGACGGAGACACCCGATTCTGCGGCGCTACTGGCGGACGCTTTCCCGGCGGCATCAGCCGCAAAGGCAGGGGACAAACCAGCAACGAGGGTCAGCAAAACGGCGAGTGGCTTCATCATGGGATTTTAGTGCTAATGTGGCGTCCCGCTCGGCCCGAGCGGGACGGGATAGGGTCGTTACCGGCGATACTGTTCGTCGCTGACCTTTTCCATCCAGTCGACGACCTTGCCGTTGAGCTGCTCTTGAATCGCGATATGCGTCATCGCCGTCGTGGGCGTTGCTCCGTGCCAGTGCCTCAGGCCCGGCGGAAACCAGATAACGTCGCCGGGACGAATTTCCTGCACCGGTCCGCCTTCACCCTGCACCCATCCCAGGCCGGAGGTCACGATCAGCCTCTGGCCGAGCGGATGTGTATGCCAGGCCGTGCGAGCACCGGGCTCAAAAGTGACATGGGCCGCTCCGGCCCGCGCCGATTCATTGGGATCGAATAACGGATCGATGCGTGTGGTGCCGGTGAACCAGTCTGCCGGCCCTTTGACGGACGGCTTCGAACCCGTGCGAGTGATTTCAATATTCATGATAGCGTCTTGTGGTTGGATTGAGCGATTGGAAGATTGCGCGCGAAGCACCGTCGGCAAAGCGATGACGGCTACGCCTGCAGTTTTCAGGAAAGTGCGGCGATTAAGTGGCGTTAAATTCATGGGAGTATTTCAGGTGAAGTGTGACGCGAGGTTAGCGTTCATGTTGAGCCACTTTACACCCTATCGCCGAAGCCGTCTTACCCCACCTTGCGCGATCTGTAGTGTGGTTGCTCTGAACTGCAGAACCGCCTCTGCACATGGTTTCCGGAACCCGTCATCGCGCTCTTCTCGATTCGAGCAATGGCGCGACAGGTCGCGCAACCACCCGAGCGACGAGGCGGCCGTTCTGCGTTACGATGGCGCCATGCTATCTGATTCTACACTCAAACGAACGCAGCACAGGTCCGCGGGACCGCACGCTTGGAGCGCGGTGGGCGCAATGACGCTGTGCGTGTCGTTGCTCATCGCGTCCGAATTCATGCCGGTTAGCCTGCTGACGCCGATCGCAAGCGATCTCCATGCGACCGAGGGCCAAGCGGGCCAGGCGATTTCGATTTCCGGGTTGTTTGCGGTGGTGACGAGTCTGCTGATCGCCAACGTCGCGGGTCGCTTTCATCGCCGCACGATCCTCGTGACCCTGACGCTGGTAATGCTCGCTTCGCTCGGCTTGATTGCCGCCGCCCCGAATTTCACCGTCCTCATGGCAGCGCGCGCGTTGCTCGGCATCACTGTCGGCGGCTTTTGGGCGCTGGCCACCGCCACGATCATGCGGCTGGTGCCCGAGGAATCCGTGCCCAAGGCCCTGGGCGTGCTCTATACTGGTAACGCGGTGGCGACAGCATTCGCCACCCCCCTTGGCAGCTATCTCGGGGCCATCATCGGCTGGCGTGGCGTATTCTGGGCTCTGACGCCACTCGTCTTTATCAATGTCATTTGGCTATGGTTGAGCCTGCCGTCGATTCCGCCGGAGGGCCCGATTCCTGTAGCCAAAGTCCTGGGGTTGCTCAAGCGGCGCACCGTAGCGTTCGCCATGGCGGGCGTGATGCTCACTTTCGGAGGCGCTTTCGGCATGTTCACCTATTTCCGACCCTTTCTGGAGAACTACACGCATGTGACCGTGCCACAGCTTTCGCTGCTGCTGTTGGCGTTGGGCGTGGCTGGCTTTTTCGGAACCACACTCGCGAGCACGTTGGTTGCCCGGCATCTCAACCGGCTGCTGATCGGCCTTCCTGTGTTACTCGCGGTCGTGAGCCTCGGGCTTTTCACGGCGAGACATTCCATAACCGGAGTCACCGTGATGATGTTCCTTTGGGGCGTGATTAACTCAGCCATTCCCGTGGCGTGGGCGACATGGGTCAGCCGGGGTGTGCGCGATGAGCCAGAAGCCGGGGGCGGCCTGATGGTTGCGGCCATCCAACTGGCGATCATGCTCGGAGCCGCTCTCGGCGGCTTGCTGCTCGACTGGATCTCCATCGGCGCAACCTTTGCCGGCGGCGGCATCTTTCTGGTCAGCGCGGCTCTGGTGCTCGGTTACGAGCGCCGCACCGCTCGCATCGAAGCCACCACGGTCGAAGCCGAGCCAGCACAAGAGCCGGTGCTAGCAGAATCTTGAGAATCCGCCGCGCCCGACATTGCTACTGACCTTTCGACCGATGTTTCCACAGTCATTCAAGATTCCACCGATGCCCGTTCCCGACAAAACCTCGGCCGAAGCTTACCTTCCTTATACGAAGGCGAAGTCGCTGCGTCCGAGTCGGGGCAAAGCATGGGGCGACCTCAAGGCTTGGATCACCCAGCCACTGAGAGAAACGGAAGCTCTCGCAATGCCGGGCGTGAGCGAGGCCTATCTGGCTTGGACGTTTTCAGGGGAGGCCGAATTCCAAGAGCGCGAGGGCACCGGCCCATGGGTCACGCATCGCATCAAGAAAGGTTCGTTTTTCCTCACCACCGGGGGCGGTCCGTATGAATGCCGCTGGAAGGCGCTGACGCCGGAGCCGTTTCTTTCGATGATGGTCTTCATCGAACTGCCTCTTCTGAGGCGAGCCATGGCGGAGGTATTTGGCGCCAAAGCCTCGAAAGTGCGTCTGCGTGACCTCTCCGCCTTTACCGATCCCGACCTCAGCTGGATGATGGAGGGCGTGCGTCAGGAATTGATGGCCCGCCGTGCGAGCGTGCTGCGCGTGCAGGGTCTGGCGCAACTGATCGCCACCCATCTTGCCCGACACTACGCGGAGCTGCCGCAAAATCCCGCGGGCGAGAGTGCGTCGTTGCCAGGCTTCAAACTCAAGCAGGTGACGGACTGGATCGAGGCCCACCTCGACGAAGAATTCGACCTGAACCGACTCGCGGCCATGGCCGGGCTCAGCAAGTTTCATTTCCATCGCCTTTTCAAGCAGGCCACCGGTATGGCGCCGGCGAAGTATCAAATGACTGCGCGCATGAACGAGGCACGGCGGCGGCTGCGAGAAACTCCCGAGAGCGTGATCGCCATTGCGCTCGACGTAGGATTTTCGAGCGCCAGCCATTTCGCGCAGGTTTTCCGCCGAGAGACGCGGATGACCCCTAGCGAGTATCGCCGGCAACGCTGACGGCGGGGACGGTCCAAGCGGGCGCCACTCCAATCGCCGATTCGAGCAACAGGAGTAAAGTTCAAGCAATGTGCGGCGCGCAGGCGGGAGTGATTCCGTGTATCGTCGGGCATCAACCATGAACCTGTCGAAACTCATTCCCTCACTGACGGCCGGCCTCGCTTTGTTTGCAGGCCAGGCCCTTGCCCAAGACGCATCCTCAACTCAATCCGCCAAATCCATGAAGACCGCAGAGCAGACCGATCATTATACCTTCCCGCTGAGTGATAACGTCACGCGGCAGAAGGTCTCGTTCGTCAACCGCTACGGCATTCGGCTGACAGGCGATCTTTACCTGCCGAAAAATCACGACGGCAAAACGCTTCCGGCGCTGGCGGTCGGCGGCCCCTTCGGCGCGGTCAAGGAACAGTCTTCCGGCCTGTATGCGAACACGATGGCCGCGCGCGGTTTCGTGACGCTGGCTTTTGATCCGTCTTACACCGGCGAAAGCGGCGGCGAGCCCCGCAACGTCGCCTCGCCCGACATCAACACCGAGGATTTCAGTGCGGCCGTCGATTTCCTTGGACTTAACCCGCTGGTGGACCGGAATCGCATCGGCATCATCGGCATCTGTGGCTGGGGCGGCATGGCCTTGAACGCCACCGCGGTGGACAAACGCATCAGGGCTGTCGTCACCAGCACCATGTATGACATGACGCGGGTGATGTCCAAGGGCTACAACGACAGCGTCACCCTCGCACAGCGCACCCAAATGCTGGAGCAGATGAGCCAGCAACGTTGGGCAGATGCCGAGAAAGGCGCTCCGACCTACGGCCCCGCCATGAATGAACTGAAGGGCGGCGAGGCGCAGTTCCTTGTAGACTATCACGACTACTACAAGACTCCACGCGGCTTTCATCCGCGCTCGGTCAACTCGAACGCCTCGTGGTCGGTCACGAATCCACTCTCGTTTATGAATATGCCGATCCTGAGTTACATCGCGGAAATTTCGCCGCGCCCGATCCTCTTTATCCACGGCGAAAAAGCCCACTCGCGCTACTTCAGCGAAACCGCTTACGCCGCGGCGGCGGAGCCGAAAGAACTGTTGATCATCCCCGGCGCCAGCCATGTCGATCTTTACGACCGCGTGGACAAAATCCCCTTCGACAAGATCACGACCTTTTTCGAGAAGAATCTGAAGTAAGGTATTCCCGAACGGTCTCGTCGCCCGCTTCACCCAGTGAAGCGGGCTTTTGCGCCGTCGAACAGCGCTCCATTATATTGTTGTGAACGGAAAAGAGAAAGTCACCCGACCACGAAAGAACATGTTTCCACCAAGCCTCGCGGCCTCGTGCCCATATTCGCCCAGAGGCTTTGGTCGTTTCGGCGTTCGGGTGCCAGCCCGTTGAACTGATTTGAATGCGGTGTGGTTCGGGTGAAATTGTTTGGAACGAAGCGTCACAGCGCCTCCAGCGTGGCGAGTTCCTGAAGCTCCTCCAGCAACTCCGGGTAGCGCTGGCCCATGAAGCGCTTCACTTTACCGTTATCGAGGAGCTTGCGGACGTAGCGCTGTGCTGCGCCAAGGTGCAGTGTGTTTTCGCCGTAGCTGTCCTGAAAGATTCGGAAATCGCGTTCCAGCGACTCCATTTCCTTTTCAATCCGGGCGACATCCTCAGCCGGCAGTCCTTTGACCTTCTTGGACTGAACCGGGTTCAGCAGTAGCTCCGGCGACGTCCCCAAGAGCAACGCGCGGGCGTAGGCGAAAGTGTAATTGTTGCCGCTGACCATGAGCTGGGCCATTTCGATTTGCCGCAGCGCCTTGACCCGCTTCAGCACCTTGAGCGCACGCTCGGTGATCGGCTTGTCCTTCAGAATCTGAATCGCCTCGGCGTGGAGGTCGTCCAGCAGGCCCTTCTTCAAGATGACTTTCTTGACGTCGATGTCCAAGGCCTTGGCGATGGCTTCCTCGGTTACGCCTCCATCGAGCGCCTTCATGATCATCCGGTGCTCCTGAATCAGGGAGAGCCGGCTGACTTTATCATTATAGGTGAACGCGTCGTCATCCGTGGAGATCAGACAAAGAGCCGTGGTGCTGCCAATCTCCTGGAGCGCTTTCAGCCGCATGTGGCCATCGAGCAGCAGAAATGTGCCCTTCGATCCCTTGTTGGGGAAAACAACGAGCGGCTCCACGAGTCCCACGGATTTGATGGATGCCAGCACGGCTCGGTATTTTCCGAAACATCCGTCCGATGGCTTTATCTGCCTGATCGGAAGGATCGACCCAATCGGGATTTCAAATCCACGGCGCTCGAATCCTATGCGAACTTTCTTTGTCTCACTCATCAGGATTGGCGGACGCGCTCCATGAGGAATTTCGGGAGCGTATCGAGATCCTCGGCACGCAGCAACGTGGTGAAGTTCTCATCCGCATAGAGTGCCTTGAAGGCCGCCGACAGAGAGAGCAGGCGGGTTTCGCAGGCCCGGGCTTTCTTGACCATGAGCTTCTGGCGTTGGGTCTCCTGCTTGTAGGCCAGAATGAGACCATCGGTGCTGGTTCTCCGGCGCGCGCGAAATTTGGCCGCGCTGCCGTAGCCTTTGCCAAAGCACTTCCGCTGTTCGAGCAAACGACGAAATGACGACAGCGACACCTGTTTCATGGCACCGCGCTCGTAAGCTTCGAGCAGCATGCGCTGAGCACCATCATCGTCCGTGCTCGCGATCTGCACGGCGATGGTGATCGGCAATCGGCCATGAAGAACGGCGTCGAGCACCCGTTCCTCGCCCTGCGCGAGCAGTTTCAGAATCCCTTGGAGATACTTTTCGGCCAGCCCCGTCTTGCGGGCGATTTCCTCGAGCGAGTTTCCCTGATCGTGCATCCACTGGATGAGTCGAATCTGATCGATGGAGCGGACGCGACGGCGGGCGATGTTCTCCACCAAGCTCGCGATCAAGCCATCCGTCTTCGTCATCTTTCGGACGAAGGCAGGAATCTCCGATTGGCCGAGCGCGATGAACGCCTCCAGCCGTCCCTGACCACATACCAGGTCATACGTCGGCTGACCTTTATCGTCCGCCTTGGCCTCTGTGACCGTGATCGGGCGTTTCAAACCCTGCTCGGAGATGCTTCGGATGATCAGCTCGAATTTCCGGCGGTCTCGCACGCGTGGATTGGCAATCCGCACAGATTGGACCGGGATCATCATGACTTCATGTTCGGATTCGGATTTCATGCGACTTCCTCGATGGAGACGCGCTCGGCGAGATCGTAGAAGAACCCGAGATCGTCAAAACGGTAGACGTCCAGGAGCGCGCTGTTGAATTCGGCGAGACGCAGGCGCAGCGCGAGACGATCAAGCGAGGGGAAGAGGTAGTAGTCCTTAACCACCTGGTTGGCCTCGTCCATGCGCGCGACAATCGTGATGTCTGGCCGGTGGCGCTCTTCGAATCGCACCAGCCACCGGGGTGATCCCGCCGGGGTGCGGAGGCAGCGGGAGAGCACCAACGAGACGATCAATTCATTGTCCAGAACGAGCAGCTCGGTCGCCGGGTCACGCTCGACACGCACACCTTGGGACGTGAGCTTGGTGATGACTTCTTGAATAACCTCCGGGTGCTTCTGGCGTAGGAACCGGTTGACCTCGATAAAGCCGTAGTCCGTCTCCGGCGTGTAACCGATCAGCTGATAGGCGCGCACCAAACTCCCGAAGCGATGGCGGAATGCCGCGCTGGAGGGCAAATCCTCGCGCTCATCAATGATGACGCCGGAAAGGCGGCCGTGCTGGGTGAGTAGCTCCCGAAGCTTCGCCAGCATCTCCTCGTCACTGAAGCGTTTCGCACGAGCGATGATAATTTCCTGCACCCGGAGAAAGTCGTCGGTGGAGATGATCGCAGGAAACACGCCCTTCGCGCGAATCCACATGTCCGGCGGATTCAAGACGTGCTTCCGCTTCAATTTGAAGGAAGTCCGGTGATACACGTTGTTCCCGACATACTTTTCGTTCGTCAGAATCTGATGGACGGTCCCACGCGTCCACGCCCGGCCGAGATCGGTGCGGAGGCCGCGACCATTCAGCCGTTCGGCAATTTCGCGCTCCGTGAGCCCCTCATCGAGGAAGGTTCGGTAGATCCATTTCACGGTTTCGATTTCTTCATCCGGACCGAGTGCGAGAACCACCCGGTCGGTTTGCAGACTCTTGTGTTCGCCGATGCGCAGCACGCCTTTGGTCTGGCCGGATTGATCCACCAGCATCCGCCGCAGCCCGTAGCCAGCCGCGCCGCCCTGCTTGAAGCCGAGTTGAATCAGCCGGCACGCACCCTGAAAAACCTTCGAGGACAGCTCGCGACTGTATTCGCCCGCCATCGAACGCTTGACGCTCTTGATGATATTCGAGGTTGGTGAGCCGTCGTTTTCGAATTGCTCCGCGCAGTAGTGCACCGTGATTCCGGCGCGTTTGCAGATGTATTCGTAGTAGCCGCTCTCGTCGGCGTCTTGGAATCGGCCCCAGCGACTCACGTCGTAAGCGAGGATACACTTGAAGTCGGCGCGTCCCGTTTCGACCTCCTCGATCATGCGCCGCAGACTGTCACGCCCACGCACGTTCAGCCCGCTCTTGCCCGCGTCCTCGAATACGCGGACCAGGGTCATTTGCCGGCGGGTGGCATAATCCTTGATCCGGTCGAGTTGATTTTCAGTCGAATACTGCTGGTGTTCCGTGGACATGCGCACGTATGCCGCCGCCGGAATGGCAGCGGCATCGTGTGGGCCGAGCGGGAGTTGATGCTGCCCGCCCATCGTTCACTGAATTGGATCGGATTTAGTCGGGTTTTGGGGTGCGCAGCGACGGGTCAGGGGAGTTGGAAGGGTAAAGCTCTTCGAGGATGGCATATCCTGTGAGCATGATTTCGCGCAGGTCCTCCGCGATGGTCTCTTGTAACGCAGAGCCACGGAGCCATGCCAAAATACCAAGCAAGGCAACGAGTTGCGGGCTCCAGGGATCTTGTAACGCACCGCAGGTATCTTGTAACGCAAAGTCCCGGAGCATTTCCCGAAAGCTTTCTGGCGTGATCGCGGGTGGAGTAGCGGCGCCAGGTGGCGCATCCTGTTTTCGCCAGTAGCCAGGGTTGGCTTCACGCCAGGCTTTAACACGCGCGACGTGCTCGGGACCAGAATGATAGGCTCCGTTGCCGGTCTTCTTGATCCAGCGTTGCTGGCTGTCCTGACGGCTGGCCTTCCGACAATCAGGGCGTTTGCAGAATTTCTGCCGGCCAGCAGACCTGGGTTCCGGGACAAAAGGTGCACCGCAAGCGGCACACCGTGGTTTTGGCGTTTTTTTTGTGAGAGATGTTCACGCGAGGTAGGACACTAGGACATCGCGACCTACAGTGAAAACTGCGTCATGTTTACACAGCAGCAGAGAGACCCCTGCGCTCGAATTCTCTTAGCTCTGCCCCGTCCGGTAACTTCATCAACCGGCTCACGGAAAAAGTGGCTGACGAAAGCCCCGAGAACCATCGCGAGGAAAATCCAAATCGTCAGATACCGATCAAGCGGCGAGATCTTACTATCGGTTATCTTACTCATCTTTGCTTCCGACCAAGCTGGGGAGCTTGGCTTTTGATCGCTCGCTTAACCGGCCTTTTGACTTGCTCGCACCGGATAGGCCCGGTCGGCTTACCGGAGCATTTCTCCAGCAATGTGATTGCCTCGTCGCAATAGGCACAGTGGCCCTGACAACAGTCGTGCATTAGAAAAGCAACCAATGCGGAAAGGATAGCGAACTTGACGCTATAGATTACGGACTTCCCGTCTCTTCGGCTCTCCAGAAGATTGGCGTGCTCAAGCTCCTTGAGGTGAAATGAAACCCGTGACGGCTGCGCTTCATCCAAAGCCCCGGCGATTGCACCGGCCGACATGCCGTCAGCACCCGCAACCACCAGCATGCGCACGATGCGCAAACGGTCTGGATGCGATATGGCGGAAAATCCCGCTACTGCGTCTGATTCATTCATTGACTTCATCATTTCATGCCTTGTTGAAATGAAGGGCTGCGAAGATGCTCCGTGTCAAGTTTCCATAACTTTTGCCCTAACGCTCTCTACCGCTGCGCAAATTTCCTTGAAGTTAAGGGGAAGAGGACGCTGTCGTCAGCACTGCCCTGCTTAGTTCATTCCACACCGTGACCACAGTGCGGACCACTTTCGGAGCGGCAGAGGAATCACGCTCATGATATGTTGCAGGTCATAAAATCCATTGTCCTGCGGCAGCCATCAGCACCACCACAAGCCACGGTGGCGTTCGTAATTTTTCCAACAAGGCAAAGGCTGCGATGGCGGCGGCAACATCGGGCCAACCTTTTATTCCTTCTCTCCAAACCGGATTATAGAGCGCCGCGAGAAGCACACCGACCACGGCAGCGTTGGCGCCCCGCAACGTGGCTTGCGTTCCCGCCTTGCTGCGAAGCAAGTGCCAAAATGGCAACGTGCCGCCGATCAATAACCAGGCCGGCAAAAAAATCGCCACCAAGCACATGAGCCCTCCCAGCCAAGCCTGCGGGCCGCCATAAATCACCGTTCCTAAATAGGCGGCGAATGTGAAAAGCGGCCCCGGCACGGCTTGAGCCGCACCGTAACCAGCGAGAAAGGCATCATCTGTGATCCAACCGGGAGGCACCACCTCGGCGCGCAACATGGGCAGAATCACATGACCGCCTCCGAAGACCAATGAACTGGCGCGGTAGAAACCATCGAAGATATGCAGCCCACGAGAATTCGTCGTATGCGCCGCAATAGGAAGCACCACGAGAAGCACCACGAAAGTCACTAACGTGCCGGCCGCCCAGAGATGACGTCGGGCGAGTTGGGACGTGCCGTTCTCCTTCATCGGCACCGTGTGGCGATACATGGTCCAACCGATGGCTCCGCCGATGGCGATGACACCAATTTGCCCGAACACACTGGGCACGGTCAGGACCACCACTGCGGCCGCGAGAGCGAGGGTAATGCGCTGCCAATCGGGGCATAATTTTCTGCCCATGCCCCACACCGCCTGCGCGACCACGGCGACTGCCGCAACTTTGAGACCGTGCAGCCATCCCGCAGCTCGCAAATCGCCGAGCGCGGTAACGCCGTAGGCAAATAAGGTCAATAAAACGGCTGACGGCAAAGTGAAGCAGACCGAAGCCAGCATGGCCCCCAGCACCCCGGCGCGATTCATGCCTAATGCGAAAACCACCTGACTGCTCGCCGGTCCGGGCAGGAACTGACAGAGTGCGACCAGATCACTGTATTCTTCGTCATCGAGCCAGCGACGCTTCGCCACGAACTCCTCGCGCAGATACCCCAAGTGGGCAACCGGCCCGCCAAACGAGATGCAGCCGAGTTTTAAGAATGACCGGGCGACTTCTGGAAGCCGGGAAAACATGGGGCGACTAGCATCCATTTCCAGCCGGCCAACGCAAAATGCGTCGATACCGGAGCGCCACATGCACAAGCGCAAGCAACACGGGAACCTCCAGCAGCGGTCCCACCACGGTAGCAAACGCCACTTTTGAACCGAGGCCGAACACCGCGATGGCCACGGCTATCGCGAGTTCAAAATTGTTACCCGAAGATGTGAAAGCCAGCGTCGTAGCCCGAGGATAGTCCGCTCCGAGTTTTCGGCTCATGAAGAAGCTCACGAAAAACATGATGACAAAATAGAGCCCGAGCGGAACGGCGATACGCAGCACATCGAGGGGTTGTTGCAAGAACGCTTTCCCTTGAAAGGTGAACATCACCGCGATGGTAAAAAGCAATGCGCCAAGAGTAATGGGTGAGATGCGCGGGATGAATGTTTTCTCATACCAGTCCTCACCCTTGAGCGGCACGAGGATCAAGCGGCTCAGGATTCCCGCCGCAAAGGGAATTCCCAAATAGATCATGACGCTGGAAAAAATCTCCCCCATCGACACGTCCACGATCTTTCCCTCCATGCCAAAATACGGCGGGAGAACCGTGATGAATAGCCACGCGTAAAAACCATAGAAGACAATTTGCGCGATACTATTGATCGCCACGAGTCCTGCCGCGTATTCGTTGCTTCCTTCGGCAAGGTCATTCCAAACGAGGACCATCGCGATACACCGGGCAATGCCTACGAGGATAAGCCCAACCATGTAGTCCGGGTGATCGCGCAAAAAGATGATCGCCAGAAGAAACATCAACGTGGGGCCGACGATCCAGTTCTGCACGAGAGACAGACTGAGGACACGGGTGTCGGTAAACACCTTCGGGAGGCGGGAGTATCTCACCTTCGCCAGCGGCGGATACATCATGAAGATGAGGCCGATTGCGATGGGCAGGTTGGTGGTGCCGATTGTAAAAGGTGCAAAGAAGGCCCCTGCATCAGTGATGACCTCACTACTCAATATCACCCCGAGCGCCATTGCCGCGAAGATCCACAGCGTCAGATAACGGTCGAGGAAAGAAAGCGACCGCGTCATGCGTGGAGCGACATCCGTTTCAGTTCGTCGCGGCGTCCGTCAGCGTAGGCGGTAAACACGCGGCGAATTTCATTTCTCACGCGGCGGAAAATTTCCATCCGCTCTTCATCCGTGCCGGTCGCATGCGCCGGGTCTTCAAACGGCCAGTGATGCCGGTTCACCTGACCGGGGAATATCGGACAGGCCTGATCGGCGTTACCGCACACGGTGATGACCGTCTCAATAGACTGATCCATGAACTCCTTCATGTGCTTCGACTGGTGCCCACTGATGTCGATGCCAATTTCCTTGAGGGCTGCGATAGCAAGGGGATGGACGTAGCCAGCGGGCTTTGAACCTGCGCTCACGATGTTAAACAAATCGCCCGCAGTAGCGCGCAGGAGACCTTCGGCGAGGTGACTTCGGCACGAGTTCCCCGTGCACAAAATGAGAATGGTAGGTTTGTCGGCGGACATAAGATTAGCAGCAGCCTTTCGCTGAAACTCCTTTTTGAGAGGGGATGCACAGGTCTTTCGCCAGGCAGTCGGTATGTTTTTGCGCGAGGCGCATCACCGCGCCTTCGGCTGTGTATTCGACAGAAACGACGCGTAGCTGGACGACGTTGCAGGCCTCATATTCCAACTCCACCGGCAGGTCTTCCGCGCCGAGGATGGGATCGGCGAGCGAAAGCGCCTTGAGAAGCTTGCCGGTGGTAATGCGGTGATCCGTGTCGTCACCCACCCACGTTTGCAAAAGACAGCTCGTGATCCGGCGCACGGTCCCGCCGCAATCCACAAAGTCTTTCTGCACGCGTCCGATTTCGGTGACGTGAAAATGCGCTTCGATAGGTTCACCATCCGGCCAAATCACCGAAATTTGTTGATGGGGCTTTTCGGCCAGACGCGCACGCAGAGCGTGTAGAGTGAGAGTGGGTGGATTACTTGTATCGGTCATGGTCATCGGCTGGGATAGCATTTGCAGGGGGCTCCGTTCTTCTTTGTGGTTTTCGCAGGCAAGGGGCTGCATGTGAGATCGGTCTTGGCCAGCACGGCCAGATCGCGCTTGAAGATGGTTTTCTCGGGAGTGCTCTCCGCGAAACTCGCGATAGCCGCTGACAAAGCCGGTGGGCGAGTGCTCTTCTCGGGCAGCGCATAGATCATCCAGTTTTAGCTGTAGGCTGCTTGTAACTTACGCGTTTGAGGTTCACTCAATCGTTGTCGGATCAAATCCAGCCACTGAAGAAATTGATCATATTCCAGGGCCAATTCAGATATACGATTTCCGCTACCGCACGAAGAATGACCAGCAGTTCATACCCTATGGTGTGCGATCATTCCCGGTGACGGTTAGCATTGATGAAATTCGGATGAAACCAGGGGTTGGCTCAAACGTTCAACTGAGTGAGGTCGCGACCACAAATTGGTCCCTTCGACGAATCATCACATACGGTGCCCTCCTATTCCTGATCACTTCCCTCCTTTTCTTCATATTAAAATGGAGAAATAAACCACAATAGATCATGCCAAAATCAAAAAAATGCGCGATTGCTATCGGAGCGTTTTCGCTCCTCTTGCGGACAAGCCTGATTGCCCAAATGGAAATAGATCCGGGAAATTGTCATGTGGATTCATTTCCGGGATGGTGTGCGAATGAAGGCGAAAGATGCATGGATGCTGAATATCAATGCCTTCACTGCTCTACCATCTCAATGCCATTTGGAAGCTTCGGCTGCGTTTGCAATTAATACCCTGGCATGAAGTTTTGCCAGAGCTTTTAACGGAAACCCAAATGCCGCTCCGCGATAATGAGGAGCGACATTTGTTCGAAACAGGTCCTCTCTCGTGATAAAAATCATCAATATCGCCTTAGGCCTGGTATTGGCTGTTAATATCTATTTGCTCGTAAAATCTGATGAGGTCCCAGCAGTTTCAATCGATGATAAAATAACGAGGGAATTGAGGACTCATCAAGCAGACAAAAGCAAGCGAGGAGGCGAGGGGATCGTTCAAGGGTGGGCGCAAGTTGATCCGATAGCCAACGGAGCAAAGGAATTAGTGGCCGATAGCGGACGTACGAAACCAGCTTCAGTGATGCGCCGAAAAGCAATTATTCCGTACCTGCCCTTGCTGCGGAAGCTCAATCCATCCCCGGAATCGCGAGTTAGAATAATCCAGCTTCTCATCGAGAAGTTGAATACGGATCAGGAGATCAAAGCGTCTCTACTGGAGCGCGGGATGCCACTGGAAACAACCTTGGGTTCGTGGGACATCTTTTTAAAACTGAGTCGGGAATCCGATGCGGAATTAGAAAAACTCCTCGGCGCGAACAACTACGAAAAGATGATGCAGGTGCCAGCGTATACCCACTTCCGAAAGATTATTGATTCAAGTGTCGCGTTAGATCTTCAAGACGCAGGCGTCCCCTTGAATACGGCGCAACTTGAGCAGGTTCCCTCGCGGCTCGCGGTCACAACTTCACGGGATTTCAGGTAACTCAAATGCTTCGATATTTTCACCTGTGGTTCGTCCAAAATATCCTGAAGATGGCAGACGCAAAGCGGGCCACGCTGAAGGAGGTTCACAATCCGCAGGCGGGTCATATCGCACAGACATTCGTAGAGACTTACCAAGTGCATGCGTCATACGTATTCCCGACAAGGTATATTCGTCAAATGGTATATTGTTACGCTCAAGTGACGTTGGATTCGCACTCTTCGGGCTTAGAGGTCTGATGCTCGCTTCGCTCGAATTCTTCTAGCGGTGCCGCTCCGAAGGGATGCCAAGGCTATCGCCGACGGCGTCTTGATCGACGCAACGGCGGGCGACTTGGCCGCTGTATCCGCTCAACATTTCCCCGGTGTGCATGTCGCCATGACTGGCGCCGTGGGAGCGTTGATCCAGAAGGCTGTGGCCCATCCCGACCACGGCAACGACTGGAAAGGCGTCTGGCATGACGTGCTCTGGATGTCGCGCGTCGCGCCGGTCAAATCGTTTCCGGGCGGACGGCTTTTCAAAGTCGTCATCACCGGCACAGGTCGGAAACGACTGCACACCCTCAAGGCACTTGTTCATCCCGGCGACAAGGGGGAGCCGTGTTTTACGATTATGCTCCCCGAGGAAGATTGAACACATTGGCCCCGGTGCTTTGCGCCGGGGCCTTTTTTATGTGCGCGTTCGTGGGCGACCGGCCCGCATGTCGCGGCGAATAGTTCTGGACGGTCGCGACGTTCCAGACGTTGTATTTGCGGAGCTGCTGATAGGATTCGCGCAGCACCTTCTTGCCGGACGGCACGAGCGAGAAACGCGCGACCTCCTCGAAAATGTTCCTCTTCCGCAGAGCCCGCGGCAACCGCATCATGTGCGTGCGCGTGTAGTTCGCAATCAGGAAGGCCGCGGCGGCTTTCAGCTCCTCCGCGGATTCCGGAATGTAACCCAGCTCGAAATGCGCGATCTTCCCCGTCAGGCTGATGTTCGAAACCCCGTCGAACAGTTCGCCGTAGCTGCCGCCGCTGGACCATGGCTCCAGCAGCGTGGCCAGGTAGCGCATTTCGTCGGCATGCGGTCCCGAGGCGTCGGCCGAAAGCAGCTCTTGCAAGTGGCCGTGTTGGGGCTGTTCCGCCGCCGTAAAGCGGCTGAAGGCCAGCTCCCGCACCTGCTGCGCGCCGGCACCGTCCTTCACAAAGCGCAAAACCTCCGCCTCCTCCGCGCGACCGACGAACGCCGCCGCCTCGTCGGCGTGGCTCTTCTCGAATTCGCCGAACTCGAGGAAAGCGTCCAATTCCGTCGCCTGCGGACCCATCCGGGTCCGCCGATAAGCGTCGAGCGCATGGGCACGGCGGGCGAGCGACCCGCGCTCCTCCGGGTGCTTGTTGAAATACCACTGGGCAAAATCCTCGTAGAGGCGACCGATGGCGTTCGCAAGGAGCGCCTGCCGCAGCTTGTTGCGATCCTCATCCTTTGACTGCCCGACCATCAGCATGGGCAACGCCGCCGCCGCGCTGAGATGCAGCCCGGAAAGGGGCAGCCCGCCCGTATGGACCCCGCTACGGTGTCGTCTGGATGACCTCAGTGTATCGCAAACTAGGGTTTGATCTTCCTGTTCAATAAGTTTGAGCGATGAACGAAGAGAAGACGCGAGCATTGCACCGGCAGCTTTCCACCACCAAGCACGCTACCCAAAAGCGTGAATTGGAAATCGCAGCGATGACTTATGCTCATTTGCGCGCTCAATGGGCTTTGGCTCCCTCCGACGAACGCAGTGAAATGGATTCAGCGCGAACGGCTGCGCACAATGCCTTGATCGACTCGTGCAATATTTTGAGCCGTGCGATGACTCGTTCAGGCGAAGATTCTTCTTGGCGTGCGAGTTTGGGCGACGACCGTAAAGTCATCGGCGACTTCGCCTGCCACCTGCATTGCCTCCTCGCGATATCCGCCCGCTGAAACCGGGCTCGAATTGTCAGTTAACTCGTGGGCTCTTTACTCACCAACTAACTTGATCATCCTGCAACACGCATGCCGGACAAATTCAGTCGTCAGAAACGAAGTCGGATCATGTCCACAATACGCGGGAAGAATACTACGCCCGAACTTATCGTCCGTCGCTTCCTGCATGCCAAGGGATTGAGATTCCGTCTCCATGCGCCCAGCCTACCTGGACGTCCGGACCTCGTTTTCCCAAAATATCGCACCGTGGTGTTCGTTCACGGTTGTTTCTGGCACCAGCATCAGAACTGTCGATTTGCACGTATGCCTGCCAGCAATCGTCGATTCTGGACGGCGAAGCTGTCAGGAAATCAGATGCGTGACCGGCGCAATGCCCAAGCACTTCGCGCCGCCGGCTGGCGGGTTTTGACCATCTGGGAATGTCAATTGAGCGAGCGCCGGCTCCTGAATCTTGCCGCCCGTATCGCCGGTTGACGCGCATTCAGCTTTTTCCTGGTATCACTCAATGGTTTGTCCTTTTGTCGCCCACCGATGCCAATTCCTGTAATCGATCTCTTCGCCGGCCCGGGCGGGCTCAATGAGGGATTCAACCAAGTGCGGGACGCCAAGGGTAAGAGGGTATTCCAGACACGTGTGTCAGTTGAATTCGAGGAATTGGCCCACCGCACCCTTGAGCTGCGCGCACTGTTCCGCCGGCTCGAGGATCACGACGAGAAGGATCAATATTACAGATATGCACGCGGGGAGGTCACCCGTGATACCCTCTTTTCCATCACTGGTGAGCACGCCGAACACGCAAAGCGCGAGGCTCTGCGTGCCACTCTGGGAAAATCCGATGTCGAGAACGCGGCCATCGAGGACCACATCGCAACCGAACTCGCCGGTGCCCCCAAGGACGGCTTCGTGCTCATAGGCGGCCCCCCCTGTCAGGCATACTCGCTTGTCGGTCGAGCGAGGAGAACCCGTGAAACGCGCGCCAAGTTCGAGTCAGACCATAAACACGTCCTCTATCGCGAATATCTCCGCATAGTCACTCGCTTCCGGCCCGCTGTCTTTCTGATGGAAAATGTGCCTGGGCTTTTGTCCGCGAGCCTGAGCGGCGCCGCCACCTTCGATCTCATCCGTGACGACCTTGATGCCGCTGGCTACGAGTTGCATCCACTGAATGCAAAGGCTGCCGGAGGGGCTGCTGATGACCCACGGGCATTCATAGTTCGGGCTGACGATCATGGAGTGCCGCAAGCGCGGTCCCGGATATTCATTCTCGGGTTGCACAAGGATTTGGGATTGAAGCCACGGACACTCTCCCAGGCTGGCAACGAACCTTCCACAGTCGCCGATGTCATCAACGACCTGCCCCGCATCCGCAGCCGTCTTTCCAAGGAGCCTGATTCAGGCGAGGCTTGGCTCGCGGCGATCCGTCATGTTGCGAGCTACGATCTTTCCAGCCTAGGCGACAGATTCAGTCAATCGATCAGGGAGAAACTGGATGCCATGCATCCCAATTATCCGCTTGGCGCGGCAACGATGCCACCGACGGGCCGCCAACCGGAAAAACTCAAGGATTGGTATGCGGACAAGGACCTCGGCTGCGTTCTCAACCATGGCAGCCGGGGGCACATGCGACGCGACCTCATGCGCTATTTCTTCTGGTCCCAATACGGAAGGATTTTCGACCGTTCCCCAACCCTGTCCGAAGTTCCTCATTATCTCAGACCGGAACATCTCAACATCATCGGTGACGCCACGGATGTGCCGTTTGCCGATCGGTTCCGCGTGCAGCTACGATCCAGGCCATCGACGACGATAACTTCGCATATTGCCAAGGACGGTCACTATTACATCCACCCCGATCCGAAACAGTGCCGTAGCCTGAGCGTGCGCGAGGCAGCCAGATTACAGACTTTCCCCGACAACTATCTCTTCGAGGGCGCTACCACTGACCAGTTCAGGCAAGTCGGGAACGCCGTCCCGCCATACCTTGCACGACAGATCGGGCGTCTCGTTGCTGACATCCTCGGAGCCTGACGCGGCCACCGGCCCTCAACGGGCTTCCCCGGCGAGCACCTTTTGGTCTTCGTCACTGAGGACAGATCGCAGGGCCGGAATACCCCCATACCGCACCAAAGCCTTCCGCAGGATTTTCGCCTGTTTCTCGCTCGGCGACTTACCCGCAGGGATGAGTCGCTTCGCCATCGTCTCCGAAACGCCGACCCAGACTGGGTTCGCCCCGCCCCGCTTCGCCGCATCGGCCACACTCAGCCACTGGTCGGCAGACAGCTTGAAGAAAACCCGGATAAGGTCCGCTTCCGCTTTCGGTCGCGCCATATCCTTGATCGAAAATTGATCCCAATCCGCAGCCGGTTCGAGTTCCAGCGAGATACCCCGAGCGAGCACTGATTCCTGGCATTCGGTCCGCTTCGCCCACTCCGATACGTTTCGCGCGCCGGCCGAATCGCGGATCGCCCGATCACATGCCGGCACGGCCACCCGCATCGCCCGGTCGATTTCCGGAGTGACCTCCTGCGCAATCCAGAGCCGCCGCCACGGCAGGCGCTTTCCGGTGGATACCGAAATCACCATGATCGCATGGGCCACCAGTTGCGCACGATAGCCGACGATGCCGAGTTCGCCGCATACACGCTCCCCATGCCGCTGGAGGATCGCAAGGCAGCAAATACGACGGAAATCCTCCTCGCCGGGAAGCTGACTCGATTCGGAACTCGTGGCGCTAGCCCCGAGCACAGCCATCAATCGCGCGAAACACTTTTGACCACCCAAGCTGACAGAATGCGCCTCCTGTTCCCAAGCGAGAAGGTAGCGCGCAAGATCAGTCTTGGTGAAACGAGTGCGGGGAGGATGGCGGTTCCTGAATGCCTGTTTCTGGGGACCGGTGGTGTTTTTCGCCAAGTCATCGGCATACTGGCCGCGCACACGTTCGTAATACCAGCGGATCGGACGTCCATCGGAGGCCTCGTCCCGCTCGGCCTCGACGGCACGGGAATGCCGTTCCAATTCGATGTGCCACGGATTGTTGGCGAAAAAGTCGGTCTCCTGTATCCGGTTTTGAGTGTTCGCGAAGCGCGAGATGCGAGGCACCAATTCAGTAATCAAGTCCTCGGGCACTACGGTGAGCTTCATCGCCACGCCGATGGCGGACACGTCTGTCCGGTCTTCCCTGACGCAACGGGCGATCGAGGCCGTGGTCTGGCCTCCGTTGACAATCTGGAAATCCTCGGCGGCAAGAAGGACATGTGTCCCGTCCGGCGTGCGGCGCAGGCGCACTTTTGAAGCGGTTGCGGAAATGCCGTTATTGAAGGACAGGAAATGTTCAGGCTCGGTCCGGATCGTCTCGCGAATGCCCTTGTTCACCTTGCCGGTGAACTGGAGGAATGCCCTCACATTCCGCTCCAGCAGCCGCATCCGGTGCTCGTTGTAGAGAGCAGCGAGCCAACTGCCCGGCACCTTCGTGATAAGCACGCCCAGCCGCCCCTCTTGGATTTCCGCCGCCTCGCGGTCCGACACAAGGCAGGGCACCCCCCCGACAGATTCGAAATCGGCAACAAGCTGTTCCCGCCCACTCTCGCGGGTCCGCACGAGACGGTCCGCGTCCCAGATTGCGGTGCGCAATGCAGCATCGGCGGCCGTATCCGCTGCAAGATTCGAGACACGGCCGGTGGCCAGGACGCAGCAGGCGACGCGACCCTGATCCGGGCGGTAGTCGCTCCGCAGTGATTTGATCAGATCACGAGCCGGGTCGGAGATGTCCAGCTCCGGATCGGTTCCATCGGCCAGAGCGGTCACGGCCGCCTGCATCGCCTTGACCGCTTGATCGACGTCCTTCTTGACACAGGTAACGTCAGGCCAATTCCGGTCGAGTTCGAGATCGGTGTGCGCATCCACAACCGCGAACACGGTCATCAGTCCATCCTCTTCATCGATGTCGTATCCATCCAACGCGCAAGACTGCCGGCCGGTCCGAAACCTGACCGGAGTCCACTGCGGATTGGTGAGGAAACCTGCATCGGCAACGATGCCCGCGAGCGTCCGGAAGACCGCCTCACTGCGGTGCAGGCCACCGCCGGCAGCGTTGGCGGCTTCGTGGATTTCCTCCCTGATCGGATCGATGCTCACGACGGGGACAGGTGCCGGTTGGCGCACCTGAAAGTTTCGAGAGGCCCCAGTTCGATGGTGTAACGGATGTCGGCCACGCCGCCAGGAACAGTGCGTAGATCGATGTGCGGAAACCCTTCCCGCACCTCAAACACGTCGAGGCCGAGGACCAGGAGCCGGTCGGGATAGCGATCCGCCTGAGAATCGAGATAACCGTATTCCGCCAGCAATTCGTCAAGTCGCTGGGCCTGGACACCGGTCATTTGCGTTCTTAGTGCGGCTATCGTTTCGGCGAGCGTTCTACCCGACGGACCGCCGGTCGAAATCTGCACGGCTGCGAGATGCAACGGCCGGTTCGGATCAACTGAAATCTGCTCAGGGCGCGAGATATGCACTCGGGCACCGGCTTCCGCGCGCCATGCCTTCACCTCGACCAACCCATCGGCGAAACGGAAGTCGTGCAATTCGCGCACGGGTCCCTGCCAGGCTTCCATCGCCGCATCAGCTCCGTCATTCTTCATCGCGAGGGACAGCACATGCATCTCGCCGAAAAGGCCGCGAACTTCCTCCTCCGACATGAGCCCGGTCCGACGTTGCAGGAATCGGCGCCAGAGAGAGATCCTCCGCAATACCCGTTCGACTGCGGGTTCGTCATGCCCAGGTCGAGTAACCTCGGTCACGATATCGGCACCCATCAGCGCGAACATGTCGGCCACGGCAGGATCGCCCAATACGATTGGCAGACCGAACGTGTCGGACCCCACCTGCACCGGACGCTCAAATGAGAATCCCCGACCCGACTCCGGCCGGGGCAGAAGCGTCAAGTCAGAGGACGGGAAGCGGACCAAGAGTCCCGGACGACGGTCGCGGGCGCGGAGGATCGCGCCTATCGGCAGAGGACCACCTTGCACCTGGAGGTGCAGATACGGACCCGGACCCGCGTCCTGTCGGCCGATTTCCTCCCAAGCGCGAATGAGATCTTGTGCCGTCATTGCGGCGCACCTCCGGTGGCCGGCTTCTCTGGCACATCCTCCTCATCATCGCGTGCAACATCCTCGGCGAACTGTTCGCCGAAGAGTTCGGCCAACATTCGCGGATTGCAGACATACTCCTGTCCCTCGTCTCGGTCTGACTTCGGAAAACTCACCGCAACACCGATCACGGGATTCTCCAGCTCGAGGTCCTTGCCTTCGGGATTCACCGGAATGATGGGATAAAGCAGCAACAGCCCGCGCGCGGCCGGGCGGTTGAGGCGGTAAAACGCAGCCCGGGAGCGGCGGTCGCCACTCCGATCCGCTTCCGCAAGTGCGTCGGCGTATTCCTTCTCATCGAGATCAATGGCCTCGTCCTGTCCCATCGCCACACCTTGGAACGTATATTGATTCTTACGCACAGCTTGCTTGCCCGCATCGAGATTGCGCCGGACGATCCGGTATTCCGTATCCGGGATGGCGGCCCGTTCGTTGCGGCTTGTGCCTACGAGGGCCACTGTCCAAGTGCCCAACTCGCCTTTGCCCACCATTGACCGCACGTATTCCGCGATGCGCGTGACTCCGCCGGAATCCGGAGCAAAGCACACGTTGGCCGAGGCACGGTATTCACGGAGAAAGTCCAATACAGCTTCGCTGCTGACGCCCTCCCAACGATGATGATAGGATGTGCCGCGCACGCCGCTGGCCATTGTCGGCGAACCCCCGATACGCTTGTGGTCACGGTCGAGCCGAGCAACAAGCTTCGCGAAGCTGCGGTAGTTCTGGGCTGCGGCCGCATGGGGAATGTCGAGAGAAGAGACCAAGCTCTCGGAGAAATGCACGCGGACGGTCTCGCCGCGCCGCATCTTGTTCATGGCCGTCACCAACATGTCGATCCGCGGCTCGCGGACACGAAGCCCATATTCGGTCGGGCGCTTGTTCAGGTAGCACATCCGGCTGAACTCGCGACGCAGCTCTTCAGTGGCGAGGGCGATCTTGCGGAAATTCTGAACCACTGATGCCGGGGCAAAGACCCGGCAGAGATGCGCGTAGCCCGGGCGGTAGCCGAACCAGCGCCCCATCTGCATAAGGGTATCAAAAGCCCTCGCACCGCGGAGGAAGTAGCTCACGCTTAGGCCGGACAGTGTCAGGCCGCGACTGAGCCGGTCCCCACTAACAGCGACAACAATCAGGCCCTCACGCGTGCCCGTGTAGTCCAGGTTTTCCTTACTGTTGCTGTTTATGTTCCTGAACTTCATTCGCCTGAAGGCCTCCATCACCTCCGCGCGCACAGCAGGCCAGGTCGGGAGCACAGGCTTCACCAGCTGTTGGGACGCGTGGTCCCGGAAGCGAGGGAACGAGGCCGCGAATATCTCGCGCCAGATGCGTTCGAGTTCGCGCCATTCCTGTTCGGCGGTTTCCCCATGCCGTAACCGCTCGGCGAGCGAGGTCAGCTCGTTCTCGACGTGCTTTGTCACCTGCTCCTGCACGTCGGTGAAACGGCTCACGTGCACGAGCATCGACATGTGTTCGCTGGTGTGACCAAGCGCAAGTCGTGCTGCAACCGTGAGGAGGAAGGCGCGCAGCGCTTCCTTCAGCGAAGGAGGAAGGTCCGGGGCCACTATCTGGACCTTCTTATGGCGCGGCGGCAGCCAGGCGTCCGCATCCTCCGCCGGCCGGTGCATCGGCAGCGGCAGCGAACCGGCGATGTTCAGGCTCTCATCGCCTTCACGACCGAAGACTTCCTCGGGGCCGATATAGTTGGTGGGCGCCTTGAGCGTGGTGATGAAGGTCTTGGGAAAGATGTCCGCACCGCGGGACGCGAGATCACGTTCCGCTGACTTTTCCACGGGACGCGGGTCCATGAAGATGTTTGCATAGGGTGTAGCGGTGTATCCCACGTAGCCCACGCGATTGCAGCGCCAGATGATCTGTCGGATCAGTCCATTGATCCGTGTCGGGTTCGTCTCCGGATCTGTGTCGGCCGTGTTGATCGAGGAATGATCCGCCTCGTCATCAATCACCAGGGTCGGCACCGTGAGCGCCGCCCCGTTGTTCGCGTTCGTCACCCAGCGAAGCAGATTCTGCAGGATCGAATAGTTTTTCTTCATCACCAGGATGACCGGGGCCTGCCCGGGCGTCACATGGAGATGCGAATTCACCACAGCTCCGTAATCGCCCGCGATGGAGGTGAGCGTGATGATGTCGGGCAGCGGAAGCTTCGGGTCACCGGGAATACGAACGCGAGTGAGACGGCGATTCGACCACAAGCGGATGCCGCAGTATGCGAAATTGTTGCGGCTATCCTTACCGATCAGGACCTCCTCGACGCGCTCCTGCGTCTGCTGACGAAGGTTCTCGTGGATGCCGGAAAGTATGATGATAACCTTGAACCCGGCATCCAGAGCCTTCGCGGCTATCGCCGTGTAGTGCTGCGTTTTGCCTGACTGCACGTGACCGACAACCAAGCCACGGCGATCCCAGATGCCGTCGCGTGTTGGGTCGCCGAGCAGATCGATGACTTCGCTCGTGCTCTCGTCGAGTTCCTTCATCACTTGGAGGGGGCGGCCTACTTCGGCGGCCAGATAAGCCTTCAACCAAGGCCAGTGGACCCAATCGCGCCCGGTGTCCGGCTTGAGCCAGCGCTCGATCTCGTCGCTATCCACCATCGTCTCGGCCCTGCCCACCGATGTCACGATAGCGGTGAGTGCCTCGTCGATGATCGCGCGACGGTCGGTTCGGAGATGCGGCACGAGCGCGAGCATCTCGTCGATCTTCTGTTCGACCTGCTCTGGGGTCGGCACTCCCTGTTCAGCAACGGAGGCGAGGGCCAGCTTGAGGAATTCCGGGCGGGTCAACATGGTTCAAACGAGTTTGGGACCGATCTCCTCGGCATGGAATACGAATGGCTCGACTGATAGCACTATTCGCCGCGCCGCCTCTGCCGTGTGTCCCTGTGCACGAAGCGTCTTGATCGTGCGGCGCGCGAACTCCGCGAGGGCTTCAACCTCGTCAGGTTTTGGCTCGTGCACCGCACCATTCGTCGTTCGTTTCGGGTCTTGGAGGATCGCGTCGAGCGGAAGCAGTCGCTCGAAAACCCGGAGGAAATCCTCCGCTATCGCCGGATCACGGACTGACTGCTTGAGCGTCTGAACCACCGGATGGGCGCGATTGATCCTGAATCGAATCGTATCAGGCGTCGGCTCCTGATTCCAGAAGGCTTGGCCCATAGGGTCATCGTAGCTGCCGCTGGCGGGCGCTTGCCGTTCTCCCCTGAAGTTGAAGACCGCCATCGCGTGCCGACGGGTGGCCTCGCCAATGCGCTGGAGATCGGCCAGGTGCCAAGAGGGCGGCACCACGCTCGACTTCATGACATTCAGGCTCCAACCCGCATCAAGCGCATTGGGGAGATCGATCCGGATGCGAGCGAGACGGCAACTGTCCTCGGCCGGGAAGAGTCGAAGCCAACCGCCAGGCACGATCAAGCGTTTCGCCCGATAGACGAGGAATCCTTGGTGCGTGCCCCAGCCGAGCGGCCCGGAAAGACGGGCGTGCTGCTCGGTTGTCATCCGGGAATGGTGCGGGAGGACATATGACGCCACGGAAACCCGCTCGCCGAGCATTTCCTCGTCCTTGAGCAGACCGCCTTCGAAGGGGTCCCAAGCAGGAATCGCCGATGCGCCGAGACGTATTGTGGCACCCCCCGCAATGAAGCGGTGGAACACCATCCCGAGATGGCGTGAGACCTTGTCCATCATCGCGGCCTCATTGCGCTGGCGGTGTGCCGCAAGGTTCGAGCGCACCCCCAGACGGTCGAGTCCGGTCACAATCACCATTGTGCCGGCTGGTCGGCCCGCACCAGCAAGCGCTGATTTGGCAAGCAACGGCTCAGCGGCAGGGTCGGGACCCTCCAACATCCGCCAACCGGCTTTCGCCACATGGGCCAAATCCCACCGGAGCACCGTCAAGGCCGCGCCAGCCGACGCGCGGGTGGCCACCGTGAGTGTGCTCCCCATCGAGAATGAGGCGGTTTTCATTCCTAGCCCGAACCGACCGAGATCATCCGGACGGCGTTCTTGGTTCGGTCCATTACCACCCCAGCGCATCGCTTCTGCCAGTCGTCCCGGGCTCATGCCTGTGCCGTCGTCCTCAACGGTCACATAGCCTTCCTGTGCGGTGTTCTTTGGCGGGGCTAGACGGATGGCAATCGTGCGGGCTCCGGCGGTAATGGCATTATCCACCAGATCGGCGATGGCAGTGGGAGGAGTGTAGCCTATGCTGCGCATCGCGCCCACCAGCGCGAATGGGTGTGGCGGATTGTTCAAGCCATCGTCTGGGTCGAGTCCCCCCGTTTTTTCGGGGTCAGCAGCACGTTTCCCATCGTTTTTTGCACACATGGCTTCCAAGCACCGGTTACGGCATCGCCAGATCACCCGCTGTGCCACGCTCATCTATGGATTGAGCAATTTTAGCGCGCGCTGATTTCTGCATTCTGAACGGCATCACACAAATGCTTATCGTTCATGGCACTATTGCCGAGTCTAAACACACAGCACCTTCAGCCATCTCCCTTTCAATCGTTACTATTGAGGGGATGGCGCCTCCCGGTTCCTGGGTATTGCGGCGCAGCGACGTTTGTAATTTTGTCCTGGGCAAGGTGCTGACTACCGCTAACCTGGTGTCTTCGGGTGATGCATCACCCATAGGCTTGTATCCGCCAACTTCTCACACCACATGGGACTCACTTACCATTTCAGCTTTGCCGCTTCGGCCTCCGTTACGGCGGAGCGGCTCGCGGCGTTCCTGCAAGACGTGGAGGGTGATGCCCGCCTGATGGGTTTCAAGCCAACCACGGTGGTCTATGGGCCATTCGACAATCCCGAGCGCCGCAACTTTGCGCGTCGGGTTGCGCGCGGCCTGACGGTCGAGGACGACAGACTGCGCGGCGTGGAATTGCCTGCGGAATCTTGCTGGAGCCGCGGCGACGGCTACTGCCGGTTGGCGCCTGAACACGGCGTGCTGTTGGTTGTCACGGATGAGCAAGGCCGTGAGATCGTTTTTGGATTTTTTCGTTACCCGCAGGTGATCCGGGACCGCGCCGGCCGCGAAATAATGGCCGTGCCCGGTGAAGGGGCTTGGGTGTCGGGCGACTGCGTGAAGAGCCCGGACCAACGCTACCGCGCGATTGTGCGGCGGTTTGCCGCCGCCGGCTACCTCTCATCCGAACTCGACGAGTTCGAGTCCGTGGAAAAACGCTGACGGAGCCCCGGTTTGTCCTGGGCAAACGCGTGCGCCGTGCTACAGTTTCTGCCATGGAAACCCTCATGCGCAGCACTATCACCCGTGCAGTGAAAGGCACGAAACCATTCACGAATGCGCGCAACCATGCACTCGCAACCGTGCGATGGGTCCTCGCGACCGAGGACGGTCGCTTTGTCGCGGTCAACGATAAGGCGCAGGCCGAGCTGGTTCGTGACCCTGCAAAGGCGACGATATACGATGGTCGAGACAACGAGGAATTGAAGACCCAGTTTATGGAGGCCATCCTTGGCTCGGCGCTGACGGTTGTTCTTCTCGACCAATGACCAAACCGGCCAATATCTGTGGACCTGCCGTGGTTCGGCTACGTCGGAAACAGGGATTCACCCAACAGGAGCTTCAGCAACGGTGCGTTGCCATCGGCTGGCCGGTGGCCCGATCCGTGCTCGCAAAAGTCGAAACGCAGCGTCGCTCGGTAAGCGACGTTGAGCTTGTGGCTTTGGCGAAGGCGTTGCGCGTGAAGGTCGGTCTGCTGCTCAGATCCAATGCAAGATTTTGATCCCACAGGGAAACCCGTCTTAATCACCGGCGGTGAATTCACCGGGGAGGAGGGCGTTTGTCTCGGCCTCGTGCCTGAAGGCAACGGACTTTGGGCCGTCTCGCCGCATTCCTCTGATCGGATCATGAACCTGAAGTTCAACGAGGAATTCGGGATCGTAGTGAATTCTGGACAGGAGCCGGGAAGAAACTGACCGTCCTCGGCTGCCATGGATCGTAATGAGGCAGCTGAGATGCTGGATTCGCTCGGGAAACAGCGATTCGCCGAGCTGATGAAATCCATTCCCGCTGATGGTGCGGGACGATTTGCGCTCTTTCTCGAAATCACGCGAATTGTTGACTACTGGTCGGTGCACCAGCAACTGGCGTCACCCGAGAAACGGCTGTCGGTCCATGACGAATCGCTTGCGCGCTGGGGATGGAGCTTGGCGGCAAAGCACCTCCTTCGTCCACTGGAACTTGGCGGCATTCCCGTAGCCAGATCAGACAACGACTCGCTTACCCACGCAGGTGAAATCGTCCGCCATTTTGGAATCGTTTTCCTTCTGCATCGCTGCGCTGCGATGATTCGCGCCGGGTTCATGGTGGCTCGCCGTGAACAGGACCTTCTGGTGGTCGATGGTGCGGAATATGCAGCCACACATTTCCGGGACGACTACGAGCTGAACCGTTGGCTGGATCTCGAAGAGCAGCTTGAGGCAGGCAATCACCCGCAGTCGCGGCTGTGGCAGCCATTCGAATCGTCACGATGGGCGGAAATCAAGAACCGCCCCGGCAACTGGATGAACTGGCATTCGGAGAATGACGGTCGCCTGGCTTTGTCGGACCCGCTTTCGGTCATGTCACCTCTGGTGCGGCCTTGGTCACCCGGAAAAGGACCAGTGATGATGTCGTATTCGTCGAGCGAGGAAATAGACAACCACTTCATCGCTGAAACCGCTGACACGGTCCGCAAGTGGTGCACTGAGATTGGCGTCGGCGGACGCGTGCCGTTCGGGAAAATCGACGGAGGCATTCTGGCCGCACTGACCAACCTGCTCGCCAGTTTTTGTGTGAAGCACGTCGCGTTCGCCCAAGCAGCCGCTAAGGACCACAAATCCATTTCGATTCCGCATTGCCTCACAATCTGGACACCGATCCACAAATTCCAAGAGGATCTGACTAACTTCACAGGGCTGGACAGAGCAACAATTACAGAGGGTCTGGCCGCGTTCACGCTACGCGCCTCCGAGGCCGAGAATCTCTCGGAAACCGCAACGTTCAACCATCCATTCCTGATCGACCTCGGCAACGGCCTATGTCTCCGGCCGGTCGCTGCGGTCACGAGAAATCCGCTCGCAGTTGCGGCCACCATGCTCGCTTGGCGCGACCGACCGGCATGGGATCGTGTCATCGCCACGCGGGAGGAGCGAATGCGCGAGGAGTTCTACGCTCTGTTCCAAGGCGCGCGTTATGCGCGCGTCGAAGGCAACGTGAAGATTCGGGAAGGCACTCGCATCCTAACCGACATCGATGCGGCCATCCTTGACCGCACCAGCGGGGAATTGCTGCTCGTGCAGCTGAAATGGCAGGACATTCGCGAGAATGATTTCCGCTCCTACCGTTCCAAGGCCAAGAATCTCTCCGAGGAACTCAACCGCTGGGCAGGAGACGTTCTCGGATGGCTGCAGCGGACGGCGCCGGCAGACGTGGCGCGCGCGCTTCGCTTTCGCCAGAAAGAAGGCGAAATACGGAAAATCTACCTTCTCGGGCTTTCGCAAATTATGGCCCGACCCGACGGACTGGGCTATGGCGGGTTCCCAGAGCAGCTTGCGGTCGCCAACTGGTATCACTTCCTGCGCACCCGTTTCGAAATTGGCCCCGTTGAAAACGTGTTCGGGGAGATTCACACGCGTCTCAAAACGGATCACGCCACAATACCGGAATTCGCCCCGCGTCCTTTTTCCTGCACGGTGGGGACCCAGAGAATTCGAATTGAACGGATGTGGTGCGCGTATCGTTAGGTGCCCTCGACATCGCGCTTTGGGCAACCCTCCGGAGCAACCTGAATCCGGGTGAGCTGGGAAAAGCATTTACTCGCGGTCGAGTCGGCCTCTCGCCCTCCCGATTCCAGCGGGGACACCCCGCAACGCCCCGATGCCGGCCAAGGCCGGCTCGGATAGCACGAGCGCGCAGGATTTGGGCTCGACCTGACTCCGCAAGCTTGCCTCTCAGAACAGAAACTAACAGCGTGCAATACACACGGGCCAGCGCTCCGGGGAAACCCGGAGCGTCATTTTCTCACGACGCAGTTACACCATTGATTCGAACCCCCAAAAGCAAAAGGCATCCCCATGGCAGGACGTGAAAAAGGTCGGCCCACAAAGTGGGTTTACGCAAGCGTTCAGGAATCTGTTTCCATCGGAAAGCCAGGTATCCAGTTTGAAATCTGGAAAAAGTGGAAACAGAAGAAAAAGAAACTCGGAACCCTGATCGTCAGTGTCGGTGGGCTACGGTGGCGCCCCAACAAGGGCCGAATTACGCACAAGAGTTGGAACGACGTTAAGCTCTGGTTCAATCCAGAGGGAGATTGAAGATCCCAGCCGACTAACCGCAGTGCCCGACGCTGGAATGTTTTAGCGCGAGCGGGAACGGCCGCCTCTCCGGTGCTCCGCTTCGTTCTCGGCTCCGTCCGTTCGCTGCGGTCGGAGACGGCTTGGTTCCGCGCTTACGGCCGTCTCTGGCGATTCGTCGCCCGAGCGCGACCATTCGCCAGGATCGCTCCCGGTCGCAGGCTCCCTAGTCGCGACACCGCCGGCCTTGCCGCGCTCCCACCGGCGCCGACTCCTCCCTCCTCTCACGGCCTGTCGCCTGCACTCCGCTCCCGCACCTGCGCGACAACCGTTCCCGCCCGCGCATCTAAAGCTGCCGCCGCCACTCACTGCTCGATTGGCCAGTTATCTCACTGCCCGCCGCCGCGATTGTATCTTTGCCCGTCAAGCTCCTCCTCGCTCGCTGCGGTCCAGCTTGACGGGCTGGACGGAGGGCGGCTGTTCCGGGCAGTAGGGATGCGGCTGATTCGAGGAAGGCTTCAGTTTCCGCGTTTTCGGGAGTCGCGCTGCCGTATTTTCGGTAGGTGTGTGCCACTGCAATTCTCCGGAAATCACCTTGGATCGGCGGACATTGCGTTTGGGCTCACGCGACGAACAACTCCTTCGTTAGGCCCACTAGATTTTCGGTGTCCGGGCCTTTCATCACGATGAGGTCCACACCCAACCGGCGATAGAAGGCAGCCTCCTGTTCACTTAACCGCGATGAGTGGACGATCATCTTGCCTCCAAAGCCGGTCTCCTTGAGGCGCATGACTAGGACCAACCCGTCAACCCGTGGCATCTTGTGGTCGGTAACCAGCAAGTCGAATTTCGCCATCGCGGCTAGGTCCAAGGCTTCTTGGCCATCCTCCGCGGTCACGACTGTATGCCCGGCATTTTCAAAAAGCGTGCTCACCATTTCCGCATACAAGCGCTGATCCTCGACCGACAATATATGGAGATGAGCTTTCATTCTTGAGGCTTTGCTTGTTCGGCGGTGGTTGCGTCTGTGTTCTTCAAAGGCGAAGGTGCTGGAAGCAAGCCGCGCTCGACCTCAGCAAGGAGCTGAGGCCATTCGAACGGCTTTCTGAATATGGCGAGACCGCCGACCTGCCGGCAGGTTTCATCCATTCCGCGAGTGAACGCTCCTGTCATGAACCACACCTTGATCGGCTTGTTAGCTTCTCTGGCTACCGCGAGCAAACGCGCACAGGTATCGAACCCGGTTAGCCCCGGCATGTGGACATCGATTAATGCGCCGTCGATCTGCTCGATTCGCACCAATTCGATCGCGGCCAACCCCGACTCCGCGGCCACCGTGCGATAGCCGCAGAATTCAAGATAGTGGGCGATTGATGAGCGAACATTAGGTTGGTCATCGACGACCAATAGCGTTCGCCTGACGTTGAGGCCTGCCGGAGCCACGCTGGCCACGCGATTTTCAGTCTCAACGATGCTCATAAATCGGAGAGTTGGACCCGTCGAATTGCCGCAACAAGGCAGGCAAATCTTGCGAACGCGTGAGATACAACGGGCGAGGCCATGCGACTGGTTATCATACGTAAAAGTGCCGGCGTTGGCCCCCGCCGGCAAAGAAACAGGGCGTAAATTTGGCCGTCAGAGTCAAGAATCTTGGCCGAACTCTTGGGCGACATGTCGCCCCACCTCCTTGGGTTTCTCCTGTAACGTTACGGGCACCCATCGCCCATGCCCAACAAGCGCCACGTCAGCAAGCAACGTAATGACCGCAATTCCGTCGG
>Ga0164241_10000948_pt1 | contig 41581 bp, 31 predicted proteins | sample OricomyardsoilBY_FD_108780 | JGI IMG/M metagenome (GOLD analysis project Ga0164241, IMG submission 108780) | Backyard soil microbial communities from Emeryville, California, USA - Original compost - Back yard soil (BY) | ecosystem: Environmental > Terrestrial > Soil > Unclassified | place: USA... | reverse complement strand
GGACGATCCGCGGGTTAGGAGCGGTTGGAGGGCAAGGCCCGGGTTGGGTTCCGCCGGGGAATCTCCCGCCCCTCCAGAAAGCTCTCCTGCGGGAGATTGTCAGTGTCGTGCTTGTGCGGAGGATACGACGACGCGTGCCCGGCCGGCGTCGAGTTCTCGGTCACCGCCGTCACCGACATCGAGCTGGCCCTCTGCACCGCCCCGGGCCAGCCCGGCCGCGAAGCCCGCCTGATCGCCGAGGGCGACATGCCGCGCGAGGTGCGGGGCCAGGGGACCAATGTCCGCCACGTCCGCAACATCCTGCCCGAGACGGCGCCGGCCGACGGCCTGCTGGTGGTCGAGGTGATCACCCCGGGCGGCCACTGGTCCAGCTATCCGCCGCACAAGCACGACACCGCCGCCGAGGGCGAGGAGACGGCGCTGGAGGAGACCTACTATCACCGCCTGAACCCGCCGCAGGGCTTCGCCTTCCAGCGCGTCTACACCGACGACCGCAGCCTGGACGAGACGGTCTGCGTGCACGACGGCGACGTGGTGATGGTGCCGCGCGGCTACCACCCGGTCGGGGCCCCGCACGGCTACGACCTCTACTACCTGAACGTCATGGCCGGACCGCACCGGAAGTGGATCTTCCGCAACGACCCGGCCCACGACTGGATCGCCCGCAAGGCCTAGCTGAAACAAGGAGCGCGTCATGCGCAGCATCCCCCACTTCGTCGGCGGCCGCGCCGTCGAGGGTACGTCCGGCCGCTTTGGCGACGTCTTCGATCCCAACACCGGCAAGGTGCAGGCGCGTGTGGCCCTGGCCTCGGCCTCGGAACTGGACGCCGCCATCGCCAACGCCAAGGCGGCCCAGCCGGCCTGGGCGGCGACCAATCCGCAGCGCCGCGCCCGGGTGATGTTCGAGTTCAAACGCCTGCTGGACGTCCACATGGACGAACTGGCCGAGCTCTTGTCGTCCGAGCACGGCAAGGTCATCGCCGACAGCAAGGGCGACATCCAACGCGGCCTGGAGGTGATCGAGTTCGCCTGCGGTATCCCGCACCTGCTGAAGGGCGAGTACACTCAGGGCGCCGGCCCCGGCATCGACGTCTATTCGATGCGCCAGGCCCTGGGCGTGGTCGCGGGCATCACCCCGTTCAACTTCCCGGCAATGATCCCGATGTGGATGATGGGCCCGGCCATCGCCTGTGGGAACGCCTTCATCCTCAAGCCTTCCGAGCGCGACCCGTCCGTGCCGGTGCGCCTGGCCGAGCTGATGATGGAAGCCGGCCTGCCGCCGGGGATCCTCAACGTCGTCCATGGCGACAAGGACTGCGTCGAGGCCATCCTCGACCATCCGGACATCAAGGCCGTCAGCTTCGTCGGCAGCTCGGACATCGCCCAGTCGGTGTTCCAGCGCGCGGGGACGGCCGGCAAGCGCGTCCAGGCCATGGGCGGGGCCAAGAACCACGGCGTCGTCCTGCCCGACGCCGACCTCGACCAGGCGACCGCCGACATCATCGGCGCGGCCTACGGCTCGGCTGGCGAGCGCTGCATGGCCCTGCCGGTCGTGGTGCCGGTCGGCGAGAAGACCGCCCTGGCCCTGCGCGAGAAGCTGGTCACGGCCATCGGCGAGCTGCGGGTCGGCGTCAGCACCGACAAGGACGCCCACTACGGTCCGGTGGTCAGCGCCGCCCACAAGGCCCGGATCGAGAGCTACATCCAGATGGGCGTCGACGAGGGCGCAGAGCTGGTCGTCGACGGTCGCGGCTTTGCGCTGCAAGGCCACGAAGAGGGCTTCTTCGTCGGCCCGACCCTGTTCGACCGAGTCCAGCCGATCAGCCGTTCGTACCATGACGAGATCTTCGGCCCGGTGCTGCAGATGGTCCGCGCCGAGAGCCTGGCCGAAGGCATCGGCCTGGCCTCGCGCCACCAGTACGGCAACGGCGTGGCGATCTTCACCCGCAACGGCGACGCCGCCCGCGAGTTCGCCGACCAGGTCGAGGTGGGCATGGTCGGGATCAACGTGCCGATCCCCGTGCCGGTCGCCTATCACAGCTTCGGCGGCTGGAAGCGCTCGGGCTTCGGCGACCTCAATCAATACGGCCTGGACGGCGTGCGCTTCTACACTCGGACCAAGACCGTGACCCAGCGCTGGCCCAAGGGCGGGGCGGTGCTGGACCAGAGCTTCGTCATCCCGACCATGCGTTAGGGCGGCGATGTGTCAGGCCTGCCTCGGCAGGCCTCTTCTTCCTGCGTCACTGGGGTTCCGAGCCTGGCTCGGAACCCCTTCTTTTTGATCAGATGTAGGTGCGCAGGAACTCGGTCAGGGCCAGGATCGCCAGGCTCTGGCCATAGGGCATCGAGGTCAGCGGGATGTCCTTGTAGAACTGCATCGAGTGGCCCATCGCCGTGCCGAAGCTGACCTGCTTCAGCTCGCCGGCCTCGTCGATATTGGCCAGCACCGCCTGCACGGCCTTGATCCCGACGGCCTCGAAGCGGCGCGGCAGGTAGCCGTTGCGCACCGACTTCAGGACGCCATAGGCAAAGCCGGCCGTGGCCGAGGCTTCCAGATAGCTGGACGGATCGACGATCAGCGTGTGCCACAGGCCGCTTGCGTCCTGGTGCCTGGCCAGGGCCTCGACCTGGGCGGCCAGGGTGTCGACCAGGAAGGTGCGCAGGGCGTCGCCGGGCGGCAGGTCCAGCATCTCGATGAACTCGGGGATGGCGATCGTCACCCAGCAGTTCCCGCGCGCCCACAGGGCCCCGGCGAAGTTGTGCCGGCCGTCGAACGTCCAGCCATGATACCAGAGCCCGGTCTGCCGATCGGCCAGGTACTTGATGTGGATGAGGAACTGCCGCTTGGCCTCCTCGACATAGTGCGGACGGTCCAGCAGCAGGCCGATCTTGGCCAGCGGCAGCACCGACATCATCAGCGTGTCGTCCCACAGCTGCTGATAGTTCTCGGTGTCGTAGGTGATGTGCTGGAAGCCGCCGTCCTCGGTCTTGGGCAGGCCGTCGTCGGCCATCAGCCATTCGGCCCAGGTCTCCAGATACGGCAGGTAGCTCGGCTCGCCGGTCTGTTCGTACAGGTAGGCCAGCGCCAGGAACGGCGACATGGTGTTGATGTTCTTGGTCGGCGTGCCGGCGGCGAAGCGGTCCTCGAACCACTGCACCATGATGTCGCGCGAGTGCTCGTCGCCGGTCTGCTCGTGCAGGCGCCACAGGCCGAACAGGCCGATGCCGTGGGTCCACTCCCAGTCGTTCCAGCCCTTGGTGTCGATGACCCGGCCATCGTCCAGGCGCAGCAGGAACTCGCCGGTCTCGTCCTGGATGTTGACGAGGTTGTCGATGAGCTTGGCGATCGCGTCGCTGACCTCTTTGCGGGGCGTCTGGTGACTGACGGCGGCCATGCGGATTCCTTGTTACTGACGGAGTAGGGGCCGGGCGCTAGGGGCGCTGGCGTTTGTTCAGGACGGGGTTATTGCCCCACAGCTGGTCGTAGCGCCAACCGGAGAGGTCCTCGACGATGCGGGCGTGCTCGGGGTCCGACGGCGTGCGTTCCCCGCCCCGGAAGCGCTCGATCTCGTCCAGCAGGATCCCGTGCGTGGCCGGGGTCAGCTTGAAGCGGGTCGAGACCAGCACGCCGATGATCAGCATGGTGATGACGCCGACGCCCAGCACGCCGACGATGGCGTGGATCGCTTCCTGGCTCTGGGTGTGGGCCTTGGGCACGAAGCCGGCGCCGTCCATGACCAAGCCGACCAGCATGACGGCCGCGGCCTGGCTCATCTTGCGGATGAAGGTCATGACCCCGGCGAAGGCGCCTTCGCGGCGGCGGCCGGTGACGATCTCGTCGACGTCGGCCATGTAGTTGTAGGTCGCCCACGGGATGTAGTTCAGCGCCCCGCGACCCAGGCCCGCCAACAGCACCGGCGCCCAGAACAAAGCCGAGGTCGCGCCGAAGCCGGCCGCGTACATGGAAAGGAACAGCAGGACGCTGGCCCCGAAGCTCAGCGCGGCGGCGCGGTAGGTGGCGGCCGGCGACAGGCGCAGGGCGAAGTTGATGGCCAGCAGCACCGCGACCAGCTGCACCAGATAGGTGACGCCGACTAGCTCGGCGACGATCCCGGTCGAGCCGGCCAGGGCGTAGATCACGAAGTAGGTGAAGGCGGCGTTGTAGATGTCCTGGCTGATATAGCCGCCCAGGTACATGCCCAGGTGCAGGCGGAAGGCGCGGATGCGCAGGGTCGAGAACAGGCTGCGATAGAGCGCCACGAACGCCGCGCCGAGCGTGGGGCGGTCCTGGTCCTCTTCGGCGTCCAGCTCGGCGGGGCGCTGGCGCTCCCAGCTGAAGGCGTAGAGCAGGCCGGCGGCGGCCATGAACAGGCCGGCGAAGATGATGCCCATATAGAGATAGGTGTCGGGCGAATCCGGGCCCAGCTTCGAGACCAGCCAGCCCGGCAGGAACGCCGCGCCCGCCGCCGACAGCTGGCCGCAGACGATGCGCGCGCCGGCCAGCTTGGCCTTGGTCCGATAGTCGGTGGCCATCTCCGAGGCGAGGGTCTCGTACGGGATGATCTCCATCGCGTAGACCATCTCGAACAGGACGTAGGTGGCCAGATAGTACCAGAAGCTCTGGCCCGAGACCCACATCAGGGCGAACGAGGGCAGCAGCGGAATCGCCGCCAGGATGAAGAACCGCCGCCGGCCGAACCGGCGGGCCAGGGCGGTGCGGCCCAGATTGTCCGAGAGGTGGCCGATCAGTGGACTGGTGATGGCGTCCAGCACGCGGGCGACGCCGAAGATCAACGTCGCCTGGGCCGCCGAGAGGCCGCAGAAGCTGGTGTAGAAGATCAGGACCCAGGTCCCGACGATGGCCATCGAGCCGCCGCCCAGGATGTCGTTCGATCCATAGGCGACGAGATTGTACCAGCGCACCTGACGCGGGGCGGCGGTGGCGGCGTTATTGTGCTCTGCCATCGTGTTTCGGACTCCCTATGTCCGAAACCGTTATTCCAATGACCTCGTTATCGCAATAGAAGTTCCACAATTGTGGAATGAGAAAAAAACGTTCTATTCCGCTTCGTGCCGAGCGGCGCGAGGGCGCTTGTCCTTGGCGCGCGAGGCCTCGAACGCGAAGTTGATGACCAGGGCCTGGGCCAGGCACATCGAGGCCGACAGCGAGCGGAACTTGCGGACCTCGGAGTCTCGGGCCTGCAGGACCAGGTCGGCGGGCTTGGCGACCGGGCTGACCAGGCTGTCGCTGATCGCCAGCACCTTGACGTTCTTGGCGCGGGCGGCCTCGACGATGGCCACCGTCTCCTCGGCATAGGGCTGGTAGCTGACAGCGATCAGCAGGTCCTGCGGGCCGATCGCCTGGACCTGGGCCATGGCGAGGCCCGCGATGCCGTCGATGAACACCGCGCGCTTGCCGACCTGCAGCAGCGAATAGGCCAGGTACGAGGCCACCGGGAACGAGCGCCGGAAGCCGACGACGTGGACGATCTGGGCCTTGGCGATCAGGTCGACGGCGGCGCGGATGTCGGCGCGGCTGACGGTCTGCAGCAGGTTCTGCAGCGCCAGGATGTTGCCCTCGACGAACTCGGCCAACAGGTCGGCCGGCTTGGCCGAGGCGGCGCTGGTGGCTTCGTTCAGCTGGCGCACGCGCTCGGAATAGCCCAGGGCGGCGTTGTTGCTGAGCAGGCTGTCGCGGAACAGCCGCTGCATCTGGCTGGCGCCCTCGAAGCCGAAGCTCTTGGCGAAGCGGACGATCGTCGAGGGCTGCACGTCGCAGCGCGAGGCGATCACCGTCAGGGTTTCCAGCGCGATGTCGTTCGGCTGATCCAGCACATAGCGCGCGATCTGCTTGAGCCGCTTGCTCAAGGTCTCGTAGCGGGCCGCGATCTCCTGGCGGAGCTCCTCGGCGGTGGTCGGCGCGACAGACTCAGTGGGCATCCAGCGACCCTTGCAGTTCAACGACGGAATATTCGTTCCATTTTGGGTACGCAACTGTTGCGCCCCTCTTACCCGCGACGCCGCGCCAAGGGTATTCCAAACCGTCAGCCGACGGCAATTTCCGTTGCGCGGGCAGGGCTGGAGGGCCTTCGGAGGTCTCTGGAACCCTTGCAGACTCAGGGTTGCGTCGGCGACCGGCGTTCATTCTAGAAAATGAAACATGAACTTCATTGTTGACTCAATATGAAAAACCTATTCTAATTTGCTCGAACAATGAGGCTCGAAAAGAGCTTATGGGGAGGTTGATCGGGTCATGAATAACTGTGCCTGTGCTCGTGTTTTCGTGTCGGTTCTGCTGGGCGCGACCGCGCTGACCAGCGTTCCGGCCTGGTCGCAGACGGCGGCGCCCGCCGCCGGCCAGACGGCGCCGGAGACGGCCGAAGTCGACACCGTGGTCGTCACGGGCTTCCGTCAGAGCTACGCCAACGCCATCGCCTCCAAGCGCAGCGAAGTGTCGATCACCGACGGCATTTCCTCGGACGGCCTGGGCCGCTTCCCCGACCTGAACGTCGGCGAGGCGCTGCAGCGGGTTCCAGGCGTCCAGATCAACCGCGAGGCCGAGGGCCGCAACGCCACGATCAATCTGCGCGGCCTGCCGGGCGAATATTCGCGCCTGACCATGAACGGCATCGCCTTCGCCGAGCCGATCCTGCGCGAGGCCGCCCCGCTGGGCGCCTTCAACTCCGACATCTTCAGCGGCATCGTCGTCAACAAGTCGCCGCTGGCCGACGCCCAGAGCGGCGGCCTGTCGGGCAATATCGACCTGCAGATCGCTCCGGCCCTGGGCCGCAAGGACGGCGGCTTCGCCAAGCTGGCGACCGAATACAACGAGCTGGGCAAGCTGGCCTCGCCGGCCGCGACGGTCGGCTACAACCACCACATCACCGAGGATCTGGCGGTGTTCGGCGTGATCGCCTACCGCAAGGAGAAGTTCCGCCGCGACTCGATCCTGTTCAACAGCTACGCGGCCTTCACGCCCCTCCAGGCGCAGGCCAATGCCGGGATGCTGGGCAGCTACTACGCCAAGTCGGCCGACTGCCCGTCGTGCACCGGCACGAACTCGACGGCCGGCGTGCTCTACGACGCCCAGCACCGCCAATATGTCCGCTTCAACGAGGGCAACCTCTATACCGGCGCGGCCGGGGCCGAGTACCGGATCAACGAGAACGCCAAGATCGGCGTCACCGGCTTCTATTCGGACCGCAAGCTGCCCAACACGGCGCAGTATCTGTTGATCACCTCGAACAGCCTGACCAGTGCCCTGACCGCCAACACCGCTCCGGTGAAGATGAACGACGGCCGCTATGTGGTCGAGGACTTCAGCTTCTCGAACCCGGACATCACCTCGTCCAGCCGCTCGTTCAGCCAGCACCAGAAGGTCTGGGGCTTCAACGTCATCGGCGACTGGAGCAACGACGACTGGACCGTGAAGGCGACCGGCGCGCTGTCGCGGGCCGAGAACGACTCCATCGAGATCGGCATCGACTTCGAGACCCTGCCGTTCACCGGCGGCAACGGCGTCTCGGGCCGCCTGATCACCGGCGGCGACGACATCAACAACCACGTCCAGACCCTGTCGCCGACGCCGGTGGTCACCACCAACGGCATCGCCACGGGCGTGTGGGGCGGCACCGCCGCGCCGGGCGCGTTCTTCGACAACGCCAACGCCGCCCTGCGCCGCAACCGCTTCAACTTCCAGGGCACCCAGACCTCCGGCCGCAACGAGATGCAGGCCGCCAAGCTGGACATCGAGCGCAAGCTGCAGGGCGTGATCACCGGCTTCCGCGCCGGCCTCAGCTACGAGGACGTCAAGTACGTCGCCGAGGGCTACCGGGTCATCGCCTACGGCCTGCCGATCCAGAAGATCACCAGCGACTTCCTGATCACCGCGCCGTTCGCCTCGAACTTCATGGGCGGCAAGGGCGGCGCCCCCACCCAGAACTGGCAGGTCGTCGATCTCAAGAAAGCGATCGCGGCCCTGCAACCGGCAACGGTCTTCCCGGGCGGCGCGCTGTCGCCATCGGGCTACAACATCAACTACGCCAACAGCGCCTATCAGCTGGACAACTTCACCAACGAGACCGAGCTGCTCAGCGGCTACGCCCAGCTGAAGTACGAGTTCCCGCTGGGCGGGATCACGGTCCGCGGCAATGGCGGCCTGCGCTACGAGCACGCCCAGAACGACATCGACGCCCTGGCCCGCGTGTCCCTGACCAACGTCATCGGCGCGCCCGGCGACTTCCGCTCGCAGCGCTACAGCCAGAAGTACAACAAGCTGCTGCCGTCCTTCATCATGATCGCGGACGTGTCCGACGACGTCGTGGTTCGCGCCGCCGCCTACAAGACCTACGTCCGGCCGCAGCCGCTGCAGTTCTCGCCCAGCACCGTGGTCAGCGCGCCGACCAACGGCGTCTATGCCGTCACGCTGGGCAATCCGGACCTGAAGCCCTACAGCGCCACCTCGTTCGACTTCTCGGCCGAGTGGTACAACCGCCCGCGCAGCATCGTCTCGCTGGCCGCGTTCCAGAAGCGCATCACCGGCCTGATCGCCACGATCACCGATCCCAAGGCGCTGTGCCCGGCCGACGCCACGGCCCTGGGCCTGGGCACCCTGCGGGTCAACGGCGACCGTTGCGAGAGCAGCCTGACCTATACGGACGGCGGGGTGACCCAGCCGTACCTCGTGGCGGCTTCGGGCTTCGTCAACCAGTCCAACCCGATCACCGTCCGGGGTCTGGAGTTCAACGTCCAGCAGACCCTCGATTTCCTGCCGGGCCTCTGGAAGAACTTCGGCGGCGGCTTCAACTACGCCTACACCACGATCAGCGGGAAGACCCTGACCGGGGCCACCGCGACCCTGCCCGGCGTGTCGAAGCACAACGTCAACCTGATCGGCTACTACGAGACCGACAAGTACGGCGTGCGCCTCGTCTACAACTGGCGCAACGCCTACGACCTGGCCTCGACCGCCAGCTTCACCGGCGCGGCGCGCCAAGTGCGGGCGCGTGGCCAGCTGGACCTCTCGGCCTCGTACAACATCAGCGAGTCGATGACCCTGTCGTTCGACGCCTACAACCTGACCAACGCAATGCGGGTCGAGTACGAGAACCAGCTGAACATGCCTCGCAAGGCCGACTACGACGGCCGCACCTATACGGCGACCATCCGCGCCACCTTCTAGGTCGGACCGCCCCAGCCGCGCGGCCGCGCTCCCCCCGCGGGCGCCGGCTGGGGCCACCAGCGTAACAACGACCCGATGAAGCGCGTCGGGCAGAGGGAGTACACCATGCACCGACGCACGTTCCTCGCCGGTACGGCCGTGACCGCCGCCGCCGTCGCCGCCATGCCCGCCTTCGCCGCCCAGCGCGCGACGGCCAAGGACACCGCCACCCTGGCCCTGGTCACCGCCGCTGCGGACCAGCAGGCCGCCAAGATGCTGGCCAAGCCCAATGCCGACGGCCCCAGCTATGGCGGCGCGCGCGGCACGCTGCGCCAGGCCCGCCGCCTGGTCGCGCCGTTCATCTGGCCGAGTTCGAAGTACTTCCACGACGAGGCGCTGCTGGCCCCGCTCGACGCCCTGCTGGCCAAGGTCGAGGCCGCCCAGCACGACGACGGCACCTTCAGCTCCGGCAATCGCCACTCGCCGCCCGACACCGCCTTCCTGATCGAGGACATGTCGGTGATGGCCAATGGCCTGCGGGCCGACAAGCATCCCAAGAGCGCGGCCCTGGCCGCCCGTCTGGTGGCGATGATGCGCAAGGCCGGCCCGACCCTGGTGGTCGGCGGCATCCACACGCCCAACCATCGCTGGGAGCTGTCGGCGGCGCTGTCCAAGATCGCCCAGGTCGATCCCAAGCCCGCCTACCGCGCCCGCATCGACGAGTGGCTGGCCGAGGGCGTCGATATCGACGCGGACGGCTTCTATTCCGAGCGCAGCCCCAACTACGCCTCGGCCGTCAGCAATCCCTCGCTGCTGGTGCTGGCGCACCTGCCAGGGCTGGCCAGCCTGCGCGACTATGTCCGGCGGGATCTGGAGACCACCATCGCGCTCTCCGAGCCGCACTATGGCGACGTCGAGACGGTGCAGGCCCGTCGCCAGGATCAGGATCAACGCAAGCAGACCTTGCACGCCTACTACCTGCAGTTCCGCGAGCTGGCCCTGCTGGACAACAACCCGCGCTTCGCCGGCATCGTCCGCTGGATCGAGCGCAACGACAGCAGCCAACTCGCTGACACCCTGGCCGACTTCATCAACGAGCCCGAGCTGGCCCGGCCGCTGCCGGCCGAGGTCCAGCCGTTCGTCGACCTCAAGCGCGACTTCAAGACCGTGGGCCTGGTCCGCGAGCGGCGCGGCGGCGTCAGCACCAGCCTCTATGCCGGCAGCGACTGGTACGAGGACGGCAAGCCCTCGCGGTTCTACAACGAGATCGGCTCGGGCCTGGCCACCAACCCGACCCTCATGCGGATGTGGAAGGGCGGCCTGGCGCTGGACGCCGTGCGGCTGATCCCGGACTTCTTCAGCATGGGCCACTTCCGCCCGTCGCAGATCGCCATGGACGCCGACGGCGTCGTCCGCCTGGGCGGCGAGATGAAGGTGCCGTACTATCTGCCGATGCCGGCCGAGCGCCGTCAGCCGAACGGCGCCTATGCGCTGAGCCCCTCGGTCGACGGCCGCTTCAACAGCGCGCTCGACTTCGGCCACCGCCCGGCCAGCTTCCGCACCCTGGGCGTCCAGGTCACCGCCAAGCCCGAGGCCAACGGCTACCGCGTGCTGTTCGAGAGCTCGGGCGAGGAGGAGGTCGACATGACCATCGAACTCACCCTGCGCGACGGCGGCGTGCTGGAAGGCGCCCGCAAGCTGGACGACGGCAGCTATCAACTGGTCGACGGCCAGGCCAGCTATCGCCTCGGCGACGAGCGGCTGCTGATCGGGCCCGGCAATGGCGATGGCGCGATCCGCGTCAGCTCGGGCGAGAACTACAGCTGGGCCGGCGGTCGCCTGCAATTGCCCGGCAAGCGCCTCTACATCACCGCCCGCACGCCGATGCGCTACGAGCTGCTGCTGGCCTTCGCCTGATCCTTCGAATTACCCCGCGCAACTGGCGAGCGGCCTCCCGGAGGCGCTCGCCGTTCTTTTAGGCGCGCGTCGTGGAGCTTCGGACGACCAGGCTGGCTTCGATCACCTGGAAGGGCAGGGGGGAGCGCGGCTCGTTGATCATCGTCAGCAGTTGCTCGGTGGCGGCCTTGGCCATGTCCCGCAGCGGGCGGCGGATCGTCGTCAGGCTGGGCGAGATCATCGAGGCCAGGTCGGCGTCGTCGAAGCCGGCGACGGAAAGCTCGTCCGGCATCGCGATGCCCTTTTCCCGCGCGGCCTTGACCACGGCCGCCGCCATCGTGTCGTTGCAGGCGAAGATCGCCGTCGGCCGTTTGTCCATCGCCAGCAGCGACTCCGCCGCCGCCATGCCGCTGTCGAAGCCGTAGTCGCCGGGGCGCAGCTCCAGCTCGATCGGCAGGCCCGAGGCCTCCAGCGCCGACAGGAAGCCGGCCTTGCGCTCCTGGGCCGAGCGGAAGCGCGGCGGGCCCTCGATCATGGCGATGCGGCGGTGACCCAGGTCCAGCAGGTGGCGGGCCAGCTCGGCGGTCGCGGCGCGTTCGCGGGTGACCAGCATGCTGGGATAGGCGTCCACGGCGATCGAGGCGATGCCCACCGAGGGCACGCCCATGGCCGTCAGGCGCGTGGGGATGGCCGCGATCTCCGAGGTCGGCGGCAGCACGATCAGGCCGTCGACCCGCGAGCGCAGGACGAACTTCTCGATGTCCTGGGCGATATCGGGATCGCCGAAACGGACCGGGTGCACGACCAGTTCATAGCCATGCTGCGAGCAGACCTCGACGATGCCGCGCTGCAGGGCGCCGATGACGTGGGCGTTGGGATCGTCCTGCACGACGGCGATCAGGTAGGAGCGGCCCGAAGCCAGGGCTCGGGCGCGAGAGCTGGGGCTATAGCCCATCGCCTTGATGATCGCCTCGACGGCCTGGCGGGTCTCCTCGCCGACCTTCGGGGATTTGTTGAGCACGCGCGAGACGGTCCGGATCGAGACGCCGGCGGCCAGGGCCACGTCGTCTATGGTCACGGCCATGCTCGCGGCCGGATCGGTCTGGATCATGTTCTGGCGCCTTCCCCACGGCTATGCCGGTGACGCGTTCTTTGCACGTGGCCAGCGCTGGCACGATAGGGCGCCAACGCTGGCAAAGTCGATGCTACCGGTAACAAAATCCGTTGACACCATCGCGAGCGGCTTGTTTGTCTCCCCTCCAAACCCGACGAAACGGGCAGTGGGAGGGCGCGATGACCATGGATCGACGAGGGCTGATGCTGGGTGGCCTGGTGGCCGGCGCGGCGCTGACGCCGCCCCATATGGCCAACGCCGCGACGCCCGCCGGGGCCGCCAAGGGACCCACGCCCTTCGCCTTCAGCGTTCGCGATTTCGGGGCCGTCGGCGACGGCGCGCGGATCGACTCGCCGGCCATCAACAAGGCCATCGACCACGTGGCGTCGCTGGGCGGCGGCGTGGTCTATTTCCCGCCCGGGACCTATGCCTGCTACACGCTGCGCCTGAAGAGCAACATCACCCTGCACCTGGGTGAGGGGGCCGTGATCCTGGCCGCCGCGCCCAATGGCGTCGCGCCGAACGGCTATGACGATCCCGGTCCCGGGGCGGGCAACGCCTATCAGGACTATGGCCACAGCCACTGGAACAACAGCCTGATCTTCGGCGAGGGCCTGCACGACGTCTCGATCGTCGGCACGGGCCTGATCTGGGGCAAGAACCTGACGCGCGGCAACCGCTTCCCCGGCGATGCGCCCGATATCTCCGGTCCTGGCGTCGGCGACAAGGCCATCGCGCTGAAGAACTGCCGCAACGTGCTGCTGCGCGACTTCAAGATCCTGCAGGGCGGGTGGTTTGCGCTGCTGGCCACCGGCGTCGACAACATGACGATCGACAACCTGATCGTCGACACCAACCGCGACGGCCTGGACATCGACTGCTGCCGCAATGTCCGCGTCACCAACTGCACGATCAACTCGCCCTGGGACGATGGCATCTGCCCCAAGAGCTCTTTCGCGCTCGGTTATGCCCGCCCCACCGAGAACCTGACCATCTCCGACTGCTTCGTGACCGGCAATTACGAGATGGGCTCGGTCATCGACGGCACCTGGAAGAAGATGCCGCCGGGCTTCCACGGCTATGGCCGCATCAAGCTGGGCACGGAATCGAACGGCGGCTTCAAGAACGTCACCATCACCAACTGCGTGTTCGACCATTGCTACGGCATCGCGCTGGAGACCATGGACGGGGCGCTGACCGAAGACATCGCCATCAGCAACATCACCATGCGCGGCCTCGGCTTCCCGCCGCTGTTCCTGCGCCTGGGCAGCCGGATGCGCGGGCCCGAGGGCGTGCCGGTCGGCAAGCTGCGCCGCATCACCATCCAGAACATCGTCAGCCATGGCGCGACGCCGCAGCCGTCGATCATCGCCGGCGTGGCCGGTCACCCGGTCGAGGACGTCAAGATCAGCGACGTCTACTTCCACTCGCTGGGCGGCGGCACGGCCGAGCTGGCCAAGCGCCGGCCGCCTGAGGCCGACAAGGCGTATCCCGACCCGGACATGTTCGGTGACCTGCCGGCCAGCGGCTTCTTCATCCGCCACGCCCGCAACATCGAGATGAGCAATGTCGAGATCGTCACCGAGGCGGCGGACGCGCGTCCGGCCTTCTGGCTGAACGACGTCGAAGAGATCGACCTCTTCCGGCTGCGCCTGCCCAAGGGCCCGAGCTTCCTGCTCGACAACGTCACCGGCTTCCGGTCGTTCGGCAGCCGCTGGCTGCCCGATCGCCGGATCGACGAGACGACCACCCAATCGTTCTGAGGACCTGGTGATGCGTATGAAACGGCTGGGACTGCTCGCCGCGACGGCTCTGGTCCTGGCCGCTCCGGCGCTGGCCGCGCCGAAGTCGCCGGCGGCCGTCTATCGCAATCCGGTGCTGCCGGCCGACTACTCAGATCCCGACGTCATCCGGGTCGGCGACACCTACTATCTGGTGGCGTCCAGCTTCCACTTCTCGCCGGGCGTGCCGATCCTGACGTCCAAGGACCTGGTCCACTGGACGATCGCCGGCCACGTGCTGCCCAAGCTGCCGTTCGCGCCGGAATACGACCTGCCCGGCCCCGTCCCGACCGACGATGCGGGCAAGCGCATGCCGCGCGACCAGCGCACCTCCGGCCAGCGCTATGCCGGTGGGGTCTGGGCGCCGTCGATCCGCCATCACGACGGCAAGTTCTACGTCTATTTCGCCACCCCCTATGAGGGGATCTTCATGTCGACCGCGACCAAGGTCGACGGGCCGTGGACCGCGCCCGTGGCGGTGATCGCCGGGCCGAACTTCGAGGACCCGTGCCCCTTCTGGGACGACGACGGCCAGGCCTATCTGGTGCATGGCAAGGTCGGCGCCGGCCCGCTGGTGCTGCATCGCATGGCACCGGACGGCAAGTCCGTGCTCGACGAGGGCAAGGTCATCATCGAGGACGCCAAGGCCCTGCCGGTGCTGGAAGGTCCCAAGTTCTACAAGCGCAACGGCTGGTACTACATCTTCGCGCCGATCGGCGGGGTCGACACCGGGCCGCAGGCGGTGATGCGCTCCCGGTCGATCTGGGGGCCCTACGAGCACCGTGAAGTGCTGATCCCGGGCAATGGCCTGAAGGGCCCGCACCAGGGCGGCTGGGTCGAGACGCCCTCGGGCCAGGGCTGGTTCGTCCACTTCAACGGCGAAGGCGCCTACGGTCGCATCGTCCACCTGCAGCCCGTGACCTGGAAGGACGACTGGCCGTTCATGGGCGAGCCGATCCCCGGCGCGGGCCCGGACGCGCAAGGGGGCCAGCCGGTCCTCACCCACGCCATGCCCGATGTCGGCGGCCACTTCCCGGCTGTCTCGCCGCAGACCTCCGACGGGTTCTCGGGCAAGGCGCTCGGGCCGCAATGGGAGTGGAACCACAATCCCGACGACAGCCGCTGGAGCCTTTCGGCGCGGCCGGGTTTCCTGCGCCTGACAGGTGCCCCGGCGGTCAATCTGGTCAGCGCCCGCAACACCCTGACCCAGTCGCTGCAGAGCCGCAGTTCGGTGATCACCGCCCGCCTCGACGCCAAGGGGCTGGTCGAAGGGCAGCGGGCCGGCCTGGCCATGTTCGGCGCGGGCATCGGCGCGATCGGCGCGATCCGCAAGGACGGCCAGACCCGCATTGTCTTCTCGCTGCGAGGCGTCGACACCCTGGGTCCGGTCGTGCCCGCTGGCGCGATCGACCTGCGGGTGGCCGTCGCCGACCAGGCTGCGCACTACAGCTACAGCCGCGACGGCGGGAAGACCTTCGTCGACATGGGCGGCGGGATCCTGCCGCGCTTCTCCTGGTGGAAAGGCGCGCGGCCGGCGCTGTTCAGCTACGGCGATCCGGGCGCGGCCAAGCTGGGCGTGGCCGATTTCGACTGGGTCGACGTCAAGTCCGTGGCGCGCTGACCGTTGACGGTAACGCGCTCCAGCCGCAGCGCTGGCGCGTAGGCCACGACGCTCGGCTTGGTCACCCCGTCGAAGCGGCAATCGCTGATCACGATCTCGCCCAGCGCTGCGTTGGGCAGGCCTTGCAGGTCCGCGACCTGGGCGGCGGCGCGGGCCCGCATCCGCTCGATCCGCACCCGGCGCAGCACCGGCGTGAAGCCGCCCCGCGCGCCTTCCTCGTAGTTGAAGTCGCAGAGGATCGCGGCCCGCGACACGCGCCCGACCGTGATGTCGCGGGCGTAGATGTCCTGGATGACCCCGCCGCGCATGGCGTTGTTCTTGAAGCGCAGGGCGTACCAGAGCTGGTCGCTGTCCATGTGGCATCGCTGGACGAAGACGTTGTCGACGCCGCCGGACACTTCGCTGCCGATCACCACGCCGCCGTGGCCGTCCTTCATCACGCAGTCCTGGATCAGGATGTTGCGGGTCGGCTTGGCCAGGCGGCGGCCGTCGGCGTTGCGGCCCGACTTGATGGCGATGCAGTCGTCGCCGCAGTCGAAGGTGCAGCGCTCGATCACCATGCCGTCGACGCTTTCCGGATCGCAGCCGTCGGTGTTGGGGCCGTGGCCGATGAAGGTGACGTCGCGGACGGTGACATTGCGGCACAGCACCGGATGCAGCGTCCAGCACGGCGAGTCCCGCAGGGTGACGCCCTCGACCAGGACGTTCGTGCAGTTCTGGAACTGCACCATCATCGGCCGCAGGTAGTCGCCCTCGCCGAAGACCCGCTCGGCCACGGGGACGCCGCGCTCGGCCATGTCGAACAGCGCCTGGCGGGCCTTGAGCTGGTTCGGCAGACCGGCGCGCCAGCCGAACTGCGGGCCGCTGCTCCACGACCACCAGGCCTTGCCCTGGCCGTCCAGCGTCCCGCGCCCGGTGATCGCCACGTCGCGCTCGCCGTCGGCGAAGACCAGCGGCGCGTAGTTCATCAGCTCGACACCCTCCCACCGGGTGGCGACGATCGCGTAGCGGGCCGGATCGGTGCTGAAGACCAGGGTCGCGCCGGCCGCCAGGTGCAGCTCGACGCGGCTGCGCAGGCGGATGGCGCCGGTCGGCCAGCGGCCTTGCGGGACCAGCACGCGACCGCCGCCGGCCGTCGCGCAGGCCTGGATCGCGCGGGCGATCGCGGCGCTGGTGGCGTCGACATCACCCTCCACGGCGCCGAATGAGACGATGTCCCAAATCCGCGAGGGAAAGCTCGGCGCACGGACCGAACGGCGGATCGCGGCGGCCCTCGACCAGTCGTCCGACGCCGCTTTTGCCAGGGTAGGGGCTACAACCAAGGCGGCAGCGGTGGCCAGCAGGTCGCGTCGGGAAAGATTCTGGACCTTCAAAAGAGCGTCTCCTGGCCTGCATTTCCGGGTGTTTCGCGGCGCATGTGTTTCAAATGCCGCACTCATATCATTTTATGGAAGACTATTGCACATATCGGAATTCCAATTTAGCGTTCTGGAAACGGCCGCAAATGATAGCGGTACCTTCGGGAGGGGATCATGGAAAAGAACCACAAGCACCGTCTGTTCATGGGTTGCGAGACCGCGCTGGCCCTGGCTGCTGTCTTTCTTGTGCCAGCGCTGGCAAGCGCCCAGACGCAAACGCCGGCTCCGGCCGAAAGCGACACCGTGACCGAAGTGGTCGTGACGGGCTCGCGCCTGTCGGCCCGTGGCTTCAAGGCCCCGACGCCGGTCACCGTGATCGGCGCGGAAGAGATCGGCCTGTCGGGCACGCAGAACGTCGAGACGCTGCTGAACGACACCCCCCAGTTCCTGGGCTCGCAGAACAACGGCCCGACGGCCAACACCGTGCCGGGCGGCACGGCGACGCTGAACCTGCGCGGCTTCGGCGCGCAGCGTAACCTGGTGCTGGTCAACGGCCGCCGCTTCACGATCACCGGTCCCGACCAGACCACCGACATCAACACGATCCCGGCCGCGCTGATCAAGCGCGTCGAGACGGTCACCGGCGGCTCGTCGGCCGTCTACGGCTCGGACGCCATCACCGGCGTCGTCAACTTCATCATGAAGGACGACTTCCAGGGCGTGGAACTGACCGGCGAGGCCCGTCAGGACACCCACACCAAGACCAAGACCTACACGGCCGACCTGACCTTCGGCACCAACTTCGCCGACAACCGCGGCAATGTCGTCGTGGCCCTGAACTACCTGGATCGCGGCGGCTACACGCGCGGCGACCGCGGCGGCTGGGCCACGCCCAGCATGGCCGACGGCTGCGTCACCGCCGCCTCGTACAGCGACACCCGTCCGGGCACGCCGATGGCTATCCCCGGCGGCCAGACCTGCCTGAGCGCGGGCGGTCGTCCCGGCCTGATCTTCGGCGGCAGCGGCACCATCCCCAACGGCCGCTTCGTCACCGTCGGCTCGCCGTCGAGCACCGGTCTGACGGCCGCGCTCGCCGCCGCTGGCCTGGGTTCGATGGGCTCGCGCGGCTTCACCTTCGACGACGCGGGCAAGACCGCTCGTCCGGCCGTGACGCCGGGCGACGACTACGACCTGGGTCCGGCCGCCTATCTGGTCATTCCCCAGCGCCGCCTGATGGCCAACCTGGCCGGCCACTACGAGTTCAACTCGCACGTCACCGGCTATGCCGAGGCCAGCTACAGCAACAACCGCGTCTCGATGCAGCTGCCGCCCAGCGGCATCGGCGGCAACTTCCTGCTGAACGTCAACAACCCCTACCTGTCGGCGCCGATGCAGGAAGTCCTGCGCCAGCTCGACCTGGCCGAGACCGGCACGGTGCGGGTGACCAACGGCACCTCGTCGCTGACCACCACGGCCGGTGACGGCCTGGCGGTGCTGAACATCAACCGCCGCCTGCCCGACGTCGGCAACCGCCTGAACACCGCCGACCGCTCGGCCTATCGTACGGCGATCGGCGTGCGCGGCGACCTGGGCAGCGCCTCGGAAAGCTTCCTGCGGAACCTGAAGTACGACGCCTACTATACCTACACCCGCACCACGGACACGAGCATCTCCAGCGGCGCGGCCTCGCTGAGCAAGTTCCAGGCGGGCCTGCTGTCGGCCGGCGGCGTGGCCCCGCTGCTCAACATCTTCGGCGCCAACCTGTCGCCGCAGGGCGCGGCCTCGATCGCCGTGTCGTCGACCAACTACACGGAATCCTCGCAGCAGGTCCTGGCCGCCAGCCTGGCCGGCGAGCTGTTCGACACCTGGGCCGGTCCGATCGACTTCAGCACCGGCGCCGAATACCGCAAGGCCTCGGCGCGGTTCGTCCCGGACAGCTTCCTGGCCTCGGGCGACGTCTCGGGCTTCAACGCCGCCCTGCCGACCAAGGGCTCGGAATCGGTCAAGGAAATCTACGGCGAAGTCCGCGTGCCGCTGCTGAAGGACTCGCCCCTGGGCGAGCGCGCCAGCGTCAACGGCGCCTTCCGCTATTCCGACTACGACCTGGCCGGCGTCGGTGGCGTCTGGACCTATTCGGTGGGCGGCGAGTACGCGCCGATCTCCGACATCACCGTGCGCGGCCAGTTCCAGCACGCCATCCGCGCCCCGAACGTGGGCGAGCTGTTCGGCGGCAACACCACCAGCGGCCCGTCGGCCGTCGACCCCTGCTCGAGCCGTCAGCCGACGTCGCAGCAGACGGCGGCGGTGCGGGCGATCTGCGTGGCCACCGGCGTGCCGGCGGCTTCGGTCTTCACCCTGTCGGTGCAGCCCAACACCTTCATCAACCAGGTCTCGGGCGGCAACCCCAACGTCGGCCCGGAAGAGTCGGACACCACGACCTTCGGCCTGGTGCTGCAGCCGCGCTTCGTGCCCGGCCTGGCGCTGAGCGTCGACTACTTCAAGATCAACCTGGACGGCGCCATCGCGCCCCTGGGCGGCGGCATCGCGAACACCCTGAGCCTCTGCTACAACACCATCCAGGACGCCAGCAGCGTGTTCTGTAAGGCCATCACCCGCGACACCCTGACCGGCCAGATCGCCGCGCCGGGCTATGTCACCACCACCAACGGCAACACGGGCGGTCTGAAGACCTCGGGCGTCGACTTCGACGCCAGCTACCGCTTCAACCTGGCCTGGGGTCCGTTCGGCGACAGCCGCTTCGATATCGGCACCAACTTCACCTACACCGACGAGTTCACCGCCACGCCGGTCCAGGCGCTGCCGGCGACCAAGAACTACTGCGTCGGCGCCTTCGGCCCGACCTGCGGTCAGCCGATCCCGGAATGGAAGGGCACGACGCGCATCACCTGGCGCTCGGGCCCGGCGACGCTCAGCCTGCGTCACCGCTACATCGGCGAAGTGACGGTCGACACCTACCTGCTGCCCAAGCGTCTCGGCGCGGCGTTCCCCGACAAGGCGACGCTGACCACGCCGGTGATCAAGGCCCAGAGCTACTTCGACCTGACCGGCGCCTATGACGTGAACAAGGACATCTCGGTGACCGCCGGCGTCCGCAACCTGTTCGACAAGAACCCGCCGATCGTCGGCTCGTCGGCCCCCTCCAACAACACGTTCTCGGCGACCTATGACGTCGAGGGCCGGGTGGTCTACGCCAGCGTGACCGCGCGCTTCTAGTCGGACATCGAGGCCTGGCGGCGGGTCCTACCCCCGCCGTCGGGCCTGACTAGCCTCCCCTCAGGCCGGTGCGAAAGCGCCGGCCATTTTTTATGGAATTGCAGCGTGGTCGATGCTGAAGGTCCGCGCCATGCGCCATTGACCGTCGGCGCCCAGCTTCCACAGGATCGAGAACCGCGCTTTGCCGGCCAGCCGCTCGGGGCCGTCGCCCTTGCGCTCGTAGAAGACGTGCGCGCCTTCCTCGACCGCGCCGAAGCCGGGGATGGCGTAGACCTTCATCGTGCCGGCCACGAGTTCGCGGCGCGAGCGCCAGGCGTCAGGCGCCTTCTTGGCCACGCAGCTCTTGGCGTAGTCGGCGATGAAGGCGTCGTGGGCCATCAGCCCGCCCTTGTCGTGGTAGAACTCCATGTCGTCGGTGACCATGCTCGTCAGGGCGGTCGGATCGCAGCCGGCGAACATCACGTCGAACAGGGCGGTGTCCCGCGCCGCGATCGCCTGGGTCAGGGTCGGCTGTGCGGGGACCTCGACGGCGGGCGGCGACAGGGCGAGGGCGGCGAGCAGGGCAAGCAACGGCATGAGCGACTCCGGTCGGGTCCGCCAGCTAAACCGGAAGCTCGGGCCTAGGCCAGCGTCGCCTCGAAATGCCGTGCGAGTTCGGGACCGTCTGCGTCCACGCAGACTTGCCGGAGTGGGCCCTGCTCGGACCAGGTCGTCTGGCCCAGGCGTTCGCCGTCCAGGGTCACAGCGACCGGCGCCGAGCGCATCATGAACAGCTCCGGATGCGTCAGGCGGACCAGGGCGGCGACGTCGTGCAGCACACAGCCGTCCAGACCCTCGTGGCGGGCATAGGTGGCGGCGTAGCCTCGGGTGACGTCGTGGACGAAGCGGCCGGTCTCGTTGATCTCGGCCATCTCGCGGGCGGCGGCGTCGGTGAGGACGCAAGGCATCGTCGCGTCCAGCGGGACCAGGGTCAGCGGCCAGGACGCGGCCAGGACCTCGGCGGCGGCCTCGGGGTCGTTGTGCAGGTTGGCTTCGGCGAACGGGGTGACGTTGCCGCGCGCGAAAGCGCCGCCCATGACCACGACCTCGGCGACCAGGCCGGCGATGTCCGGCGCGGCGCGCAGGGCCAGGGCCAGATTGGTCAGCGGACCGATCGCCACCAGGGTCACTTGGCCGGGATGGGCGCGGACCAGCTTGACGATCTTCTCGTGCGCCGAGCCGGGATCGGCCGGGGGTAGAGCAGGGCCGGAGAGGTCGATATCGCCCAGACCGTTTTCGCCATGGACATGGACGGGGGAGCGCCCCCGAGCCCGGGCCAGCGGCGCATCGGCGCCGCGATGGACGGGCGCGCTCAGGCCCAGCCGCGCCCGCAGCCACAGGGCGTTGCGGGTCGTGGTCTCGACGTCGGCGTTGCCGAACACCGTGGTGATCGCCAGCAGCCGCAGGTCGGGCCTCTCTTGCTGGCTTCTGGCGCGCAGATAGAGCAGGGCCAGGGCGTCGTCGACGCCCGGATCGGTGTCGAGGATCACCAGCCTCGGCGCGATGGTCATCCGTAGACCGCGCGGCAGACGGCTTCGCACTTGGCCAGGTCGAAGGCCCCGTCGGTGCGCACGCCCGACTCCATGTCGATCCAGTAGAGCGCGCCATCGGGCGCGGCGATGCGGGCCAGGATCTCGGTGACGGTGTCGGGGCCGATGCCGCCGGAATAGCCGCAGAACGGACCCTCGGCCGGCGGCGGCGCGGGCCAGCGGTCGGGCCGCGCGCCGGTGCCGAACGAGACGTCGTACAGCCAGTCGACGCCGGTCTGGCTGACCGGGAAGGCGGCCGAGCACTGCAGCACCGCCCGCATGCCCAGGCGGCGGCCATAGTCGCGGGCGGCGGCGGTCTGGACCGGGGTGCTGCCCTTGAAGCTGTGATTGACCTGCACGCGCTGGATGCCCGCCGGCGGCGGAGGGGCGGTCAAAGGGCTGGCCACGATCGCCTTGGCCGCCTCGCCGCAGACATGGGCCGCCCAGCGCAGGTCGCGCTCGGCCAGCAGGGCGTCGCGGATTTTGGCCGTGGGGAAGAGGGCGCTGTCTTCCTGGGCCGGGTCGACCAGCACGCCCCACTCGATCGGATAGCGGGCCGACAGCGCCTTGAGGCCGGGCAGCAGCTCGAGGCGATCGACGCCGGTGAACGCGATGAAACTGGGCGGCTGCATGACGGTGTCCGAAGGTCAGAATGTCCTTGCAAACTATCTAGTGAAACGTTTCAGTCAAGTCGCTGAAACGAGAGGATGGTCGATGGTGCGGGTGGTGGTCGCCGGGTTCGCGACGATCGACTACGTGGTCCGGGTCGAGGGCGACTTCACCGGCCGAGGCACACGGCTGATGCGCGAGGCCGCCTGGCCGCGCGCCGGCGGGGCGGCGCTGTACGCCAGCGCGGCCCTGGCGCGGGCGGCCGTGGCGGCCGCGCCTATTACCTGGATTGGCGACGACACCGATGGCTTGGCCTATCGCGCTGCCTGCGTGTCACTGGACGGCGTTGCCGTCATGTCGAACGCGCCGTCGACACGGTGCCTGCTGATCTACAACGCCGACGGCAGCTACGGCTGCCTACTGCGGCCTGGACCCGCCGAGTTGACCGAGACCCAGCTGCGCCTCGCTGTCCAAGCAGAGTGGCTGGTCATCGCGGCCGGACCGCCCGAGATCACTGCCCGTCTCCTCGACCTCGAAGGCCCGCGCCTGGCCTGGATCGCCAAGGACGACCCGGCCTGCTTCCCGCCCGACCTCGTGGCGCGACTGACGGCGCGGGCCGAGGTCGTGTTCTGCAACGCCGGCGAACGCGCCTGGCTGGAGGTCGGGCGCACCGAACCCAAACCGCCTAGCCAAGTCCTGTTCGAGACGCGCGGCGCCGACGGGGTCCGGGTCGAAACCGGCCAGGCCGTCGACCTGCCCGTCACACCGCTGAGCGTCGAAGACGCCACTGGCGCCGGCGATACCTTCGCCGGCGCGGCCTTAGCGGCGCTGATCGCCGGCGCTCCGCCGCGCGCGGCGGCGGAGGCCGGGATCGCGGCGGCGGGCGCGCTGCTGGCGGCTAGGCCGTCCTGTACTTGAAGAGGCCCAGGCTGTTGCCCTCGGTGTCCTTGGCGTAGAAGAACGAGCCCACCGGGATGTCGATGACGTCCGATACGACCTCGCCGCCGCCTTTGCGGACCCGCTCCATGGCGTCGCTGAGGGCGTCGTTCACGGCGAAGTGGGTCGTCGCGCCAGCGCCGTTCGTCGCCGGCTGTCCGGGATAGATATGGCCCGGCGCATGCCCGCCTTCGGCGTACGGCAGCATCCAGATCGGGTTGGGGCCGCCGTCGGCCCGGGTCACCTTGCCCTGCAGCAGGGTCTCGTAGAACTGGCAGGCCCGCTCGGGATCAGAGGCGGGGATTTCGGTGAAGACGATTTGCGCGGTCATGGGCTGTTCCCTCTTGGTTGAACAAGCCACTCCTTCCACACCGCTCCTGACAGCCTGCTGGCAGGAGTGATGGTGGCTACCCGCCGATCACCCCCATGATCGTCGCCGTCAGGCACGTGGTCAGGAACGCCGCCGCCAGGGCCTTGAAGCCCAGTTCCACGACCTCGCCAACCTTCTCCGGGGCCATCGACGACAGGCTGCCGATCAGGATCGCCACACTGCCGACATTGCCGAAGCTGCCCAGGGCGTAGGTCAGGATCAGCAGGCTCTTGTCGCTGAGCGCGCCCGGCGGCAGGGCCATCATGTCGCTGTAGGCCACGACCTCGTTGGCGGCGACCTTGGTCCCGAGGATCGCGCCGACGGCCTGCACGTCGGCCAGCGGCGCGCCGGTCAGCCAGACGATCGGGGTCAGCAACCAGCCGAGGATGCCGCCCAGCGTCAGCGGCGCGCCGGCATGGGGGAAAGCCGCCAGGCCCATGTTGATCAGGGCGATCAGGCCGACGAAGACGATCAGCAGGCCGGCGATGTTCAGCACCATCTTCACCGCGTCCAGCGTGCCGAAGGTCAGGGCCTCCAGGCTGCTGCGATAGGGGCTGGTCAGGACGATCGGCTCGTGCGCCGCGCTGGCCTCGCCGGGGATGATCAACCTCGCCATGCCGATGGCCATCGGGGTGCTGATCAGCGAGGCGATCAGCAGATGGCTGAAGGCGTTGGGCACCTTGGCCGCGATCAGCGAGCCCAGCACGATCATCATCGAGCCGCCGATCACCGACAGGCCGTCGACCATGATGATGAAAATCTCGGCCCGCGTCAGGCGCGGCAGGAACGGCTTGATCAGCAGCGGGGCCTCGACCATGCCGAGGAACACGCAGGCCGAGGTCGAGACCCCGACCGGGCCGCTGACGCCGAACAGCTTGCCGAACGCCCAGGCCGCCGCGCGGACGATGACGATCAGCACCTTCCAGTGCCACAGCAGCGCCGACAGCGCCCCGACCAGCAGGATGGCCGGCAGGGCCTGGAAGGCGAAGATGAAGGCGGCGCTGGGATCGGCCATGCTGAACGGCGCGCGCCCGCCGCCAAGATAGCCGAACATGAAGCTGGAGCCCGCTCGCGAGGCCGCCTGCAAGGCGTCGACCGCGTGGGTGGCGGCGGCGAAGCCGGCGGTGATGGCCGGGACCTTGGTCAGCAGCAGGGCTAGGGCGATCTGGCAGGCCAGGCCCACCAGCACCGGCCGCCAGGGCAGGGCGCGCTTGTTCTCCGACAGCAGCCAACCGATGCCCAGGAAGGCGACGACGCCCAGCAGCGCCCGCGCGGTCTCGTTGTCCGGCATGTCCCCTCCGACGGCGGTTGGCGTGAGCTTATAGGGTGAAACGTTTCAAGGAAATAGCACGCAATCCCCGATAGGTGCGGGCTTGGCAATTTGTCCGGATAGCGCTCAAGCTCCCTGTGGAATGCCAGAAATAGCCAAGTAAGCCCTCGGATTAGGCGCCGAACGATCCCTCGCTCCCTGTGATGAAAATGTCATTGAACTCGAATATGAAACGTTTCACTAAATAGTACCGGCATCCGCTGAGGCGGACCTGAAGGGGGCTTTGAACATGAAGACGTCCATCTGGCTGGCTTCCAGCGCGCTGTGCCTGGTCATGGCCGCGCCCGCCATGGCTCAACAAGCTGCTCCGGCTCCGGCCGCTGAGACGGTCGACGAGGTGGTGGTCACCGCCGAGCGCTTCGGCTCGGGCCTGGCCCGCGCCACGTTCACGATCGGCGCCGAGGACATCCAGGAGCGTCCGCTGGGCGCCGAGATCACCCAGGCCCTGGTCAAGGTGCCGGGCGTGCAGGTCTCGACCGGTGATGCCCGCGGCGGCAGCTTCTCGTTCGAGATCTACATGCGCGGCCTCAGCGACGAGCAGATCGGCCTGACGCTGGACGGCATCCCGACGGGCGACAGCCGCTTCAACGGCGGCTCGCCGCCGCAGCGCTTCATCGAGAGCAGCAACGTCGGCAAGATCACCGTCTCGCAGAGCGCCGGTGACATCGGCGCGCCGTCGCGCTTCGCCCTCGGCGGCTTCATCGACTTCGTCACCGACGCCCCGCGCCAGGACTTCGGCGCGACGATCGAGGCCGGCGTCGGCTCGTTCGACTTCCGCCGCATCTATGCCCGCGTCGATAGCGGCGAGATCGCGCCGGGCCTGTCGGGCTACTTCACCTATTCGCACCAGGAGAACGACGTCTGGGCCGGGCGCAACAGCCGGGACAGCGAGCGCGACCACTACGAGCTGAAGGTCGTCAAAGCCTTCGACAACGGCTCGTTCGTCAAGGCCCGCGTCTCGTACAACGACCAGACCGACAACGACTTCAACATCGTCACCAAGGGCGAGTTCGAGGCCGCGCCGCGCAGCGACCGCGCCCTGGACGCCATCACCGGCATCCCGGCCAAGGACATCGACTTCGGCGGGGCCCTGGGCGGTTGGCGCAAGGACTGGCTGGCCTATGCCAACAGCCACTTCGTGCTGAGCGACGCGATCAGCCTGGACGTCAATCCGTACTACCAGAACCTCAAGGGCGAATCCTTCCGCTACCAGGACCGCCAGCGCGTGCTGACCGGCGGCGATCCGCGCGCGGTGACCGGCTACAACGCCAGCGGCGGGGCGGTGCGTCCGACCCTGACCACCATCCGCAACAGCAACGTCGTCGGCGGTCCGGCCGACATGCGCGTCACGCCGCGCGACCGCGATCGCTATGGCGTCACCGGCGAGCTGAAGGCCAAGTTCGGCGCCCACGCCTTACGCTTCGGCGGCTGGTGGGAAGGCGGCGACTCCACGGAGAAGCGCAACTTCTTCCCGATCATCAACTCGGCCCAGAGCACGGCCTATGACCGCAGCAAGCTGAACTATGTGGAGTATGAGCGCAGCGCCTCGGTCGAGACGACCATGCTGTACGCCCAGGACGAGCTGCGCGCCTTCGACGACAAGCTGAAGGTCGACCTCGGCGTCACCTGGTACAACGTCAAGTACGACGCCAAGTCGCCGCTGGAGTACAAGGCCAACGTCAAGTTCTCGCAGCACTCGGACCTCAATCCGAAGCTCGGCGCGACCTACCAGCTGGCCGACGCCTGGGAGCTGTTCGGCGGCTACGCCAAGAACTTCGCCGGCATCCCGGAGGACGCCTTCCTGGGCTCGACGGCGGTGATCAATCCCAAGGACCTGACCCCCGTCTCGACCGAGAACGTGGACCTTGGCATGCGCTACGTGAAGCCGAACCTGGCCTTCTCGATCCAGGCCTATGACGTCGACCTGAAGAATAATGTCGGCATCGTGCCGCGCGACCCGACCGCGACCCTGGACCCTGACGAGGTCGTTCGCGGCAACGTCGCCACCAAGGCGGTCAACATCGCCGGCATCAAGACCAAGGGCGTCGAGCTGACCGGCTACTACGACTTCGGGGTCGTCGATCTCTACGGCTCGTACTCGCACCAGGACGCCAAGCACGACAACCCGGCCGTCGGCAGCGACGCTCGCAAGGCCCTGGCCGCCGTCGCCATCATCGGTGGGGCCGGCGTGCGGGATATCCCCAAGGACAGCTTCTACGGCCAGGTCGGCTGGAAGCCGCTGGCGGGCCTGAAGATCGACGCCAACGCCCGCTATGTCGGCAAGCGCGTCGGCGGCCACATCGTCGCCCCGACCACCTTCCAGGAGCTGGGTGTCGAGATGCTGGACGCCTACACCCTGGTCGGGCTGACGGCGACCTATGACCTCAAGCGCGCCGGGGTCCCGGACCTGCGCTTCCAGTTCAACGTCGATAACCTGTTCGACAAAGAATACATCGGCGCGGTCAGCGGTTCGACGGTCACCCAGCCGGAGTTCGGCTACACGGCCGCGACCCCGAACGCCAAGACCCTCGACCGCTACTTCGTCGGCGCGCCGCGCACCTACACCTTCTCGGTGAAGGCGCGGTTCTAAGGACCAGTTCGGGGGCGTCTTCTCCCCTTGTTAGGCGCTTCCGGAAGGGGCGGGTCCTTGGGATCCGCCCCGATCCTTGACGACACCCATGAAAGGTTTCACGTCCTGGCTATCTCCCGACGGAATCCCCGCATGGCCAAGAGCGAAGACCCACCGCGTCGTGCGACCCTCAAGGAGGTCGCCAAGGCCGCCGGCGTGTCGCTGGCCAGCGCTTCCTACGCGATCAATGGCGCGGGCTCGGTGGGCGAGGCGACGCGCGAGCACATCCTGAAGGTCGCCGCCGAGCTGGGCTACCGCCCCAACCAGAGCGCCAAGGCCATGAAGACCGGCAAGACCGGGGCCATCGGCCTGATCCTGCCCGACCTGACCAACCCGTTCTTCCCCAGCCTGGCCCAAGTGGTGATCCAGGCTGCGCGGGCCCACGGCTACAGCGTGTTCCTGACCGACACCGAGGGCTCGGCCGAGGCCGAGGAGCGGGCGGTGAACCTGCTGGTCGACCACGGGGTCGACGGGGTGATCTGGTTCCCGATCGCCGACGACGGCCCGGTCGGCAAGCTGATCGAGGGCGTGCCGACCGTGGTGCTGGACCGCAACCTGCCAGGCTATGACGTCATCCAGGCCGACTATGCCGACGGCGGGCGCCTGGCGGCCGAGCACCTGCTGGCGGCGGGCCATGTGGACATCGGGGTGATCTCCGGTCCTCACGCCGCGTCCAGCGCCCGCCAGCGGGCCGAGGCCGCCATCGCCACGGTGCGCGAGCGGGGCAACCTGGTCTGGCACGTCCACAACGCCTATTCGCTGGACCTGGAGCCCGAGGTCGCCAAGGCGCTGGAGAGTCGCACGGCCACGGCGGTGATCACCGGCGCCGACCTGATCGCCATCGGGGCCATGCGGCATATCAGGGGCATGGGCCTGGTGGTGCCCGACGACGTCTCGGTGGTCGGCTTCGACGACATCCCCTGGGCCCAGCTGCACACGCCGGCCCTGACCACGATCGACATGCCGGTCGAGGACATGGCCGCCGCCGCCGTCGAGGCCCTGATCCGCCGGATGAGCGCCCGGGGCGAGCCGCGCCGGCGGGTGGTGTTTAATGTCGAGTTGATCTCGCGCGACAGCGTGCGCGTCCTGAAGTGAGCGCGCTGCTCGGTCTCGCCCTGGCGCTGAAGCTGCTGGCGAGCTTCGAGGTCCCGCAGGGGACGGCCGTCGACGGCGCGCCGTTCGGCGGCATCTCCGGGATCGACTACGACCGGCGGACCGGCGAGTGGCTGATGATCTCCGACGATCGCTCGGACAAGGCGGGGTTCTTCGTCGGACGGCTGGACGACAAGGGTCTGCGCCTGACGCGCCACGTCCGGCTGCGGCTCGAGGCAGGCGAGCGTCCGGACGCCGAGGCGCTGCGGATCGACCCGCTGAACGGCGATCTCGTCTGGAGCACCGAGGGCGACGCCCAACGCGGTTTCGATCCGGCGGTGCGTAGCATGGACCGCGAGGGCGCGGCGAAAGGGACGATCCCGACGCCGTTCAGCTTCAAGGACGGCGCGCGGCCGAACCTGACCCTGGAGGGGTTGAGCTTCTCCCCCGACGGCCGCTGGCTGTGGGTCTCGATGGAAGCGCCGCGGGTGCAGGACGGGCCGGTCAGCACCGTCGCGGCCGGCGGCGTCACGCGGATCGCCAAGCTGGATCGCCAGGGCAAGACCGTCGCCCAATACGCTTACCGCCTCGACCCCATCCAGGCCGCGCCGGCCAGGCGCGGCGACAATGGGATCAGCGAGATCCTGGCGCTGGACGATCACCGCCTGCTGGTGCTGGAGCGCTCCGGCGTCGAGGACGCCCAGGGGCGCTTCGCCTACCACTGCCGGCTCTATGTCGTGGACACCCGCGAGGCCGTGCTGACGAAGCGGCTGGTCGTGAACTTCGACCGCCTGGGCGTCCCGACCGCCAACCTGGAAGCCATGGCCTGGGGACCCGGCCGCCGGACCCTCGTGCTGATGTCCGACGACAATTTCGACCCCGCCGCCCCGACCCGGGTGGTGGTGCTGGCGCTCACCAGTCGCCGTTGACGGCTTCCCAGACGGCCAGGGCGGCGGGGTCGCAGAAGGCCTCGTCCGCGCCGGCCAGCACGTGGCGCAGGCCGATCTCCAGATTGTCGAGGTCCAGGGGCGCTGTGCGGTCGGCGCGGTTGGTGACGATGTCCAGCCTGTCGATGAACAGCTGGGCGACCCGCACGCCCAGCGGTGCGTACCAGGCCCGGTTCAGCTGCGCCGCCGCCAGGGCCGCGCGGTGGGCGTAGTCGGCCTCGTCGCCGAACGGCGGCAGGGCGCTCAGCGACAGCGGATGGATGATCAGGCCGCATCCGGGGACGTGCGCCGCGGCGGCGGCCAGGACATCTTCGACATAGGCGCGGCTCTCGGCCAGGCCGCCACCGTCCCAGGGCGGCAGAACCAGCAGCGAGGGTGCGCCGAGCAGGGCGAGAAACTCGACGGCCGCGCGGCCGAAGGCGGTGTCGGGCGACAGGACGAGGGCGGAGGCTGTCATGGTCCGTCTTATCGGACCCCCTTGCGCCGGCCGCCATTCCACAGGGGTTTGGCCGGCCCGACCGGATCGGCGAGGGGACTAATCCCTCGGTATGGGTCGCGAGGCCGTCCGGGCGCGGCTCATACTTTGATGTGAATAGCGACGTTCGCCCAATGACCACATCTGTCCGCGAGGATCGCGACGTTCCGTGGTCCGACGGACCCTGATGATGATCAACCGGATCGAACTGAAGACCCCTTGGCCCTATCGGACGTCGGCCCGCTGGATGGCGGGTGTCGCTGTGGCGGGTCTGCTGGCGTGGATCTTCGTCCAGAACAGCGCGCCCGAGGCGGCGCTGACGCCGCTCTACGCCCTGGGTCCGATCGTCGCCTCGGTCGGCCTGCCGGTGGTCGCCCTGGCGGCCGTGGCGCTGCTCTGCGCGGTCCTGGCCGCCAGCCAGGCGCCGGACGTCTCGATGCTGGCCTGGACCCTGACCGGCATCGGCGTCTCCACTGCCGTGGCCCTGCGCCAGGCCTGGGTGGCCCGGGTCGTGTGCGAAGGCGGCCGGCGGTGGCGGGCGCTGTTCAACAATGCCGGCGTGCTGCTGTGGGTGAAGGACTATTCGGCGGTGAAGATCGCGCTGGATGAGCTGCGGGCCCAAGGCGTCACGGACCTTTCGCGCTACATCGCCGAGCACCCCGACTTCCCGGCCCGGATCGCCGAGCGCATCACGATCATCGACGTCAATCCGGCGACCCTGGCGCTGTTTGGCGCGTCGTCCAAGGCCGCGTTCCTCAAGCACCATCAAAACGTCCTGACCTGCGATGCCGGCCCCTTCCAAAAGGTGCTGGAGACGATCTGGACCGGCGGCACCCACTGGAGCGCCGAGGCCAATCTGCAGCGCCTGGATGGCACGCTGATCCCCGTCTCGTACTCGATCACCTTCTCACCCGAGCGGCCGCTGCTGGACCGGGTGGTGATCGGCATCACCGATCTCACGGCCCTGCACCAGGCCCAGGAGGAGCTGTCGGAATCCCGCCGCGCCCTGGCCCACGCCACGCGGCTGACGACCATGGGCGAGCTGACCGCCTCGATCGGCCACGAGCTGAATCAGCCGTTGGGCGCTGTCGTCGTTCAGGGCCAGGCGGCGCTGCGCTTCCTCAACCGTCCTAGCCCGGACCTCGCCGAGGCGCGGGCCGGCGTCGAGCAGATGGTCGATGACGCCCTGCGCGCCAGCGAGGTGCTGAAACGCCTGCGGGACTTCGCCCGCCGCGCGCCGCGCACGGTCGAGGCCGTCGATCTCAACGCCCTGATCCAGAACACCAGTCGGATCATCGGCCACGACCTGAGCCAGTGCGGCGCCGTCGTGAGCCTCGACCTGGATCCGGCCTTGCCGCCGGTGCAGGCCGATCGGATCGAGCTGCAGCAGGTGGTGATCAACCTGATGGTCAACGCCGCCCAGGCCATGGCCAGGAGCGACCCCGACCATCGGACACTGACCGTCTCCACCGCCCGCGACGGCGACGCGATCGTGCTGACGGTGGCCGATCAGGGCATAGGCCTTAGCGGCGATATCGAGACCCTGTTCCACCCCTTCGTCACCAGCAAGGCCGACGGCCTGGGCATGGGGCTGGCGATCGTCCGCTCCATCGTCGAGACGCACGGCGGCTCCATCCGCGCTTCCAATAATCCCAAAGGCGGGGCGAGTTTCGCCGTCCGCCTGCCGATTTCAGAAGACTGATCCCATGAGCTATCCGCAGAACACCCCCAGCGATCTGGTCGTCGTCATCGAGGACGACGCCTCCATCCGTGACGGCCTGGCGCGCCTGTTCCGCTCGGTGAACCTGGAGAGCCGCCAGTACGGCTCGATCGCCGAGTTCAGAGCTGCGCCGGCCCCGTCGGGCGCGGCCTGCTGCTTCGTGCTGGACGTCCGCCTGCCGGGCCTCAGCGGTCTGGAGTTCCAGGACCAGCTGGACCGCCACGGCGATCACGCGCCGATCGTGTTCATGACCGGCTATGGCGACATCCCGATGAGCGTGCGGGCCATGAAGGGCGGGGCGGTCGACTTCCTCGCCAAGCCCTTCCGCGACCAGGATATGCTGGACGCCGTCACCGCCGCCCTGGAGAAGGATCGCCTGCGCGGCCGCGAGGCCCTGGCCACCGCCGAGATCCTGGCCCGCCGCGAGCGCCTGACGGCCCGCGAGCTGCAGGTGCTGGACGGCGTGGTGAAGGGCCAGCTGAACAAGCAGATCGCCGCCGATCTCGACCTCTCCGAAGTGACCGTGAAGATCCATCGCGGCCACATGATGCGGAAGATGGGCGCGCGCTCGGTGGTCGAGCTTGTGCGGATGATCGACCAGCTGAAGGGCCGCACGGCCTCGTGGCCGATGGCGTCCTGACGGCCCCATTTGGCGCCGCAGGCGGGGCGACCCGATACCAAGGTATCGGCGCGTCTACCTTAAATTCGGTTGGCCATACCGCTGCGTGATCGCTGTTGCGGCCGAGGTCGGACAATCCTGGCGTCATCCGAACGTGGTGATGCGAAATGTTCCAGCAGTTGCAGCATGTCCTGAACAACGAACCGCCGCCCACGGTGGTGGTCGGCGAGGTCCCGTCGCGGCTGACGGCCGGTCGGGCCCGGCGGGTGCTGGTGGTCGACGATCACCTGGTCTTCCGCCTGGCCGCCGGCGTGCTGCTGGAGCCGCTGGCCGCCGTCGAGATGGCCGAGAACGGCCGGATCGCGATCGACCTGGCCCTGGCCGCGCGCTTCGACGCGGTGCTGATGGATATCCAGATGCCGGTGCTGGACGGGCTGTCGGCGGTGCGCGAGATCCGCCGGCAGGAGGCGCTGCTGGGCCTGCCCGCCACGCCGATCATCATGTTCACGTCCCACGCTGGACGCGACGCGGAGTATGCCAGCTTCGCGGCGGGCGCCGACTTCCACCTGGCCAAGCCGTCGCCGGAAGGGACGCTGATCGCCGCTGTGGTCGAGGCCTTCCGGCTGAAGGACGCGCGGCAGGAAACCTAGGCGGCCAAAGCCAGCGTCCGGCGCCAGCGGTGCGGCGGCATGCCGACCGTGGCGGAGAACACCCGCGAGAAGTGGGCCTGGTCGGAGAAGCCGCATTGCAAGGCGATCTCGGCCAGACCCAGGCAGCCCTCCAGCATCAGGCGCTGGGCGCGCTCGACGCGGCGGGCGCGCAGATAGTCGCCGGCGCATTCGCCGAAGGTGATCTTGAAGGCCCGCGAGAAGTGGCTGGCGCTGAAGCCCAGGCTGGCGGCCAGTTCCGAGACCCGCAGGGACTCGCCGCAGCGCGCCTCGATCTCGGCCTTGATCCGCCGCGCCTGCCAAGGGGCGAGACCGCCGATGTGGGTGGCGACGCGGGCCGGCTGCACCTGCTCCAGCACCCGCCGGGCGCGCGCGGACAGTTCCTCGCGCAGGCGGGCCTCGAGCTGGTCGGAGATTTCCGGCGTCAGGATGAAGTTCGCCAGGACGGCGGCGTCGGTCAGTGGGGTCGTGGAAACGTGCATGGCCGTCGGACCTTCCAGACTGTGTGGCGTGTCCGGAAACCTTGTGTCCCCGACCGCTTCAGCAGTCTGGCGCCAGTCGTCGACGAAGGAATTCACCCGTAGGTATGGGGTGTCCCGGTCTTTAGGCCGCGGCGGCCGCGCTGCGGGGCAGGGTGAAGGCGATGGTCGCGCCTGATCCCGTGTTGTTGCTCGCCGAAATCCGCCCGCCCAGCCCCTCGATGATCGAGCGGGAGATCGACAGGCCCAGGCCCACGCCGTCGGGCTTGGTGGTGAAGAACGGCTCGAAGATCCGGCCGGGCTCGCCGCTGATGCCGGGGCCGCTGTCGGTCACCGCCACGCGCAGGAAGTCGCCGTCGGCCGACAGGGTCACCTCCAGCTCGCGGCGGCGCGAGGTCTGCATGGCCTGGAGGCCGTTGATCAGCAGGTTGACGACCACCTGCTGGATCTGGACGCGGTCGCCGATCACCGGCGGCAGGTCGTCGGCGACGACGGAGCGGATTGTCGCCCGCGCCGCCTTGGCCTCGCGCTGCACCAGCGACAGCGACTCCCGCAGCAGCTGGGCCAGGTCGATCGGTTCCACCTGGCCCGAGGCCTTGCGCGACAGGTTGCGGACGCCGGCGATGATGTCGGCCGCCCGGCCGCTGTTGGACAGGATGTGGTCGAGGCAGGTCTGGGCCTCGGCGACCTCGGGCTCCTCGCGGTTCAGCCAGCGCTTGGCCGACTTGCCGTAGTTGATGATCGCCGCCAGCGGCTGGTTGACCTCGTGGGCGATCGAGGCGGCCAGCTGGCCCAGGATCGAGACGCGGCCGGCGTGGGCCAGCTCGGCCGAGGCGTGTTCCAGCCGGGCCCGCGCGGCGTTGCGCTCGGTGACGTCGAAGGCCATGACCAGGGCTCGCGACCAGGGCTCGCCGCCCTCGACCAGGGTGATGCGCAGCACCACGTCGATCGAGCGGCCGGCGCGGGTGGTCAGCCGGGTCTCGCTCTCGGCCATGGTCGCGCCCTCGGCGATGGCGCAGAAGATGTCGTGCAGGGCGTGCTCGGCCTCGTCGGCATAGCTGTTGATCAGGCTGCCGCCGATCACGTCCTCGGCGCGGGCCGCTTCGAACAGGTCCAGCGCCGCCTGGTTGAGGTCGCGGATATTGGCCAGGCTGGCGGCCTCGCGCACCGCCTTCCGATCGTCGGGCAGGCGCTCGCGCAGCTGCGTCAGGTCGGGCGCGGTTTCCAGCAGGCGGCGGCGCACGGCCGACCAGTCGGACTCCCAGGCCGCGAAGCCGGCGGCGTTGAACATGGCGCGGTAGCGCTGCTCGGAGACCTCGCGCTCGGCCTCGACGCGGCGCTGTTCGGTCAGGTCGGCGCTGGTCTCGATGATGCCGACCGGGCGACCGTCGGGATCGCGGCGCAGCAGCCAGCGGCTGGCGAGCACCAGCTGCGCGCCGTCATGCCGGGTGCGTGTCACCAGGCCCGACCAATGGCCATCGCGTTCCAGCGCCTCCGACACCGAAGCCGGGAACTGGCAGCGCAGGAGGTCCTTGCAGATGGCCCCGACGGCGTCCTTGCGGGCGAAGCCGTACAGCGCCTCGGCCCCGTCGTTCCAGTAGACGATGCGGTCCTGGCCATCGCGGATGATGACCGTGTCGTGGGTCAGCTCCAGCATCCGGGCCTGCTCGGCCAGGGTCAGGCGCACCGACCAATCGCGTAGGGACAGGATCGTCGTGGCGATGATCGCCACCAGGCTGACGCCGAACCGCACCGCCGCGCCGTCCAGGGGTCCCGAGCGGTGATTGGCCAGGAAGGCGCCGACGGTCAGGACCGCGGCGATGACGCCCGAGCCGACCACCAGCCGCCGCCCGCCGGTCTGGGCGACCAGCAGCACCACGGCGATGTAGAGCACCGCCACCGCGCCTTGCAGGGCGGTCAGCAGGTCGGCCGCGAAGATGCCGGCGGCGAGCACGGCCGCCACGGCGATCAGCCAGCGATTGAGGATCCGATGCGGCTCCGAGCCGGCCATGCCGCTTTCCTATGTCGTGCTAAGCGTGACCATATCGTGCGGCGCCGCTGTCGCGCACGCCCAGAGTCTCGGCCATGCGGACGAGATCGGCCAGCGACGGCGCCTGCATCTTCCGCATCAGGTTGCCGCGATGGATCTTCACGGTCACCTCGCTGAGCGCCAGCTTGGCGGCGATCTGCTTGTTCATCAGCCCGGCCGTGACCAGCCCCATGACATCGCGCTCGCGCGGGGTCAGGCTGGCGTAGAGGGTCTTGAGGCTGTCGTCGGCGCCCTCCTTGGCGCGGCGCTCTTGGTCGCGCTTCACCGCCTCGCTGACGGCGGGCAGGAGGGCGTCGTCGACGAAGGGCTTCGCAAGAAAGTCCACGGCCCCGGCCTTCATGCCGCGCACGGTCATGGGGATGTCGCCGTGGCCGGTGATCAGGATGACCGGCACGCGGGCGTCGGCTTCCAGCAGGGTCTGCTGGAACTCCAGGCCGTCGGCGTCCTTGAGGCGCACGTCCAGGATTAGGCAGGCGGCGGCGTCGGCCTCGTCGCTGGCCATGAAGCCGTCGGGGCTGGCGAAGGTGGCCACCCGGAAATCGGCCGAGCGCAGCAGGGCGTCCAGCGAGCCGCGCACCTCGGCGTCGTCGTCGATGACGCAGACCAGCGGCTTGTTCATGTCGGTGCTTTTCATGCTCGCCTCCTCCCCCAAGGCGCTCAAGATCAGATCTTGCGGAGGGCCGCCTCGATGGCCTCGAACAACACGTCCGGATCGACAGGTTTGGTCAAGAACTCGACCACGCCGAACGCCTCGCTGCGGGCGCGGGCGGCCTCGGTCGGGAAGGCGGTCATGACGATCACCGGAGTGGTCGCACCGCGCGTCGCCAGGGCGTCCAGCAAGGCCAGGCCGTCCAGGTCGGGCATGTGCAGGTCGGTGATCACGCAGTCGCTGGGACCGTCGTCGTCGAGGAACTCGCGCGCACCCGGGAAACTCCGCACCGCCATGCCGGTCGCCCGGAGGAAGTTCTGCAAGCTGGCGCGCACCTCGCCGTCGTCGTCGATCACTGAAACGGTCGGACCGTGACCCACGGCGTATCCTCTTCACTATCGGCCCGCCCGTCGACGCGCCGCTACTACACTGGCTTTCAGGCTGCTCGTCCGCGCCCCCGCGCGCCATGATACTAAGGTATGGGATCGGGCCAGGAAGGCCGGATCCGACCTCATGCCTAGGTATGATAGGCGAGGGCGGTGCGTTCGGTCAGTATGTTCCTCGAAGCCGCCACCGTCCCCCGCAGCGGCTTTCGAGGCAAGACCTCGCGCGCCGCGTCCGACCCCCAGCCCCCCCAATCGGACGCGGCGCCCCCACTTCCACCTAAGCGATATTGCAAGTCACTCGCATTTAGGTCATAGCCGCGTCACTTCGACGGGGATGACCATGCGACTTCACTTCTCGCGCGCCGGCCTGCGTGGCGCGCTGCTTTCCACGCTCAGCCTGGCGGCCATGACCACGGCCCACGCCCAGGACAAGACCCGCGACACCGACGTGGACCAAGTGGTCATCACCGCTGCCCGCACCATCCTGCCCGCCAGCGCCCTGCCGCTGACCGTCGACGTGATCGACCAGGAGATGCTGAGCCAGCAGGTCGCTGTCAGCGGCTCGATCGTCGACGCCGTCTCGACCCTGTCGCCGTCGTTCTCGCCCACCCGCCAGAAGCTGTCGGGCGCCGGTGAGAGCCTGCGCGGCCGCTCGCCGCTGTACGCCATCAACGGCATCCCGCAGTCGACGCCGATCCGCGATGGCTCGCGCGACGGCTATACGATCGACCCGTTCTTCATCGACCGCGTCGAGCTGATCTACGGCTCCAACGCCCTGCAAGGCATCGGCGCCACGGGCGGTGTCGTGAACCAAGTCACCGTAGGCCCACCGAAGACGGACGGCGTCTCGGGCCGGGCCTTGGTCCAGGCCACCGCCGGCCATGACCTGGGCGATGCGCTGGGCGGCAAGGTCGCCGGTCTGGTCGGCTGGCGCGGCGGAGCGTTCGACGCCACCGCCGGCGTCGCCTACGAGACCCGCGGCGCCTTCTACGACGCCAATGGCCGCCGCATCGGCATGGACAACACCCAAGGCGACGTCCAGGATTCCAAGACCTTGTCGCTGTTCGGCCGCTTCGGCTGGCAGATCTCGCCCAGCACGCGCCTGGACATCGTCGGCAACCGCTTCGAGCTGAAGGGCGACGGCGACTTCGTTACCGTCACTGGCACGGCCGCAGCCCCGACCGACGGCAATCGCCTGACCCGCCTGCCGACCACGGCCTATCGCGGCGTCCAGCCCGGCGAGCCGGCCGCCAACCGCGTCGAGACCCTGTCGGCGGCCCTGGTCAATGACGACCTCTATGGCGGCGTGCTGAACGCCCAGCTGTTCTTCAACCGCTCGCGCGACACCTTCGGCGGCGACAAGAGCGCGACCTTCCAGGACGTGGCCATCGCCCCGTCGGGCACGCTGTTCGAACAGTCCTCGAACCGCTCGCGCAAGCTGGGCGCGCGTATCAGCTACGAGCGCGCCGTGCCGGGGATCGAGGGCCTGACCGCCACCGCCGGCCTCGACGCCCTGACCGACACCACCGCGCAACTGCTGATCGTCACCGGCCGCGCCTGGGTGCCGCCGACCAAGTTCCAGAGCCTGGCGCCGTTCATCCAGGGCAACTACGCCCTGTTCGACGGCAAGCTGCGCCTGGCGGGCGGCGCGCGCTTCGAGAACGTCGAACTGAAGGTCGACGACTTCACCACCCTGGCCTTCTACGGCTCGCGCAAGGTGGGCGGCGGCCATCCGGAGTTCAGCGCCACCCTGCTGAACGGCGGCGTGGTGTTCGAGCCGGCCAAGGGCATCCGCCTCTACGGCAGCTATGCCGAGGGCTACACCGTGCCGGACGTCGGCCGCATCCTGCGCTCGATCAATGTCGCCAATGTCGACGTCGACACCTATCTGGCCGTCGAGCCGATCGTGTCGAACAACCGCGAACTGGGCGCGGAGCTGAAGCGCGGTCCGTTCGACGCCAGCGTCGCCTATTTCTGGTCCAAGTCGAAACTGGGCCAGCTGCTGGTCAAGAACGCCGGCGGCATCTTCGACGTCCAGCGCCAGGGCGTGGCGATCGAGGGCCTGGAAGTGAACGTGAAAGCCCGCACCCCGGTCGACGGCCTTTCGGTCTCGACCGGCTACGCCCGCCTGCGCGGCAAGACCGACACCAATGCCGACGGCAAGGTCGATACCGACCTGGACGGCGCCAACATCTCGCCCGACCGCCTGAATCTCGCGGCTGACTACCAGACGGGCAACTGGGCGATGCGGGTGCAGGTCCAGAAGTACATCAAGCGCGACATGCAGACCGCCCTGGTGAAGGACGACTTCAACGGCTACACGGTCGCCGACGCCTTCGTGCGCTACCGGCTGCCCGTCGGGGCGTTGTCGCTGGGCGTCCAGAACATCCTGAACAAGCAGTACATCTCGTACAACTCGGACACGACCTTGCCCGCCAAAGACAAGTTCTATGCCGGCCGCGGCCGTGTCGCGACGCTGGGCTGGGAAACGCGCTTCTGATGAAGACCCTGCGCCTGCTGCACCGCTGGACGGGCGGCCTGATCGGTCTCCTGCTGGCGCTCCTGGGCTTCACCGGCGCGCTGCTGGTGCACGAGGACGCTTTCCTGCGCGCCACCGTGCCCCACGCCGCCGACGCCCAGCGGCAGGACGCCGCGACCCTCGGCGCCATGGCCACCAAGGTCTTCGCCGCCGAGGACCGCCCGCGCTCGATCGTGCTGGCGACGCCCCGGATGGGCCTGCACAAGCTGGCCTACAAGACCGAGGAGAAGTCGGCCTACACCGACCAGGACGGCAATATCGTCCAGGCCTGGACCTCCAACTGGGCCCGGCCGGAGGTGTGGATCTTCGACTTCCACCACCACCTGTTCAACGGCGACACCGGCGAGATCATCGGGGGGATCGCAGGCCTGGCGGGCCTCGGCTTCGTGGTCACAGGCCTGATCCTGTGGTGGCCGACGCGGCGGATGTTCCACGTCCGTCTGTGGCCCCGGATGATGAAGCGGGCGGCGATCGTCCATCATCACCGCGACCTGGGCGTGCTGATCGCGCCGCTGCTGATCCTGTCGCTGACGACGGGCGCGGCGATGAACCTGAAGTGGTTCTCCAACGCCCTGCGCGCGCCGTTCACGCCGCCGGCGGTGATGGAGAAGGCCTCGGCCGCGCCCAAGACCAAGGGCGGCAAGCTGGCCAAGGACCTCGACTGGACCAAGGTCATCGCGACCGCACAGGCCCGCTTCCCCGGCGCGGAGGTGCGGACCATCGGCCTGCCGCAGAAGAAGGGCGGGCTGATCTCGATCCGCCTGCGCCAGCAGGTGGAATGGCTGCCCAACGGCCGCTCGATGGCTTGGTTCGACCCGGCCACCGGCGCGATGGTCGGCAGCCGCGACGCCCAGGCCCTGCCGCTGGGCTCGCGCATCGCCAACGCCGACTTCCCGCTGCACGCGGCCAAGGTCGGCGGGCTGGCCTATCGGCTGGTGATGACGGTGTCGGGCCTGACCCTGGCGCTGCTGGGGAGCCTGGCGGTGGTGACCTTCTGGGGCAATCCGGCCGGCACGCCCAAGCGCCGCCATCCGGCCAAGAAGTCTGCCCCACAAGTGGCATGACCAAAGTTCATATTGGCCTGGCCAAAATCCTGTTCCTGACGCAAGACTAGCCCAACCGCCGGCGACGACCGGCGAGGGGAGGGTGCGTCATGGAGCTGCCGAGACGGCATGTACTGGGACTGTCGGCGGCTGCGATGCTGGCGCCGGCGGTTGCGAAGGGCGCACCGATCGGCGCGGGGCTCGAGCCCTATGGCGCGCTGCTGAAGACCTGGTGCGATGGCCTGCTCGAGCGCCAGGTGCGTGGCGCGAAGGAGGGCGACGGCGCTTTCCTGTGCCCGGGCTGCGGCATGGTCCATGGCCGGATCGGCGACGCGGTCTACCCGCTGTTGCGCATGGCGCGGACCAGCGGCGACGAGCGCTATGTCCGAGCGGCGGTCGCGGCCCACGGCTGGAGCGAGCGCAATGTCACGCGGCCGGACGGTAGCTGGGTCAACGACGTCTTCCTCAACGACTGGAAGGGCATCACGGTCTTCCGCGCCATCGCGCTGTCGGAGAGCCTGCTGCACCACGGCGACCTGCTGGACCGCGCCACCCGCGAGGCCTGGCGCGCGCGGCTGGAGAAGGCCTTCGTCTTCCTCGACGGGTTCATGACCTTCGAGACGGGCAACATCAACTATCCGATCACGACGGCCTACGCGATGTCGCTAGGCGCGGAGGTGTTTGGCCGCGAGGCCTATGCCGCCAAGGCTCGGACCTTCGCTCACGGGGCGCTGGACTACTTCACCCCGAACGGCCTGCTGTTCGGCGAGGGCCACCCGCAGCGTGGCCGCACGGCCAAGGGCCGGCCGCCGGTCGATCTCGGCTACAATGTCGAGGAGTCCCTACCGGCCCTGGCCATGTACGCCCTGCGGACCGGCGACCAGGCGGTGATGGATCAGGTAGTCACGAGCCTGCGCGCCCACATGGAGTTCATGCTGCCCGACGGGGCCTGGGACAACAGCTGGGGCACGCGGAACGTCAAGTGGACCTGGTGGGGCAGCCGCACCAGCGATGGCTGCCATACGGCCTATCGCGTGCTGGCCGACAAGGACCCGCGCTTCGCCGAGGTCTCGGCCCGCAACCTGGCCCTGACGGCCGCCTGCACCCACGACGGGCTGCTGTACGGAGGGCCCGACTATCGCGCCGCCGGCTATCGGCCGTGCATCCACCACACCTTCAGCCACGCGGCCTCGCTGGCGGCGGTGATCGACCTGGCCAAGCCCGGGGCGATCGCCCGGACCGACCTGCCGCGCGACAAGCCGTATGGCCTGAAGAGCTTCCCGGAGATCGGCACGCACCTGGCCTCGG
>Ga0164241_10000947_pt1 | contig 41588 bp, 36 predicted proteins | sample OricomyardsoilBY_FD_108780 | JGI IMG/M metagenome (GOLD analysis project Ga0164241, IMG submission 108780) | Backyard soil microbial communities from Emeryville, California, USA - Original compost - Back yard soil (BY) | ecosystem: Environmental > Terrestrial > Soil > Unclassified | place: USA... | reverse complement strand
TTCTACGGTTCGATGGATGGTGCCAGCAAGTTCGCGCGTGGCGATGCCACGGCCGGCATCATCATCCTGATCCTCAACATGGTCGGTGGCCTCGTCATCGGCGTGACCGCGCATGATCTGGCTGTCGGCGACGCGGCGAAGAAGTATGTGCTGCTGACCATCGGCGATGGCCTGGTCGCGCAGATCCCGGCGCTGCTGCTCTCCACCGCGGTGGCCATCATCGTCACCCGCATGTCGCGCTCGCAGGACATGGGTGGCGAGATCAGCCGCCAGCTGTTCGCGCAGCCCAAGGCGCTCTACGTGGCGGCAGCCGTGATCGGTGTGATGGGGCTCATCCCCGGCATGCCCAATGTTCCCTTCCTCGGCATCGCGGTGCTGTGCGTGCTGGCGGCGCGCATGGTGACGAAGAAGCTGGCCGCGGAGGCCGCCGCAGCGGCCGCGCGCGAACTGGTTCCCGCTGCGACAGTGGTGCAGCCAGAGACGCGTGAACTGTCCTGGGATGACGTGCGCCCGGTGGATCTGCTTGGCATGGAAGTGGGCTACCGGCTGGTGCCGCTGGTGGACGCCAGCCAGGGTGGTGAGCTGCTCGCGCGTGTGAAGGGCGTGCGCCGCAAGCTTTCGCAGGAGCTGGGCTTCCTGGTGCCGGCGGTGCACATCCGCGACAACCTGGAGCTGGCGCCGACCACTTATCGCATCAACATCTCCGGCGTGCCGGTGGGCGAGGGCGTGATCCATCCGGACCGCGAGCTGGCCATCAACCCGGGCAAGGTGTTCGGCAAGGTGAATGGCATTGCCACCACCGACCCCGCCTTCGGCATGGAAGCGGTGTGGATCGAGCCGACCGCGCGCGATCACGCGCAGACGCTGGGCTACACCGTGGTGGATCCCGGCACCGTCATCGCCACGCATCTCTCGCATCTGATCCAGACCCATGCGCATGAACTGCTGGGCCACGAGGAAGTGCAGCACCTGCTGAACGCGCTGGCCAGGAGCGCGCCGAAGCTGGTGGAAGATCTGGTGCCGCGGCTGTTGCCGATGAGCACCGTGGTGCGCGTGCTGCAGGGCCTGCTGGCCGAGCGCGTGCCGGTGCGCAACATGCGCGCAATCATTGAAACCCTCGCGGAGCACGCTCCGCGCACCCAGGACCCCGTGCAGCTGCAGGCGCAGGTGCGCGTGACGCTGGGCCGGCAGATCGTGCAGGAGATCGCGGGTCTGCGCGACGAGCTGCCGGTCATCACATTGGAAAACGACCTGGAGCAGTTGCTGCAGGGTTCGCTGGGTACATCCGGTTCCGCGAGCCCGGGTCTGGAGCCGGGTCTTGCCGAAAGACTGCAGAACAATCTTGCCGATGCCTCGCGCCGCCAGGAAATGCTGGGCGAGCCTTCCGTATTGCTGGTGCCGCCGACGCTGCGCCAGACGCTGGCGCGCTTCGTACGCGCCGGTGTGCCGGGCCTGCAGGTGCTGGCCTGGAACGAGATTCCCGATAACCGTCGAGTGCGGTTGGTAACCGCAGTAGGAAAGTAGCGCATGAAGATCAAGACCTACACGGCCCGTGACATGAAGGCCGCCCTGCGCCAGGTGCGCGAGGAGCAGGGACCGGATGCCGTGATCCTTTCGACCCGGCACCTCACCGGCAAAGTCGAAGTATCGGTGGCTCTGGAGCCTGAGGAAGTGGCACTGCCCGAGACTGCCGACTCGTGGAACGCGGGCACCGGCATGGATGACTTCGCCGGCGTGCTGGCCCGCGCGGCCGCACCGCAGGCAGCACCGGGCATGACCATGGACCCCGGGCTGGGCAGCGAGCTGCGCTCGATGCGCCAGTTGCTCGAGGCGCAGGTGGCGCAGCTGGCCTGGAATGACCTGGCCCGGCGCGCGCCGGCCACCGTCGAACTGCTCAAGGAATTCACGGCGATGGGCGTTGCCGGTGACCTGACGGCCGAGCTGCTGCGCGAACTGCCCACCGGCATCAGCCCCGACGATGCACATCGGCGCACACTCGCGGCGCTCACGCGGCGCATTCGCACCACCGGCGATGCGCTGCTCGATCACGGCGGAAAGGTGGCTTTTGTCGGCCCGACCGGCGTCGGCAAGACCACCGGCATCGCCAAGCTGGCCGCGCGCTGGGTGATGCGCCATGGCACGCGCGACATCGCGCTGATCTCGCTGGACAACGCACGCTTCGGCGCCCACGAACAACTGCGGGTGCTGGGCCGGTTGCTGGGCGTGGAGTGCTACTCGCTGGAGGATCCATCCGGCCTTGATGGCCTGCTGTCGCGGCTGCCGCAGCATCGGCTGGTGCTGATCGATACCGCCGGCATCTGCCCGCGTGATCGTCAGCTCGACAAGGACGCCACTGCCTTGATCAGCACCACGCGCTGCTCGGGGGTCGACCTGTGGCTGACGCTGTCGGCGAGTGCGCAGGCCGGTGTGATCGCCGATGCCGTGCAGGCGTTCCGCGCCTGCGAGCCGCGCGCGCTGCTGCTCACCAAGCTCGATGAGGCGGCAAGCCTTGGCGGCATTCTCTCGGCGCTGGCCGTGTCGGGTCTGCCGCTGGCCTATGTGGCCGGTGGTTCGAGAATCCCCGAGGATCTTGCGCCCGCGCGGGCCCACCAGCTGGTGGCGCGCGCCGTGTTCCTGGCTCGCAGCTGCGATACCTCGGTGGGCGAAGAGCTGCTGGTGCGTCGCTTCGGAGGAGTGGCCAATGGCATCCGCTGATTCAGGCTTCAGCGCCGAGCAGACCGCAGGCCTGCGTGCCGTGACGGATCCGGATCCGGTGCAGGTCATCGCTGTCACCGGCGGCAAGGGCGGCGTGGGCAAGACCTGCGTGGCCATCAACCTCGCTGCCGCGCTGGCCGCGCAGCACAAGCGCGTGCTGTTGCTGGACGGTGACCTCGGCCTTGCCAACACCGACGTGCAGCTGGGCCTGGCGCCGCGCTTCACGCTCGAACATGTGCTGGATGGTCGCTGCACGCTGGAAGAAGCCATCATCGATACCCCGGCGGGCTTCAAGCTGATCCCGGCGGCCGCGGGCGTCGCGCGCCTGGCGGGCCTCGGCACCACCGAACACCTGGGCCTGGTGCAGGCCTTCAGTCATCTTTCCTGCGCGCTGGACGTGCTCATCATCGACACGGCCGCGGGCATCTCCGACAGCGTGCTGCAGTTCAGCCAGGCCGCCCAGCACGTGCTGGTGGTGCTGCGCGACGAGCCGGCTTCGCTGGCCGACGCCTATGCCACCGTGAAGGTCCTGCACCGCCTGCATGGCGTGCAGCGCTTCAAGATCCTGGCCAACCTGTCGCAGGAGACAGGCAGCGGGGAATTGCTGTTCCGCAAACTGCAGCGCGTCACAGACCGTTTCCTCGATGTAGTGCTCGAATACGCGGGTGAGATTCCCGAAGACCGTTTCGTGCGCACCGCCATCTGCACACAGCGCAGCGTGTTCACTGCGTTTCCGTCCGCGGCGGCATCGCGTGCCTTCGCCCGCCTGGCGCAGCGCACCCGGAAGTGGGAGGCTGTCGCCGGTCCGCGCGGCAATATCGAATTCATGATGGAACGGCTGCTGCCCCGTGCGATCCCGCGCCTGGAGGCGGTGTGATGAGCCATGTCGGCGCCTACGGAGCAGTCGCCACCGCGAGACCCGTGGTGGACGATCTGGTCGAGCGCCACGCTGCGCTGGTGAAGCGCATTGCCTATCACCTGGCGGGCCGCCTGCCGGCCTGCGTCGAGGTGGACGACCTGATCCAGGCCGGCATGATCGGCCTGCTGGAAGCCGCTGGCCATTTCTCCTCCGATCGCGGTGCGAGCTTTGAAACCTACGCCGGCATCCGCATCCGTGGCGCGATGATCGATGCGCTGCGGCAGCTGGACTGGGCGCCGCGTTCGGTGCATCGCAAGGCCCGCGAAATCGCCGCGGCCATCCGCCAGGTGGAAAACGAGCAGGGCCGGGCAGCCGCAGATGTGGAAATCGCCGCGGCCCTGAACATGCCGCTGGAGGAGTACCACGCCACCGTGCAGGACGCGGCCACCTGCCACATATCCAGTCTCGATGACCTGGCCGGTGCCACGGAGATTCCCGGCGCCGAAGCCGATCCGCTGCTGCAGGCCGAAGACGGCGCGCTGCGCACGTCGGTGGCCGAAGCCATCGCCGGGCTGCCCGAACGCGAGCGGCTGGTGATGTCCATGTACTACGACGATGAGCTGAACCTGAAGGAAATCGGGGCGGTGCTCGGCGTCAGTGAATCCCGGGTCTGCCAGCTGCATGGCCAGGCGCTGGTCCGGATGCGCAGCAAGCTGAGCACCTGGCGACGCGAATCATGAGGTACCGGTCGTGGATCTGCTGAGTATCCTGGGCATCATCCTGGCCTTCGTCGCGCTGCTGGTGGGCGCGGTGCTGAAGGGCGCGGGGGTGCACTCGCTGCTGTCGTCGGCGGCGCTGATGATCGTGGTCGTCGGCACGTTTGCCGCCATCCTGATCCAGACACCGGGCCGCGTGATGAAACGCGCCTTCGGCATCCTGCCCTGGGTGTTCCGCTCTCCGGTGCCCGACAGCAACGCCATCATCAAGTGCATGGTCGAGTGGAGCCAGATCGCGCGGCGCCAGGGCCTGCTGGGGCTGGAAAATCAGCTCAGCGACGAACGCGACGATTTCATCCGCAAAGGTTTGCAGCTGGTCATCGACGGCAGCGAGCCGGACGAGATCCGCGGCATCATGGAAGTGGACCTGGACGGACGCGAGTCGGCCGATCTGCGCGCTGCCAAGGTGTTCGAGGGCATGGGCGTGTATGCGCCTACGCTGGGCATCATCGGTGCGGTGCTCGGCCTCATGGCCGTGATGCAGAACCTCACCGACCCGTCGAAGCTGGGTACCGGCATCGCCGCGGCGTTCACCGCCACGGTGTACGGCATCGGCCTGGCCAACCTGTTCCTGCTGCCCATCGCCAGCAAGCTGAAGACCGCGGCGCAGGCCCTCAGCCACGTCCGCGCCATGGTCATCGAGGGCATGATCGCGATTGCGCAGGGCGAGAACCCGCGCAGCATCGATACGCGGCTGCAGAGCTACCTGCACTAGGCCAGCGCAGCCATGGCGCGCCGCAAACGTCACGAGGAGCATGAAAACCACGAGCGCTGGGCCATCCCCTATGGCGACCTGGTGACGCTGCTGCTCGCCTTCTTCGTGGTGATGTATTCGATCTCGCAGGTCAGCGAGGGCAAGTACCGCGTGGTGTCGGATTCGCTGAATGCCGCGTTCCGCGGCGCGCCCACCACCGTGTCTCCGATCCAGGTCGGCGAGCAGGCCGCCACCACCGTGGCCGCGCCGATCGTGCAGCTGGCTCCCGAGCAGAAGCTGATGGCGCTGCGGCAGCTGGCCCAGCAAGCCGAAAGCGCGATGGGCCAGTTGATCATGCAGGGCCTGGTGGACGTGGCGAGCGGCGATGGCAAGCTGTCGATCGCCATCCGCTCCGACATCCTGTTTGCTTCCGGCTCGGCACAGCTGTCTGCCGAAGCGTTGCCGGTGATCGACAAGCTGGGGCAGGTACTGGGCAGTTTTCCGGTGAACATCCGCATCGAAGGGCACACCGACAATGTGCCGGTGGCCGGCGGCCAGTACCGCTCCAACTGGGAGCTCTCCTCCGCCCGCGCAGTCAGCGTGGTGCACCTGCTCGTCAATGCGGGAGTGCCGCCGGAGCGCCTGTCCGCGGTGGGTTATGGAGAGTTCCATCCGGTGGTACCGAACACCACGCCGGATGGCCGCAATGCCAATCGCCGCGTCGTGCTGTCGGTCGAGGCCGGCGACACCACCGCACAGTGACGGACGTCACATCGTGGCATGCGAACCCCGGGGCGGGCGTGGCGGTTGCTGTGTGTGGCATGAATCCTGCTCCCGTATCGAGCAGCGCCGGAATACCGGCGACGCGGTGCCTAGGGGTTTCACTGGTTAACTCGATACGTGAATCCGGACATGTTGTACGAACAGAACGAATTGCTATTTTTTGCCGCAAGGCTGGCGTTGCTGGCGGTCACGTTGCTGTGTTTTGCGCTGGCTTTCAGCAGTTGGCGCAAGGCAGGCCGTCGCGACATGCAGAGCGTGCTTGCCGAGACACAGGCGTTGTCCGAGCTGACGCGGCAACTGGCCACGCAGCTGGCGGCGATGCAGGCGCGCTTCGACGACCGGCGCGAACTGGCCGCTGCGGCCTCGGGTCCGGCCCAGCGTGGCTACGAGCTGGCGCTCGCCATGGCACGCAATGGCGTCGCGCCACAGGACATCGTGAGCGCCAGTGGGGTGGCTCGCAATGAGGCGCAGCTGCTGGCGCGCCTGCACGGTCCGGCACGGAACTGAAGAACGAATAACGAATCGCTGAAAGGGAGCATGGAATGGCCGCTGAACGACGGGAAAACATCACAGGACCCAGCAACCAGGCGGCCTTCGCCTTCGTGCAGGCGCTGGCGAGGGAAATGTCCGGCGGCAAGATCGAGATTCCCTGCTTTCCCGACGTGGCCCTGCGCATCCGCCAGGTGCTGGCCGACGACAACTGCAACTCCAGCCAGGTGGCCAAGGTGGTTGGCGCCGAGCCCGGCATGTCGGCCAAGCTGCTGCAGATAGCCAATTCGGCGGCCCTGAACCCCGCCGGTGCGCCGATCACCGAATTGAAGAGCGCCATCGCGCGCATCGGCTTTTCCAACGTGCGCACCGCGTCGCTGGCCTATGCAATGCAGCAGCTGCGCAATGCAGAGTCACTGGCGTCGATTCGCCAGCCGCTGAATGATTTGTGGGAACGCTGCGTGAAGGTGGCGGCCATGGCCTATGTCGCCGCACGACGCTGGGCGCGGGTGAGCCCCGACAAGGCCTTGCTTGCCGGCCTGATGCACGGCGTGGGGCATGTGTACATCCTCGCGCGCTCAGCCGAACACCCTGAACTGTTCTCCGACCCCGGTGCCTACCAGCGAATCGTCGATGACTGGCATGCGGCCATCGCCAAGGCAGTGCTGGAGAGCTGGGAAATGTCCCCGGACATCGTCGCCGCCGTGGAGCAGTTCGAGCAACCGGATCGCGACGGCAGCGACGACGCGGACCTGACCGACGTGCTGTCCATTGCGTCGCGGCTGGTCACGCTGCAGGGCGCGGACCCGGCAATGATCGAGGCCCAGCTGGCCGGGTCGTTTGCCAGCATCCGCATGGGCCTGACGCCGCAGTCATGCCAGAAGGCGCTGGAAGAAACGGCCGACGAGCTGGCCAGCCTGCACGCTGCGCTGGGTGGCTAGTGGCGCCAGGGCAGACGCAGTCACCTCCATGAATACCTCCATTGAATCCACGCGCAGTGCAGCCATGCTGCTGCTGGCGCTCGGCGAGAGCGAAGCAGCCACCGTCCTCAAGCACCTGGATGCGAAGGTGGTGCAGCGTCTGGGTACCGCCATGGCGCAACTGAAATCAGCGTCCCGTGAGGAAGTCACCGAGGTCGTCGGTGGTTTCGTGATGACCATGGACAGCCAGGCCGACATCAAGGTCGGTTCCGACGACTACATTCGCCGCGTGCTCACCAGCGCACTCGGGGATGACAAGGCAAGTGGCATCATCGACCGCATACAGGTGGGCCGCAAAAGCAAGGGCCTGGATGTGCTCAAGTGGATGGAGCCGCGCGCCATCGCCGAGCTGTTGAAACTGGAGCATCCGCAGGTGCTGGCCATCGTGATCTCCTATCTGGATCCGGATCTGGCCGCGCGCGTGCTGAAGGAACTGCCGGAGGCCGTCCAGACCGAGGTGCTGCTCAGGATCGCGCAGCTGGATGGCGTTCAGCCCACCGCGCTCGGCAAGCTCGATGAAATGCTCGAAAAGCAGATCGCCGGCAAGGGCGGCAGTGTTTCGGCGAACCTGGGTGGTCCGAAGACCGCCGCCAGCATCCTGAATTTCATGCCCGGCGCGGCCCTGGAGAGCCTGCGACGGGCCGACGAAGCCACCACCGTGAAGTTGCAGGACCTGATGTTCACCTTCAACGACCTGACCAACGTCGACGACAAGGGCATCCAGGCGGTGCTGCGCGAGGTGGATTCGGCGCGACTGGTCATCGCCATGAAGGGCGCCGAAGCCGCGCTGGTGGAGCACTTCCTCAAGAACATGTCGAGCCGTGCCGCCGAAATGCTCAAGGACGACCTGGAGAGCCGCGGCCCCGTACGACTGTCCGAAGTCGAGGCGGCACAGAAGGAGATTCTCGTGATCACACGCCGCCTGGCCGATGCCGGCACGGTCGTGATCAATTCCGGCGGCGGCGGCGAGCAATTCGTATGAGCGGCGAAATCCTCGAACAGGACGAGATCGACGCACTGCTGCAGGGCGTGAACAGCGGTGCGGTGGACACCGATCCGAAGCCGGCCGAAGACCCGGGCGTCGCCAGGGACTACGATTTCAGCTCGCAGACACGCATCGTGCGTGGCCGCATGCCGACGCTGGAGATGATCAATGAGCGGCTCGCGCGCGCGCTGCGCCAGTCCCTGTATGGCATGTTGCGCCGATCTCCGGACATCTCCGTGCAGGGCATATCCACACCGAAGTACGCCGAATACATCCCGACGCTCAGTGTGCCGACCAGCCTCAACCTGATCCGCTTTCTGCCACTGGCGGGCACGGGCCTCATGATCTTCGAGGCGCGGCTGGTGTTTGCGCTCATCGACGTGTTCTTTGGTGGCAATGGCCGCCACGCAAAGATCGAGGGGCGGGATTTCACCGCCACCGAGAATCATCTCATCGAGATGCTGATGGAGCAGGTCATCGACGCGACGCAGGAGGCATGGCTGGCACTGCTTCCGGTGAAGATCGAAGTCATGAACCGCGAGATGAACCCGCATTTCGCGAACATCGTGAGCCCGACGGAAATCGTGGTGGTGAACCGCTTCCGCATCGACTTTGAAGGACGCGGCGGCGAGATTCACCTGGTACTGCCGTATTCGATGCTCGAGCCGATGAAGGATACCCTGCGCGCCGGGATGCAGAGTGACCGGGCGGATCGCGAGGAGCGCTGGAGCCAGGTGCTGCGCAATGAGCTCGAGGAAACGGAGGTTGAGGTCATCACCGAACTCGGCAAGGCCTGGACCACCGTCGGCGGGTTGATCGACATGCGTCCAGGGGACGTCATTCCCATCGACTTCGACGGGCAGGCAGCCATGATGGTGGACGGCATTCCGCTGTTGTGGGGAGAACTCGGGCAACAGCGCGGCAAGCAGGTGGTGCGGGTCAACCAGATGAACATGCGCAAGACCAGTAACTCTCTCGATGTCTTCGTGAGGAAGTCCACATGAACGCTGCCGCAGAGACCGCCAACCGTCCCGCCGATGTCGTGCTCGATGCCAATGTACGGCTGGCGCTGGAAGTCGGCCGGGCACGGCTCTCGATCCGCGAGTTCCTGCAGCTGGCTCCGGGTTCGATCGTGGAGCTGGAACGACCGGCAGGCGATCCGCTGGACGTATACGTGAACGACCGGCTGGTCGCGCATGGCGAGGTGGTCATGGTCAACGACCGGTACGGGGTGCGCTTCACCGAGGCGGTTGGCGTCGGCGAGACGCGCGGATAGCCGCGCGCCGTAGAACGGAGAACCCGCATGAGTCGTGCACTTCGGTTCCTGGTAGTCGATGACTTCGCCACCATGCGCCGCCTGATGAAAAGCAATCTTCACGATCTAGGCTACACCGAGATCAACGAGGCGGATGACGGCCGTTCCGCGCTGACCATTCTCAAGCAGGGCAATACCGATTTCCTGGTGACGGACTGGAACATGCCGGGCATGTCCGGGCTGGAACTGCTGCGGGCGGTGCGCGCCGATCCGCAGCTGAAGAAGGTGCCCGTGCTGCTGGTGACGGCCGAGGCCAAACGCGAGCAGATCGTCGAGGCAGCGCGTGCCGGCGTCGACGGGTACGTGGTGAAGCCATTCACCTCCGAAACCCTGAAGGCGAAGATAGAAAAGATACTCACTGCCGGGTCGGCGTAGGTCAGGGCTGTGCCATGAGCCCGCGCCCGGAGCAGTTCCACGACGCCTTCATCGAAGAGAGTTTCGAAGCTGTCGATGCGATGGAGGCAGCGCTGCTGCGCCTGGCCCAGGATGCGGGCGATATCGAAATCATCAATACGATCTTCCGTGTCGCCCATTCGATCAAGGGTGGCGCCAGCATGCTTGGCTTCAGTGCGCTCGCCGCGTTCACCCATACGATGGAAGCACTGCTCAACGAGCTGCGCACCAGGCGGTTGCCGGTGACGGCGCCGGTCTGTGATGGTCTGCTGCAGTCGGTGGATGTGATTCGCGCCATGCTGGCCGCGCACAGGGAACATCACGAGATCGATCCGGCGCGTTCGAACACGCTGCAGGGATGGTTCACGCAGCTGATCGAGGGCAGCCAGGGCGCACCACTGCCCGCGCAACCGGTGGCAGCGGAGTTGGTGCCGGCGACAGCGCCACCGCCACCCAGGCTGGATTCGATCCGCGTCGCCATCGAGAAGCTGGATGAACTGCAGGGCAAGGTCCGCGATATCGTGGCCTGCCAGGAGCGGCTGGCCGCCCTGGTGTGGGACCCTGCCGGCGCGGGGGGCGAGGACCTGCGCTTCCGGCACGCGCAGCTGGATGTCTGCCTGCACGAACTGGAGCAGATCGTGACCCGCCTGCGCATGCTGCCCGTGGGCTCGGTATTCAACCGCTTTCCGCGCCTGGTTCGCGATCTCTCCTCACGCCTGGGCAAGAAGATACGTCTGCAACTGTCGGGCGGACAGATCGAACTGGACAAGTCGGTACTGGAGCGAATCAGCGATCCGCTGGTTCACCTGGTGCGCAACAGCATCGACCACGGGATCGAGCCGCCAGCAGAACGGCTTGCCGCCGGAAAACCAGCGGAAGGCCTGGTGCATCTGAGTGCGTTCTACAAGGGCGGGTCGATCCGGATTGCCATCAGCGACGATGGTCGCGGCCTCGACAGCTCCAGGCTGGTGGCCAGGGCGCGCAGCCAGGGCCTGATCGATCGCGACGAGGTGCTGACGGACAAGCAGGCGCAGGAGTTGATCTTCGAGCCGGGCTTCACCACTGCAGAACAGGCCACCGAATTGTCAGGTCGGGGCGTTGGCATGGATGTGGTCAATCGCAATATCAAGGAACTGGGCGGCCGCGTGGAATTGCGCAGCGAGACGGGCAAGGGGACAACCCTCACCATCATCCTGCCGTTGGCACTGGCGGTCGTCGACGGACACGTCGTGCAGGTCGGTACGGATACCTGCATGGTGCCCATCCTGAACAGCAGCCGCGTCTGAAAGCAGGCCACGGGTTTCGCGGCTCGTTGTCGCCACCCCGGGCGGCCTTGCCATACACTCCGTGCCATGACCCGCCTGCTCACCCGTACCCCCCGTGCCGATGGCTACTGGATGCCCGCCGAGTTCGATCGGCACGCGGGCTGCTGGATGCTGTGGCCCGAACGCGTGGACAACTGGCGCGACGGCGCGCGTCCGGCGCAGAAGGCCTTCGCCGCGGTGGCGGCGGCCATCGCGCGCTTCGAGCCGGTCAGCGTCGGCGCGAGCCGGCAGCAGTTCGAGTTCGCGCGCGCGGGGCTGGATCCGAAGGTGCGCGTGGTCGAGATCAGCAACGACGATGCGTGGATGCGCGACGTGGGGCCCACCTTCGTGGTGAATGGCGCCGGCCGGCGCCGCGCCGTGGACTGGCAGTTCAATGCCTGGGGCGGTCTCGAAGGTGGTCTGTATTTTCCGTGGGACCAGGACGAGCTGGTGGCGCAGAAGGTTGCAGCCATCGAAGGGGTCGATCGCTATCGCGCACCGCTGATCATGGAAGGCGGCGCCATCCACACGGATGGGCAGGGCACCCTGCTGGTGACCGAACAGTGCCTGCTGAATCCCAACCGCAATCCGCAGCTGTCAAAGAACGAGATCGAAGCTCACCTCATGAGCTACACCGGCGCCGGCACCATCATCTGGCTGGGGCAGGGCGTGGTGAACGACGAGACCGACGGGCATGTGGACAACCTGGCCTGTTTCGCGCGGCCCGGTGAGGTGTGCCTGACGTACACGTCGAACCGGCGCGATCCGCAGTGGGCCGTTTCCAACGATGCACTGGAGCGCCTGCGTGCGGCCCGCGATGCGCGCGGGCGGCGCCTGAAGGTGCACACACTGCCGTCGCCGGGCCCATTGAAGATGAGTGCCGCGGAGGCGGCCGGTGTGCAGCACCGTGCCGGTTCGAAGCCGCGCGAAGCCGGAACACGGCTGGCGGGTTCCTACGTGAATTTCTACATCGCCAATGGTGGCATCGTGATGCCGCTGCTCGACCGGCGCACCGATGCCGAGGCCATCCGCAAGTTGAGGCGCATCTTTCCCGAGCGCGAGGTGGTGGCCGTGCCGGGCCGCGAGATCCTGCTCGGCGGCGGCAACATCCACTGCATCACGCAGCAGGTGCCGGCGGTGAAGGCGCGGCGCAAACCGCGGTAGTCAGCTAGTCCCAGCCCGACGCGGCATCCAGCGGCAGATTGCCGGTCATCACGGCCTCGATGCGGCGGATCCTGCCGTCCTCGATCTTGAACAGCTCGGAGATGATCACGGCCTGCTTCTTCAGCATGGCCTCGCTGAACGGCACGGTCTCGCCCTTGTCGTCCACATAGCTGGTCTGCTCGCCGCCGTGGCGGAACATGAACATGCCGGAGACGAGGCCACGTTCGACGTCGACCACGAGGTAACGGCGCGGCTGCACGTGGGTGATGTAGGCCCAGATCGGCTGGTTGAGGTTGTCCTTGCAGCTCATTGCGCCGATCCCGGAGCCCTGCGGGTTGCCGGCGGTCATGGTGCCGTTCTCGACCCGCAGGCAATCGTCGGTGAACGGGATGATGTCCTTCACGTTGTCTTCCAGCGTCGTGAAGTACTTGTCGGTGATGGCGATCATCTCCTCGCGCTTGCGCTGCTTCTTCTGCGGCAACTCCTCGTTCCACACCGGCGCAGCGGTCTTCAGGTTGTCGAGGCTGGCCATGCCGCTCTGGCCGATGCCCACGTACACCGACTCGATCTCGGTGATGCGCTTGTTCACGACCTTCATGCGCAGCGTGTAGATGGCCGGGCGCTCCTTGCCATCCAGCACCGTGTACAGGGCAATCTGTCCGGCGTCCGGATCGGCGACGTAGATCCGGTAATCCTGTACGCCGGTCACATTGGTCCAGGCACTGCCTTCGCCCAGCTTCAGCGGATGCGTGTTCTCGGTGAACTTCACCGTGGAGGCAACCGGTGCCTCTTCGGGATCGCGCAGCGACAGCGCGGCGAGATACTCGTCGGTGATGCCGATCAGGCAGGAGCGGTCGCAGTCCGGCTCGGCCTGCGCAGCCTGTGCGGTGCCGGTGAGGGCGAGGCAGGCCATGAGCGCGGCACGGGTCAGCCACGCTTCATGCCAGCGATGTTTCCGGTCCGAAGAACGATATGCGGCCATGATTCGCCCTCCCGGGTTCTGGTCGCATCTGGCGCCCGATCGCTACAAGGTGTCAACCGCCTTGTTGAAGGTCGCACTGGGCCGCATCAATGCGGCGCACAACTGCGGATCCGGATGGTAGTAGCCACCCATGGCGACCTGCTTGCCCTGCACGGCATTGAGCTCCGCCACGATGGCCGCTTCCTGCGTGGCCAGTGTTGCGGCAAGCGGAGCGAACCTGGCTCTCAGCGCCGCGTCTTCGTTCTGCGCAGCCAGTGCCTCGGCCCAGTACAGCGCGAGATAGAAATGACTGCCGCGCACGTCCAGCTCGCCGGCCTTGCGGCGTGGCGACTTGTCGTTCTCGAGGAATCTGCCATTGGCCGCATCCAGCGCATCGGCCAGGACCTTTGCGTGTGTATTGCCGGTCTTCGCCGCCAGATCCTCGATCGACACCTGCAGTGCCAGGAACTCGCCCAGCGAATCCCAGCGCAGGTGGTTCTCCTCGAGGAACTGCTGCACATGCTTGGGTGCCGAACCGCCGGCGCCGGTTTCATACAGTCCGCCACCATTGAGCAACGGCACGATGGACAGCATCTTGGCGCTGGTGCCCAGTTCCAGGATGGGGAACAGGTCGGTGAGGTAGTCGCGCAGTACATTGCCCGTGACCGAGATGGTGTCTTCGCCGGCGCGCAGCCGCTGCAGCGTGGCGTGCGTGGCCTCCACTGGCGATTCGATGCGGATGTCGAGGCCCCTGGTGTCGTGGTCCTGCAGGCATGCCTTCACGCGTTCGATCAGGCCGCGATCGTAGGCACGCGCCTGGTCCAGCCAGAAGATGGTCGCCAGTCCAGTGATGCGCGCACGATTCACGGCGAGCTTCACCCAGTCGCGGATCGCGGCGTCGCTGGTCTGGCACATGCGCCAGATGTCGCCGATGGCAACCCGGTGTTCGGTCAGCACGGCGCCGTCCGCAGCCACCACGCGTACCGTGCCCGCGGCGGCGATCTCGAAAGTCTTGTCGTGCGAGCCGTATTCCTCGGCGGCCTGCGCCATCAGACCAATGTTGCTGACATTGCCCATCGTCGGCACGTCGTAGGCGCCGTGCGCCCTGCAGTCTTCGATCACGGCCTGGTACACGCCGGCATAGCAGCGGTCGGGGATGATCGCGACCATGTCGGCGAGCTTGCCATCCGGCCCCCACATCTTTCCCGAGGCGCGGATCGCGGCCGGCATCGACGCGTCGATGATCACGTCGCTGGGCACATGCAGGTTGGTGATGCCCTTGTCCGAATCCACCATGGCCAGCGGCGCGCGCGCGGCCACCGCCGCGGCGATGTCGCCCTTGAGGCGGGCGCGCTCACGTTCCGGCATGGCCTCGACCTGCGCGTACAGCGCGGCGAGCCCGTTGTTCGGATTCACGCCGGCCGCCGACAGCACCGCGCCATCCTTCAGGAACACGTCGGCCAGGTAGATCCGCACCGCGTGGCCGAACAGGATGGGGTCGGACACCTTCATCATGGTGGCCTTCAGGTGCAGCGAGATCAGCAGGCCATCGCGCTTCGCGGCGTCCATCTCGCGCGCATAGAAGGCGTCCAGCGGCGCGGCGCCCAGGAAGGTGGTGCCGATCAGCTCGGCGTCCTTCACCTTGATGCCGTCCTTGAGCACGGTGACCTTGCCGGCGGCGTCCACGTGTTCGATGCGCAGCACGCCGGCCGTCGCGATCGATGCCGATTGCTCGTTGCCGTAGAAGTCGCCGCTGTCCATGCTGGCCACGCGCGTCTTCGAGTCCTTCGACCATGGCCCCATGGAATGCGGATGCGCCTTCGCATAGGCCTTCACGGCCTTGGCCACGCGTCGATCGGAATTGCCTTCGCGCAGCACCGGATTGACGGCGCTGCCGGAAACTTTCGCGTAGCGGGCCTTGATCTGCTTCTCTGCGTCGGTGGCGGGTGCCTCGGGATAGTCCGGCAGTGCATAGCCCTGGCCCTGCAGCTCGCGGATGGCCGCGACAAGTTGTGGCACCGAGGCGCTGATGTTGGGCAGCTTGATGATGTTGGCTTCGGGCGTCGTTGCGAGCTGACCCAGCTCGGCCAGATCATCGTTGCAGCGCTGGCCTTCCTGGAGGAAATCCGGAAAGGCAGCCAGCACCCGGCCGGCCAGCGAGATGTCGCGCGTTTCCACGTCGACCCCGGCGGTGCGGGTCCAGGCCTGCACGATGGGCAACAGGGAATACGTTGCCAGCATCGGTGCTTCATCGGTGAGGGTGTAGATGATCTTCGCGTTCATGCCATTCCTTCGAAAGAGACTAATCCTGCTTGAGTGCTGCCAGCTCGCGGCGCGCTTCCTTCAGCCATTCATCCTGCGCGCGACGATAGTGTCGCGGCGCGATCGCCGCCTGGTCGAGCAATGCGCGCAGCACTTCGGCTGCGTCCTGGTTCTGTCCCTGCTTGCGCAGCAGTGCGGCGTAGCGCACCGAGCCTTCGGCGCCCGGGTAGTAGGCGGCAAGGGCCTTGTATTCCTCAAGTGCGCGCTCGATCTTTCCCTCGGCGTGCAGTGCGCGCGCATACAGCAGGTGGCCATCAGGGGAGCGGAAATCCGGGTTGTGCTTGATCAGATCGTCCAGCGTGGCGCGGGCGTCGCCGACCGCGCCGGCGGCAAACTGGGCCCGCGCCAGGCCCAGCATCAGGTTGGGGTCGTGTTCGTACAGGCCGGTGAGCGTGCGGCGGAACTCGGCCACGGCCTCTTCATGGCGCCCCAGCCGCAGCAGTTCCTCGGCATGGCGCTGGCGCGCTTCGACGCTGCCGCCGATTTCCGCGCGCTGCGCCAGTTGCCTGAGCTCGCCGCCCGGGTTCAGTGCCTTCTTCACGTAGGTTCGCGCATGCCGGGTCGTGCGGCTGCCCAGCAGTTCGGGCAGCAATTCGATGGCCAGGTAGGCGATGATGCCCGCGCCCGGCAACAGGGCCAGTACCCAGATCCAGATCTGGTTGCGGCCGGTCTTGATGACGTGAACGATCAGCAGTACTTGAATAATGAGTGGGAGGACGTACAGCCACATGGGCGGCAAGCTTACCGTGCATGGCCAAGGAGCGGCGAGGACGTTTAGGCTGGAGCTCCTGATGAGTACCCCGCGAAACTGCCTGCTGGTGTGGCTGGTGCTGCTGGCCATCGTGAGCGCCGCGCCGGCCCGGGCCGCGGACGCTCAACCGCATGCCGCTCGACCCCGCATCGGTCTGGTTCTTTCCGGCGGCGGGGCGCGCGGTGCCGCGCATGTGGGTGTGCTGCGCGTGCTGGAAGAACTGCACGTGCCCATCGATGCGATTGCCGGCACCAGCATGGGAGCGGTGGTGGGCGGGCTGTATGCCAGCGGCCTGTCCGCCACCCAGATAGAAGAGGTGTTCGACAGCGTGGACTGGTCCGATGCGTTCAGCGACCGGCCGGCGCGGGCGGGCCTGAATTTTCGCCGCCGGCGCGAGGATCGGGATTTCCTGGTGCGCCTGCCGCTGGGTTACCGCAACGGACGCTTCCTGCTGCCCAGCGGCCTGATCCAGGGCCAGAAGCTCACGCAGCTGCTGCGCCAGCACACGCTGCAGGTTGCGGACGCTGTGGATTTCGACCATCTGCCCACGCCATTCCGCGCGGTGGCCACCGACCTCGAGACCGGCGAACCCGTGGTGATGGGGGACGGTGATCTGACCACCGCGCTGCACGCCAGCCTGTCCGCCCCGGGCGTGTTCGCACCAGTGGAGCGCGATGGCCGCCTGCTGGTGGATGGTGGCATCGCCAACAATCTGCCCGTCGATGTGGCGCGCGCGATGGGCGTGGACCGGTTGATCGTGGTGGATGTCGGGTTGCCGCTGGGGCTGCGCGACCGGCTGGGTTCCATCACCGATGTGGCCGAGCAGATGCTCACCATCCTGGTCCGGCGCCAGTCGAACCGGCAGACGGACACGCTGGCCGCAGGCGACGTGCTGGTGAGTCCCAGGATGCCGGGCACGTCCTCGTATTCATTCATGGAACTGCCGCGCATCGTCGCGGCGGGCAGGCAGGCCGGTGAGGCCGCGCGCGCGGAGCTTGCGCAGCTGGCCGTGTCGCCCGCGGAATATGCAAGCTACGTGGCCACGCGGCAGCGTGAAGTCGCCTCGCCACAGATCCGCAAGGTTGTGCCGCAGCCAGGTTCGGAAAGCCATGCCTGGGCCACACGCCAGCTGTTCGGAGACCTTGCAGGCACCACCTTCGACCTGCAGGAACTCGGCACGCGCATCGATCGCGCCTATGGCCAGGGCCACCTGGAGTTGCTCGACTACCAGCTGCAGCCCGTTGCCGGCAGCCAGCCTGCCGCCGCGGATCTGGCATTCCAGGTGCGCGAGAACTCCTGGGGACCCAACTATCTGCGCGCGGGCCTGCGCCTGCAGGATGACTTCGAAGGCAACACCACCTTCGATGCGGCCGGACGCCTGGTGCTCACCGACATCAACCGCTATGGCGCCGAATGGGTGTGGGACGGCCAGATCGGCGGCAATCCGCGGCTGGGGACGCAGGTCTATCTGCCGTTCTCGCTGCAGCGTCGCTGGTTCATCGAACCGGCCGTGCTGTGGCAGATCCGCGATGTGTCGCAGTTCACCGGCGATGATCTGGTCGGCAAACTGCGCGTGCGTACCATCCGCTACGGCGGCGCGCTGGGCCGTGAACTGGGCAACAGCGGTGAGGCGCGCGTGGGTGCCGAGCGCGAACTCGGCAAGACCTGGCAGCGTTTCGGTGATTCCGTTGCCGCACCGATGCATTTCCAGCACAACGAGATCTATGCCCGCTACAGCCTCGACACGCTGGACAGCGCGGCATTTCCACGCCGCGGGATTTCGACGACGCTGGAATGGCGCAGCCAGGTGGCCGCCAACCGTCGCATCGAGAGGGTATCCGATCAGCTCAGCATCGACTTTCGCCAGGTGCAATCCTGGGGCCGCAATACCGCGGTCGCGTGGCTTTCAGCCGGCGCACAGGTGAATTCCGAATTTGTGGATGAGCGCAGCTGGTATTCGCTGGGCGGCTTCCTGAACCTGTCGGGCCTGCCCAACGAGCGCCTCACCGGGCCCAACTACGCCATGGCGCGCCTGATCTACTACCGGCGGTTCGGCAATGGTGGCGACGGGCTGCTGAACCTGCCCTTGTACGCCGGCGTTTCAGCGGAGGCCGGCAATGTATGGGACCGGCGCGGTGAGGCCAGCCTGTCCTCGGCGCGCAAGGATGCCAGCCTGTTCGTCGGCATGGATACGTTCCTGGGTCCAGCCTGGTTTGCGGTCGGCTTCGACAGCCGCGGACGACACGCGTTCTTCTTGTCGCTGGGCCGGGGTTTCTAGGCCAGGCCGCGGCTCGCCGCCAGGTTCTCCACTTTCGAGAACAGCAGCGTCGGCTCATCGTGCGGGCGCGAGTACTCGTGGCGACGGCTCATCTCGGCCAGCGCCGCATCCCGCTCGGCAGCCGTGCGATACCAGTGCAGGCGGTGCCAGTCCGGCCCGAGCAGTCTGCGGAACGGGTCGTTTTCCCCGAGGCTGATACGAATGCCGTACGGCGCAGGTTCTTCGCTGTGTGGGCGGCGCAGATTGTGGGCGGATTGCACGAGTGGCATGGCGGCGTATTCTAGCAGCCGCATTTGCAAGTTTCGTCGGGGGAACCATGTCACGCAGACCCTATCGCCGGACAACCAGCAGCGGGATCGTGCTGACCCTGCTGTTGCTGGGGGCAGTAACTCCGGCATTTGCCGACTCGGCATTCGACGGCATGTCCGCTTCACCGGTATGGGGCAACTTCCAGTGGGGCCTGGCATTCGTGCAGCGCCACGGCCAGGCATTGCAGGAGCTCGACTCATCCAGCCAGTACTGGCGCATCGAAGGCGGCATGCGCCTGAACAAGGAGTGGATGGTTGGTGTGGGGACCCAGCACTTGCCGCTTTCCTACTACAACAGGCTGCGGCAACTCTACGGCACGGTGGTGTTCAACCCGGATCAGGGGCCATGGCTGTACCAGGCGGGGCTGGGCAAGGCGAAATACAAGGCCGCCTATGACGGTGGCGGCTTCCCGGTCTACGAGAAGCATTCGGGCCTGGCCGTGAATCTGGGGGTCGGCTTCGACTGGACACCCAAGATCGAAGACGTGCACTTCGGGGTGCGCGCCACCTGGGAGTATTCGGCTCTCGGTCACGCGGACCTGGGTCCCGGCACGCTCAGTCACTCGCGCATCAGCGTCGGAGCCAGCGCCAGCTTCTACTGATCGCCCGATGTCCGTTCAATTCCGTGTGGCCCTGCTTGTCGCGCTGTTTGCGCTGGGCTTCATTGCGCGCAGGGTGGGCTGGCTCAAGCCTCCCCATGCGGGGTTCATGTTGCGGCTGGTGATCACGGTGGGACTGCCGGCCCTGTTCATCGCCGACGTCAGCCGCATCCAGCTGCGGGCGGATCTGTTTGCGCTGCCTGCCAGCAGTCTGGTGATCATGCTCGCGACCTGGGGTTTGTCGCTGCTGCTGGGTCGTGCGCTGGGTGCGTCACGCACCGACCAGGGCACCGTGACCATTGCCGGCATGTCGATCAACAACGGTTTCCTGTTCCCGTTCGTGATTGCCGTGTGGGGCGCGGTGGGCTTCGGGCAGCTGGCGCTGTTCGACTTCGGGCATGTGCTGGGCCAGAGCTTTCTGGTCTACGCCATTGCCGCGACTTATGGCGGCCATGCGGCCGGATTCGGCGCCATCGTGCGGCGCGTGCTGGCCTTTCCGCCGCTGTGGGCGCTGATCGTCGCGTTGATCATCAACGTCTCGGGCGTGGAACTGCCGGGCTGGGCGTCCACTCCGCTGCGCATGATCGGGCAGTGGATCCTGCTGCTGGTCATCGTGGCGCTGGGTGTGTTGTTCGACGTGCAGCTGCTGCGCGACCGGCGGGTGCCGGCCATCATCCTGCTGCGCATGCTGGCCGGGTTGCTGCTGGGCTGGCTGTGCACGCTGGCATTCGGACTCTCCGGCCTGACTCGCTCGGTGGTGCTGCTGGGTGCGGCCGCGCCCATCGGATTCAACGCTGTGGTGCTGTCGCATGTGGAGAAGCTGAACCGGGACCTGGCGGCCAGCGCGGCTTCGATCTCGGTGGTGATCGGCCTGGTCTATGTGCCGCTGGCGCTGTGGCTGCTGCCACACTGAAGATCAGGAATCGTGCGGAGCCTGCGCGGAAGCAGCGGCAGCGAGTTCCCGCCCGGCCAGCCACTGGCGGATACGGCGCGCGTCGGCAACACGCGTGTACTTGCCAACTGAATTCATCAGCACGATCACCACATCGCGGCCGTCCACCAGCGCCTGCAACACCAGGCAGCGCCCCGCGGCGGCGATGTGTCCGGTCTTCTGCACCGACACGCGCCAGCCCGGGTCCTTCACCAGCGGATCGGTGTTGTGGAACTCGACCATCTGCCGGCCGATGCGCACCGACCAGGAGCTGGTGGTGGAGAACTCGCGGATCAGATCGTTTGAATTGGCGGCCACCACGAGCCGCGCGAGATCATTGGGACTCGCGACATTGCTGGCCGACAGGCCGGTGGCGTCGTCGAAATGGGCCTGCTCCATGCCCAGCTGACGCGCGCGGATGTTCATGGCCGCAAGGCAGGCCGCTTCACCGCCGCGGTAGGCACGGCACAGCGCCTGTGCGGCGCGGTTTTCCGAAGACATGAGCGCGAGGCGCAGCAGTTCGCGCCGCGTGAGACGTGTTCCAACCGCAAGCCGTGAGGCGGCGCCGCCCGTGCGGCTGCGATCGGCGGCCGTGATTTCAACGAGCGCGTCGAGCGATTGCCCGCTGTCCAGCACTACCAGCGCGGTCATCAGCTTGGTGATGGACGCGATCGGCACGGCGCGGGTTTCGCGGCGCGCGTAGATCACGGAGTCGGTGGCCTGGTCGAGGACCAGAACCGCCTCGGAGCGGATCTGGGGAGAACGCTGCGCCGCCGTTGCGGCCTGGGAGGCGCATGCGACAGCGGCAGTTCCGAGCAGGCACCAGAGCAGGGCGGACAGGCGGGGCTGATTCACGCGGATTGCAGGCTCACTGGCGGGCGGGTGCAGCGGATACTAGCCGCCGCAGCGATCCTGTGTCGTGAATTCCTGCGCAGATTCGCTGCGCAGATTCCACTAGCGAGGTGGCTCGGCTCCCGGTGCCGGATCTGCCATCGGGAAAGTCTGCACTTCACCACTGGCCGGCGATGGCGCCGATGCAGGACGCGGCCCGGTCTCCACGGCGCTTGGCGCCACCGTGGCCGTGCTGGAAGTCCCGGCCGTTTCGCCCGTGCTCAATGCCAGGGCCGCCAGAAAGCGGCGGGCGTTTTCTGAATCCGGTGCCGCAGCAGCGCCGCTGATGATCTCGGACGCCAGCACGTCCTTGCGCCCGTAGAACGCGCGATTGCTCTTCTCGTTGATGGACAGCGAGGTGCCATCCAGCGCGATGCCGGCGAACATGCCGCGGGCGCGCGAATAGGCAAACACTTCGGCATTGGCACCGGCCGCGGCTTCGGCTTGCCGCCCCACCGGACCCGCAGCCACCGAGGCGCCTACCCCCAGAGTGAGCTTGCCATCGGCAATGCCGTCGATGCCGCGCCGTGTCGTGAACACCAGCACGACATCGGCCTCCTGCGCGCCGAATTGCAGGCCGATGCTGGCGCCGGTGAGATTGATGAACACCGGATTGCTGAAGCGGCCGCGGCTGTCGCGCACGGTCAGCACGCCGCTGCCGCGCCGTCCACCCACCAGCAGCGCCGCCTTGGTCACCGAAGGAATCACTGCGACGCCATAGGCGCGCTGCAGCAGCCGCTCCGGAATCGACTGGTCGCGCTGTACGCGCAGCTGATCCAGCACCTGGGTGGCAACCAGCAGCTTTGCTTCTTCGTCTGCCGCAGGGGCTGCGCTGCGTGCACTCACGCCGGCGACTGCCAGCAGCGCGCAGCAGCTCATGCGAAGGATGCTGTTCATTGGCGCGGGAATCTCCGTGATGGCGGTCTGCGAATGAACGGAAGCTTACCCCACGACTTTGGGCTGCGGTATCGTTTGTGCATGAAGTTTGCGCCTGCTGTGTCCATCTGGCGACAGCCCATCATGCTGATGCTGATCATCGCTTGCGCGCTGCATTCAGCAGCCGTTCATGCTGAATGGCTGTCGCGTGAAGAAGCCATCATGGGCACGCGCTGCGCGGTGGAGCTTTGGTCGGAGGATCGTGCCGCAGGCGAGGCCGCGATCGAGGCCGTGCTGGCCGAAATGCGGCGCATCGACGCCGCGATGAGTACCTACAAGCCCGATTCGGAAGTCTCGCGCGTGAATGCAACGGCGGGCAAAGGCCCGGTGGCTGTTTCGCTGGAGCTGTTTGCGCTGATCCAGACTGCAGAAGGGTATTCGAAGCTTTCGCAAGGTGTGTTCGACATCACCTACGCAAGCGTCGGCTATCTGTACGACTACCGTGCGCATGTGCGCCCCGACGATGCGGCAATCGACGCGGCATTGCCCAGCATCGACTACCGGCAGCTGCAGCTCGATCCGTTGAAGCACACCATTGCCTTCGGCAAACCCGGCATGCGCATTGACCTGGGCGGCATCGGCAAGGGTTATGCGGTGGATCGGGGCATCGCCATCCTGCAGCAGCGCGGCATTGCCCACGCGCTGGTCAATGCCGGTGGCGATACGCGCGTGATCGGTGACCGTCTGGGCAAGCCCTGGGTCATCGGCATCCGCCATCCGGATCGCCGGGACGAGGTGGTGCTGCGCATTCCACTGGAAGACGCGGCTTTTTCGACATCGGGCGACTACGAGCGCTACTTCGATGAGGGTGGGGTGCGCTACGACCACATCATTGATCCGAAGACGGGGCGCTCCCCGCACGGGGTGCGCAGCGTGACCGTGATCGCCTCGACGGCCACGCGCACCGATGGCCTCACCAAGTCCGTGTTCATCATGGGTGCCGAGGACGGCATCGCGTTCATCAACGGCCTCACCGACGCCGATGCCATCGTCATTTCGGACGACGGGCAAGTCAGCTATTCAATGGGCCTGGCGCCGCCTTGATGTCTGCGGCGGGCACCCGCGCAGGCAGCGCAAATTCGAAGCAGGCGCCCACATCCGGTTCGGCGCGCACCCAGATGCGCCCATCGTGGCGATTGATGATGCGATGCGCGATGGCGAGCCCGACCCCGGTGCCGGGGAAGTCGCGGGAGCTGTGCAGGCGCTTGAATACGCCAAACAGCCGGTCCGCGTACTGCATGTCGAAACCCGCGCCATTGTCCTCGACGGCATAGATGATTTCGCGGCCCTCGGCCCGGCCGCTGACCTTGATGAGCGGCTTTTCGCGCTTCGCGCTGTACTTGAAGGCATTGCCCAGCAGGTTGGACCACACGTGGCGGATCACGGCCGGATCCGCCGCCGCCGACGGCAGCTCTCCCAGTTCCACCACGGCCCTGGGGTGCGGATACCTGAGACGGGCTTCGGCGAGTGCCGCTTTCACGATCGGGGTCATGTCCAGCTGCACCAGCGAGAGCGGCTGACGGGTGGCGCGCGAGAACTCGAGCAGGCCGATCACCATCTCGTCCATGTTGCGGCAGCCGTCGGCGATGACCCGCAGCATCTGCTGTCCCTGATCGTCCAGCTGCTCGCGGTACGTGCGCTCCAGGCGCGCGGCGAAGTCCTTCACGAACAGCAGTGGCGCCCGGAGATCGTGCGAGATGGAGTAGGTGAAGGATTCCAGGTCCTGGTAGGCCGCGGCGAGTTCCTCGGCGCGTTCCTGTTCCATCTTCTGCAGCTCGACGTTCTCGCGGCGCAGGCGCAGCATGTCCTGCGCGCGAACCAGCACCGGCAGCACCACATTGAGACGGAATGGCTTGAGGATGTAATCGAGCGCGCCATTGCGCATTGCGCGCACGGCGGTGTCGATGGTGCCGTGGCCGGTCATGACGATGGCGCCGATCTCCGGATCCACCTCGCGGGCTCCGGCAATCAGGGCGATGCCATCCATCTCGGGCATCGTGAGGTCCGTGAGCAGCAGATCGAACTGCCCGGGCTGCAGTGCTGCCAGCGCCTCGATTGGCGAGTCGAAGCCCCGGGTCGTGTAGCCCTCCCGGCCGAGAATGTCGCAGAGCGCACGCATCTGCAGTGCCTCGTCATCGACGATCAGAAGGCGCGCAGTCATGGGGCAAGTTCCATCAGTGCGTTCCTCAAGTCACCCAGCCGGGGCGGCTTGCTGAGCACTTTGTCGACATGGGCAGGCATTTCGCTCGGGGTGACAAAGCGCTGACCCCAGCCGGTCAGCATGATAACCGGGGTGATGGAGGACAGCGACTTGACGGCGGCCGCCACCTTGCGGCCATCCACATTGGGCATTCCGAGGTCGGTGATGACCAGATCGAAGAGCAAGTCCTGCTGCAACGCCGACCGGAAGGCCTCGATGCCTTCCTGTCCGCCGCCAGTGGGCGTCACGGTGTGGCCTTCCCCGGTCAGAATGTCTTTCATGGCGTGCAGCAGCACCGGGTCATCATCCACCAGCAACAGGCGCAGGGGGCGGATCGGCATGGCCGGCATGGAGAGCATCGTGCTTGCGGCGTCCGCCGAAGTGGCGGTGAACAGGAGGCGCATGACCGTGCCTTCGCCTGGTGCGCTGTCGATCTCCAGTGCCGCGCTGTGTCGCTGGATCATGCCGTACACCATTGCAAGTCCCAGCCCGGTGCCGCGCTCGCCCTTGGTCGTGTAGAAGGGCTCCAGACAACGGCGTCGGGTCTCTTCGTCCATGCCGATGCCGGTGTCGCAGACCTCGATGATCACCGTGGTGGCATGTTCGTCGCGCGCGTCGGAGCTCGTGCGCAGGGTGAGGGTGCCTCCGGCGGGCATGGCATCCACGGCGTTGAAGACCAGGTTCGTCAATGCATCGCGGATTTCGTTCTCTGCACCCATGATGCGGGGCAGGCCGGACGCCAGTTCCATGCGCAGTTCGATGGAGATGCCCCGCTGCTGCGGCTGGGTATTCCAGCGCGCCTGCGTCAGCTCCACGACCTGCTGCGCCGCGCGATTCAGATCGACGCTCTCGAGGGTCATCTGTGTTTCGCGTTCGCGGTAGAACTCGCGCATGCGCGACACGGTGCGGGTCACGTCGTTGATGGCTGTCTGGATGGTAGTCAGGTAGCCGGTCGTGCGCTCGCTCAGGCCAGGCTCGCTCTCGAGCAGCGACTCGGTATACAGCGCGATCGGCGAGATGGCGTTGTTGATGTCATGGGCGATGCCGCTGGCCATCTGCCCGAGGGCGCGCAGGCGCTCCTGCTGCAGCAGCGTCGCCTGCGACTGGCGCAGATCGTCGTAGGCGCGTTGCAGGGCCCCATGCAGCCCGGCCTGATGGCTCGCGAGCGCGGCGTGTTCGCTCAGCTGCCGCAGGAATTCGCAATCGGCGCTGCTGAAGTCCTGGGGCGCGCGGCGCGCGCACACCAGCACTCCCGAGACTTCGTTCTCCACGATCAGCGGCGAGATGACCAGTGAATGCAGCCCTGCTGCGAGGAACCGCTGTGGAAATGGAATCGTCGCCTCGGCCACCGAGGGCTCGTAGACGAGTTGTCCGTTCACGCAGCGCGACAGGCCGTTCTGGTCCACCTGGACCACGTCACCCTCACTCATCTGCAGGGCTGCCATATGGGTCCTGCTCGCCGCTCCGATGCAGGACACCGTCAGCACCCGTGCGGTGCGGTCGTAGGCCAGGATGCAGGCGAAGCCGGAGCGGAAATTGCGGTCCAGGCTGTCCAGTACCACCTGGAATATGCTGCGGATGTCCTGGCGCTCGCCGATTGCGCGGGTGATGTGTTGCAGCAGGCCCAGCCGGCCGAGCTGCGAATGCAGCTTGCGTTCGGATTCCTGGATCTGCGTGAGCATGTGGTTGAACGCGCCGCCCAGCATGTCGAACTCGCTGGTGCCGGTGGGCGCGGTGCGCACCGAATAGTCCTGCCGGTCGGAAACCGCGCGGGCTGCGTTGGCCAAAGCGGTGATCGGTTGCAGCAGGCGCCGCTGCAGCCGCAATGACAGCACGTACGCGGCCAGCAGCGACAGCCCCATGGCGAGCATGGAGATGACAGCGTAGCGCTGCAGCCGCTGGATGATCGCGCCCAGATCCGATGCCACGAACAGCGTTCCCAGTGGCAGGGAGTCCTGCGTTACCGGCTGGAACCCGGACAGCCTGTATCCATCGAAGGCATAGCCGGCGGCCCCTGCCTGCACCGGCACCTGATCGTGCGCAAGGTCCGCGGGATAGGTGGCGAATATCCTGCCTTGCGCGTCGTAAAGTGCGGCCGACCTGATGTGACGATCCGCGCTGAGCCCTGCCAGCACGGCCGTGGCATCGTCCGCGTTGTCGAAGGCCAGCGCGGCCGTGCTGTTGCTGGCCACGGCCTGGCCCAGGGTCTGCAGTTGTTCGATGCTCTCGCTGCGGAACGCCAGCAGCTCATAGGTGAAGAGCGCCGCCGCGGTGATGCCCAGCACCGTGCCGCAGCAGATGAAGATCACACGGATCAGTACCTGGCGCAGCGGTTGGGTGCGGGCAGTCATGCGCGCGTCAGTCGTCTTTCACGCGGGTTTGGGTGGCGAGGCGCAGCAGGTTCGAGCTGATGGTGAGCCCGGCACTGCGCGCTGCGTCGGGGTTGATCACCAGGCGAATGTGATTGTTCTCGTTGGAGAGCTGGACGATGACGCCGTGCCGGGCCGCGTCATCCAGGTCCGACACGGTCAGGGTTGCATGCGTCTCCAGGAACGGGCGGATCTGCGCCAGCACATCCCCCTGTGAACGCTCCATGTACAGGATCTGGCAGTCCCCGATCTCCTCGACATTGCGGAAGCGCCGGACCACCAGCGGATGCGTGTCAACGCTTTCATCGCGGATCGCCTCCTGAAGGTGTGCCGCAAATTCCGCGCTGCCCAGCACGCCGATCACGAAGGGTTCGTCGGGTTTGGCGAACGATTGCGCCGGCCACTCCACGAAATGCGAGAGCTTGAAGACGAAAACCGCCTTCAGCTGCTGCTCGGTTGGTGCAACGGTTCCGGTGCTGGTCTGGGGCGTGGCAAGTCCCAGCCAGAATGCACCGGCGAGCAGCGCGATGCCGCGAGCGGCCCTCACTGGCGCCACACCAGCTTTGCGTACACGCCACGCTGGATTTCGGTGCGTGTGGCAGTGGGGAAGCCGTACTCGGGATGCCGATCGTGCAGCAGGTTGTGGCCGGTCACTGACAGTTCCAGTCCCGGGGAAGCGTGCCATGCGAGCCGTGCGTCCACGTCGATGTAGGCCGGAACGAAACCCACTGCGGGTCCGTTGCTGTTGCGCAGTGTGTCCACCCAGCGCAGGTTCAGGTCAAGCGCGATTCTGCCGGGCAGATCCATGGACGAGCGCAATGTCGCCTGCTGTTCGGGGTCGGCCGTCTCGTTATGCCCATTGGAGATGTCGATGTGGCCCTGCTTCACATGCAGCTTCTCCTGCAGCAGTACGTAGCCGGCCTGCAGCGACCAGTCATCGGTGATCTGCAGTCTGCCGGTCCATTCCGCGCCCCAGGTGTGGCCGGCCACAGCATTCTCGAAGTAGAAAGGAAGGAAAACCACCGGAGTGATGGTGGTGCTGCGCACCTGGTCATACTCGTTGTAGAACGTGGCCAGCGAAGTCGTGAACCGCGCTCCGGCCTGCGCGCGGTAGCCCAGTTCGTACGCGACCACGTTCTCCGACTCGAAGTCCGCACTGCCCCGCAGGATGGTGGTGTAGGGCGGTGGTCCTTCGAGCAGGTCGCGATCGATGCGCGAAGGCGCGCGCACTGCGCGCGATACCGCAGTCCACATGGTCTGGCTGCCCAGCAGCCATTGCAGTCGCGCGCTCGGCTCGAATTCATAGCCTGTGTAGTCGTTGTGTTCCACCTTGCTGCCGACGGTGAGCGTCAGGTTCCGGAGCAGCTGCAGTTCGTCCTGCGCGAAGATGCTGTAGAGCTGCTGGTCGAGTTTCGCCGGCAGGAAGGCCACTGCCGGCGCGTTGTCCACGTTGTCGTGCGTGTAGCGGAAGCCGGCGCCCCAGGTCAGTGTGTTGCGCGCACCCACGGCCAGGCGGTGCTGGAAATCCAGGTCCAGCGTCTGCAGCTCGTCGTGCAGCGTGCCCGGTGGCGACAGCACGAGGCCGTTGATGCCGAGCGGCGCCACCGGCAGCGTGAGCTCGGTCCGGTCGTAATAGACCTGCAGGCCCAGGGTGGAATCCGCTGCAGATTCGCGCTTCCAGCGACCCAGCAGGTTCTGGCCTCTCATGATGGACATGCGGCCGTCGGAGGTCTGCTGGTGATTGGCATACAGGTCTCCCTGCAGCGTCCACGATCCGGCGGCAGTGGGTGCCGAGTCCATGCGAAAGCCGGACTGCTCGCGGTGCCACGCATCCCCGGCCTTGCCGCCATCGGCGAACAAGCTGCCATCAAACGACTGGTGCTTGCCGTAGACGCGGTAACTCGTTCCGGTTGAGCGTGTTCCGCCGTAACGCATGCTCGCGGCGGCCAGCAGCTCGGTGCCGGCTGCGCCCTCGGCGTACAGACCCTGGGTGGCGCTGGCCTCGCGCGTGATGATGTTGATGACGCCATTGACCGCATTGGCGCCCCACAGCGTACCGCCCGGGCCGCTGATGACCTCGATGCGATCGATGTCCTCCAGCAGGTAGTCCTGGGCTTCCCAGAAGACGCCCGAGTACAAAGGCGTGTACACGGTGCGACCGTCGACCATGACCAGCAGCTTGTTGGCCAGATCGGTGTTGAAGCCGCGTGCAGTGATGGCCCAGCCACTGGCTCCACGCTGCGCCACCTGCAGGTTGTCCGCCAGGCGCAGGGCTTCGGCAAGCGTCGTGGCTCCGGATCGCCGTATCTGCGTCCCGGTGATTACCTGTATCGCGGAAGGGGCCTGTGTCAGCGGTGCCGCGTGCCGGCTGACCGAGGTCACCTCGATGTTCAGCAGGTCCTCGACATCCAGTTGCTTGAGGTTGCCGATGACGTCACCGGCAGCGGCCGCAGGCAGCCCCCGAGACGCCGCCAACGCGAGCGCGATCAGCGCAGCGAGCTGGCGGCTGCGACCAGGAATGGTTTTCACGGCAGTCATGCTTTCCATAACTTGTCGCGGGTCGCTAGTTCTCCCTGCTACCGGCGTGTGAATGCGGAGCGACCTTAGCACAGGGGTGCAGTGCAAGATGTGCGGCGCGGCATGAATTGTATCCCAAGGCCGCTTGTAGGACTTTTCCTACCCTGAAGTTGTGATGCGTGTCTTGTGACAAGTGGGATGGCTTGTGCGACATCACGCGGTGGGGCTGATGCACGTGCTACGGTCGTCAGGTCTCAAGGATGAGCAGGTGCCGCTGTACTGGCTCGTCGTATGTCGCTTATCGAAGGCGGAAGCAGATGCAGGAAGAGCAGGACAAGGCCATACGCATACTCTTTGTCGAAGACCTCGATGTCGACATGGAGCGGGAGCAGTACCAGTTGCAGCGTGACGGTGTCACCTGCATATCCCGCCGGGTCGAGACGGCCCGTGAGCTTCGCGCAGCGCTCGAGGATTTCAATCCTGCGGTCGTGCTGTCGGATTTCTCGTTGCCCCAGTTCGACGGAATGGCCGCGCTGCGCATTGTGCGCGAGCTGCGACCGGAGCTGCCGCTCATCTTCGTATCGGGCACCATCGGTGAAGAGCGCGCCATCGCGGCGCTTCACGCCGGCGCGGTGGACTATGTGCTGAAGGACAACCTGGCACGGCTGGCGCCGGCCGTGCGGCGCGCCATTGGCGAGGCGAAGCACAACGCGGAACGCAAGCAGCAGGAAGTGCAGATCGCCAGACTCAATCGCGTGCTGCGCATGCTCGGCGGAGTCAATGGCCTGGTCTTGCGGATTCGTGACCGGACCGAACTGCTGCGCGAAACCTGTCGGCTGGCAGTGTCGGTGGGTGGTTATGCAGCGGCCGTCGCGGCCGCGAAGGTGCCTGGTCTGCCGTCGATCCAGCCGGTTGCCTGGAGCGGCCTCGACGATGGGCTGACCAACGACCTGTGTGCCTACGTCGCGGATTCCACCATGGCCGAGTCCGGCGTCGTCGGCAAGGTGATTCGCAGCGGCAAGGAGTTCGTCTGCAACAACACGGGCGAGACCAGCGAAACGCTGCGCTTCGACGCGTTGATGGTCAAGGCGGGGATGCGATCCGTGGTGGTGTTGCCTCTGGTGGTGGACGGGACTCCCATTGGTGTGTTGATGCTGGCTGCCAGGGACCCCGGCGTCGTGGCGGCGGAAGAGCTCGACATGCTGCGGGAGGTCGCGGGCAATCTCTCGTTCGGACTGCAATACATGCAGCGGGACAACCGGGCGCGCTTTCTGTCGCATTTCGATCCGCAGACGGGCCTGGCGAAGCGACCGCTGTTCTGCGAGCGGGTCCAGCGCATGGTGAGTGGCGCGCGGCGCGGTCCGCACCACGCAGTCGTGATGTTCGATATCGAGCGCCTCAGCATCATCAACGATTCCTTCGGGCGACGTACCGGCGACCTGCTGCTGCAGCATGTGGCGGACCGCCTGAAGCGGTGCATTCCCCACACGGACCGGGTCGCACATATCGGTGGAGGCACCTTTGCATTGGTCGTCGCGCTGGAGACAGGATCTGTGGAGCAGGCGCAGGCCGTTGGCCGGGAGCAGACCCAGAAGCTCTTTGGCGAGCCTTTCGCGATAGAAGGCCGGTCGATTCCGGTAGCGATACGCTCCGGCTTCGCGCTTTCTCCGGAGCACGGTGCGGATGCGATGACGCTGGTGCAGAACGCCGAGGCCGCCCTGCGACTGGCACGTGCTTCGGGCAATCTGGTGGTGCCATTCAGTTCCGCCGCGCATTCCCAGAGCGTGGGGCGGCTGGAGCTGGAGCATCGCCTGCGCTTCGCGCTCGAAAGGCGCGAGTTCGAGCTCTTCTACCAGCCCAAGGTAAACGTCATTACTCGCCGGCTCGAGGGTGCGGAGGCACTGCTGCGCTGGCGCAGCCCGCAGGACGGGCTCGTCTCTCCGGGGGCATTTCTGCCGCTGCTGGAATCGGTCGGCCTCATCGTGCCGGTGGGCGAATGGGTCATTGCACAGGCGGCAAGGGATAGCCTGGAATGGATGCGGGCCGGGTTGCCCCCGATCCGGGTTGCGGTGAACGTCGCGCCAGCCCAGCTGCGGCATCCGGACTTCGAGCGCTGCTTCATGCAGGCCGTCACGCCGTGGTCAGGGCGCGAGCGCGGACTGGATATCGAAATCACCGAAAGCATGCTCAACGAGGATTCGCTGGCGGAAATCTCCACGCTTTCGCGGCTGCGTGCCACGGGAGTCCGCATGGCCATCGATGACTTTGGAACCGGGTACTCGTCGCTGAGCCGCCTTTCGGTCCTGCCCATCGACACGCTCAAGATCGATCGCAGCTTCATCCATCAGCTGGTGGGAAACCCGACCGGCACGAGCCTGGTCAAGACCATCATTGCGCTGGCACGCAATTTCAACATGAACACGGTGGCCGAAGGCGTCGAGAAACAGGAGGAACTGGATCTGCTCTGGCATCTGGGTTGCGACCAGTCACAGGGCTATCTGCACAGTCCGCCTCTGCCGAAGGAACAGTTCGCGGTGTTGCTGGCTGGAGAGGTAGACGCAGCGAATTGAATCCATCTACAGTCGCCGCAGCGTGTCGATCGCCACCTTCTGGCGTCGCGCAATTCATCGGATCCGGGGGATGCATGAAGACTCACAGAATGGTTGCCGCAGCGGCGATATTCGGCATGGCCTGCGCGCCTTCGTTCGGTGCCGATGCCAATGCCGGACGCACGCTGTTCCGCGCGCAGTGCGCGCTGTGCCACAGCGCCGAAGCCGGCGACAACGGTGGTGCGCAGGGCCCGGACCTCTCGGGCATCCTCGGTCGCAAGGCTGCCACCACGCAGTTCGCCTACAGCGCGGCGCTCAAGGGCTCGGGTTTGACCTGGGACGCGGCCACGCTGGATCGGTTTCTGGCTGCACCCACGACAGTCGTGCCGGGTTCGGCGATGGTGATTCCCGTACCGCAGGCGGCAGACCGGGAGAACCTGGTTGCCTATTTCGGTGCTGTGCGTGACGGCGCCCTCCGGGCTGGCGGACCTCCGGGCGGTGCGCGCCGTGGCGGTGGCGGCGGATTCGGTGGCCCTGCACGCGGGCCGGTGTCGCAGGAAAATGCCGACTGGAAGAAGGACGCGCCTGGCGTCGTGCATCGCATTGACCTGGCGAAGTTGCCAGCGCCGGGTGCAACGCCTTCCGCATCGAACTTTCCCAGCGTCGTGGACAAGCCCGCCGGCGCCAGGCTCTCGCTGCCGCCCGGCTTCAAGGTCGACGTGTTTCTCGAAGGCCTGACCGGACCGCGCGCCATGTACGTGGCACCGAATGGCGATGTGTTCCTGTCGGAGACGCAGTCCGGTCGCGTACGCGTACTGCGTCCCTCGGCCGATGGCAGTATTGCCTCCAGCACCATCTTCGCGCAGGGCTTGTCGCAGCCCTATGGCATCGCGTTGCAGCCTGCGGGTGCGAACCCGCGCTGGGTGTACGTCGCCGAAGTCAATCGCGTGGTGCGCTATCCCTACAAGGTGGGTGACACAGTGGCCACGGCCGTGCCCGAGGTGGTGATTCCCGAACTCGCGCCGCAGGGCACCGGTGGCCACTACACACGCGACATCGTGTTTGCGCCGGATGGCAAGCGCTTCTGGGTTTCGATTGGGTCGGGATCGAACGTGGCTGAGGACATCACGAAGAAATCCGCGGCCGAGGTGCGTGCCTGGGAAACCGCACATGGTCTCGGTGCGCCCTGGGGCGCCGAAGAGAACCGCGCCATGGTGCGCGTGTTCGATGTGGGCGGTGACCCGAAGGGCAGAACCTGGGCCACGGGCATCCGCAACTGCGTGGGCATGACGCTGCAGCCTGCCACCGGCCAGATCTGGTGTGCGGTCAATGAGCGCGACATGCTGGGCGATGACCTGGTGCCGGACTATGCGACCGCGGTGCGCGAAGGCGCCTCATACGGCTGGCCCTGGTACTACCTGGGCAGCAACGAGGATCCGCGGCTTGAAGGTCATCGCCCCGACCTCGCCGGCAAGGTCACCCAGCCAGATGTGCCATTCCAGGCGCATTCGGCGGCGACGAACCTCCTGTTCTACGTCGCGTCGAACGGTTCATCTGCCTTTCCGAAGGAATACGAGGGTGATGCATTTGCGGTGCTGCATGGTTCCTGGAACCGCGCCTTCCGCACCGGCCACAAGATCGTGCGGCTGCCGATGAAGAACGGCCAGCCCACCGGCGAGTACATCGACTTCATGACCGGCTTCATCACCGAGGATGGTGGCGCCTGGGGCCGGCCGGTGGGCATCACCGAGATGAAGGATGGCTCCCTGCTGCTCAGCGATGACGGTGCGAACCTGATTTACCGGATCTCGTACTCGAAGCCCTGAGGCCCGTCAGGGTGGCGTGAAGCCATACTTGGCGAAGGTGGCCTGCGCCTGGCTGCCCAGCAGGAATCGCAGGAACGCTTCGGCCCGGTCATCGCCGCGGGTGGTTACCGCGGCGGGATAGGTGATCGGGTCGTGCGATTCAGCGGGGAAGACATCGACGACCCGCACTTTGCCGTTCCCGTGCGCATCGGTGGCATAGACGATGCCCAGTGGCGTCTCGCCCAGCGACACGAAGTTCAATGCCGAGCGCACGTTTTCGGCCGGCACGATGCGGCTTTCGACGCTGCCCCACACGCCCAGCGCGGTCAGCGCCGCCCTGGCGTACTTGCCGGCAGGCACGCTGTCCGGATCGCCGGTTGCGATGCGGCCCCTGGCTCCCAGCGCCTGCAGCAGTGCGAAGCCTGGCGAGATCTTCAATTGCAGCTTGCTGTCGGCGGGTGCCACCAGCACCAGCGCATTGCCCACCACGTCCACGCGGGTGTCGGCACGGATCAAGCTGCGCTTTGCCAGGTAGTTCATCCAGTCCTCATCGGCCGACACGAACACGCCGGCCGGCGCACCGGACTCGATCTGCCGGGCCAGTGCGGAACTGGCCGCAAAGGAGAAACGCACCGGAGTCCCGGTCTGCTGCGTGAATGAGCGGCCAACGTCCTCCAGTACGTCGGACAGGGAGGCGGCGGCAAACACGGTGACCACTCGCTCGGCTGCCTGGGCGGCAGCGCCGCTGAGGCCAAGCAACATGGCGCAGAGGAGGGTGTGTTTGCTGATCATCGATTGCGTTATGCTCGCACGCATATAACCCATGGCCAAGCCGCACGCACACATTCGCCTGGATTTCACCGGCACCTGTTCGATCGGGCCCGGCAAGATCGGCCTGCTGGAGGCCATCGAACGCAGCGGTTCGCTGTCAGCGGCGGCGCGCGCGCTGGGCATGAGCTACCGCCGGGCGTGGCTGCTGCTGCACAACACCAACGAGGGCTTTGCCCAGCCGGTGGTGGAGCTGTCGGTGGGCGGCCGCGATGGCGGTGGCGCGCAGCTGACAGCCTTCGGTCGGCAACTGGTAGCCGACTATCGCGCCTTCGAGGCTGCCGTGGATTCGCTGGCTGCAAAGGCGTTTGCGGATCTGCAGATCAGTGGGCGGCACGGAGCCGAAGCGGAGAGTCGCCGCCCGGTGGCGCGTGCGCTGCCGCGGCGGCCACGCGCGCGCGTTCGCTAGCGCGTCTTCAAATTCCACGGCGCTGCTGATGTCGCATGCGTTTGCGTCGATCTGCGGTGTTGATACCGTTATATACCGTTGTATATAGTGCGTCGCAGTCCAGTGAAGGCGGCCGCAGAAGGAGACGGGTGGATGCGCCAGGTGGTTGGGTTCGTGTTCAGTGCAGTGCTGATTGCACTGGGTGCGGCCAAGGTCACCCCGGGCATCGCGGCTGGTGCGGAGACTGGCGGGCACAGAGTCGCCGGAGTGCTGGAGGAGGTGGTGGTTACCGCGCGCCGCCGCGAGGAAAACCTGCAGGCGGTCCCGATTGCGATCTCGGTGATCGGCAGCGCTGTGCTGGAGAGTTCCGGCGCCGTGAATACCCAGCAGCTGGCCGCGCTGGTGCCGTCGCTGTATTACAACTCGGCCAATCCGCGCAACACGGCCTACACCATCCGCGGCCTCGGGTCGAACACGCTGTCGATCAGTTCGGCCAACGACGGCATGGAACCCGGAGTCGGGTTCTATGTGGATCAGGTGTACCACGGCCGCCCCGCCACGGCGGCGTTCGACTTCACCGACATCGAGCGTGTCGAGGTGCTGCGCGGTCCGCAGGGCACGCTGTACGGCAAGAACACCACCGGCGGTGCCATCCAGATCATCAGTCGTGCGCCGACGTTCACGCCGGAATCCAGCGGCGAGGTTGCGTTCGGCAACTACGACTTCATGCAGGCGAAAACGAATTTCTCCGGCCCGCTGGGCGAGAGGGTGGCCGGGCGATTCGCGGCGCAGGTGACGCGGCGTGATGGATTGCTGCGCAACGTCAATACCGGCGCCACCCTGAACAACCTGAACAATGTGGCGCTGCGCGGCCAGCTGCTGTTCGTGCCGCGAGAGGACCTCACGTTGCGGTTGATCGCCGATGTGTCGGACCTGGATGCGGCCTGCTGCACCCAGAATTTTCTGCGCATCGGTACCAGCCTGCGCAGTGCGTCACGGCAGTACCCGGCGCTGGCAGCGGGCATTGGCTACGCGCCGCCCAGCCAGGACATCTACGACCGGCTCACCGACATCGACGCGCCGTTGCATGTGAACACCCAGGACGGCGGCGTTTCTCTCACGGCCGACCTGGCCTTGGGAGGGGCGACGCTGACCTCGATCACCGCCTGGCGTTACTGGGACTGGGACGTGGCCAATGATCGCGACTACACCGGCATTCCCATCCAGATGGTCCAGCGCATCCCTTCGCGCCAGGACCAGTACAGCCAGGAGCTGCGGCTGGCTTCCGACTCCGCGGGGTGGCTGGGCTACGTGACCGGCGTGTACTTCTTCCGCCAGCAGATCCACGGAACCCCGACCAGCATCTACGGGCCGATGGCCGCGTACTGGCTGCTGAATCCCGCGAACTTTTCGGTCCCGGTTCCGGAGGATCTGCTGGATGGCTACGGCCAGCAGGGCGAGTCGCGATTCACGATGCAGAGCTACGCGGCGTTCGGCGAAGTGAACTACCAGTTCATGCCGCGCCTGGCTGGCACCGTGGGCCTGCGCTACACGTACGAGGACAAGTGGGGCAGCTATGCCACGCAGGTGTTCGGCGGCGCAGACCTTTCCGGGTTGCCGACCGCAACCGCCAGTGAACTGGCGCGCGCGAAGCTCTCCATCTTCCGGCCGCAGTCGTATGCGCCGGCCGACAAGGGCGGCAGCCTGTCGGGTCGCATCAACCTGTCTTACCAGTGGGCAGATGGCCTGTTCACGTATGTGAGCTACGCGCACGGGTTCAAGTCCGGTGGCCTGAACATGTCCGGCCTGCCATTGAATGCGCAGAACCAGCCGACGCTGTCCACCGCGGTGATCAGGGACGAGCGCAACGACACGTTCGAGCTCGGACTGAAGTCCACATGGTTCGGTGGCCGGGCCACCGCGAATTTCGCCGCCTTCCAGACCATCGTCCATGACTACCAGGCGAACATCGTCTCCAGTCAGGAGACGGCGTCCATCCGTTCGTACCCGGCCAACATTCCGGCGGTGCGCGTGCGTGGCGGGGAAGGTGATCTCGATGCCGTGGTGATCGGTGGCCTGTCGGTGCGCGCGACCATTGCCTTTGCCGATGGAATCAACACCGATTATCCGGCCGGGCCCTGTCCGCTGGAGCTGCAGTCTTCAGCGACCGTGGCCTGCGACCTGACCGGCGTGAGGCTTGCCGGCCTGTCGAAATGGACCGGATCGCTGGGTATCGGCTACGCGGCCGCGGTCGGCCCGGGTGAAGCCATGTTGCACGCAGACTGGAGCGCGCGTTCCGGCTACAACAGTGACACGACGGCTTCGCGCTATACGCGCATCGGTGGCTACGGGGTGCTCAACGCCAGCGTTGGTTACCGGTTCAGGGGTGGTTGGGAAGTGGAGGCCTTCGCGCGCAACGTGTTGAACAAGGACTACCTCACGGCGCTGACCATCCAGACCGGCAATTCAGGTCTCATTCTGGGGCAGGCCGGAGAGCCGCGAATCGCCGGCGTGCTGGTGCGCGCGAAGTTCTAGAACCAGAACGAAACGTAGAACTGGATGATGTTCGCCGTCAGCGAATACAGTGGTTCCGTGCCCGGCTGCACGCTGCCGGGCGGGTAGTTCCTGAGATCACGGAAGTAGTTGTAGTCGATCATCATGTGATCGATGCGCAGGTTGGCGGTGCCGCGTGTCAGCCACGATGCCCAGGTCACCGGGAATTCATAGGCGACGCCGAGGCCCAGCGTGTGCGTGCTCAGCGCCGAGGTCTCCTTGTCGCGCGCCATGAAGTTCTGCGCGTCGATGGCCGGAAACAGGTCGCTGAAGAAGTCCGCGCTGTTCTGCGTGTAGAAGCGGTAGGAGCCGGAGAACACCCAGCGCTGCTGCCACGGGTGCGTGTACTCGAGCATCGCGGTGTGCGCGTTGATGCCCCATGTGTCGTTGTAGAAGCGGTACTGGCCTTCGAGCGCCGCGCGCCACGGCAGGTAGTACTTCAGCATCAGCGCGGCCGCATTGCTGGTGCGCGTGTTGGGGAAGGTCTCGGGCTGCCGTGCCCAGGTGGGCGAGCCCGGCCCGGGCAGGTAGCGCGAGAAACGATAGGGGTTCTGCAGATAGCCCTGCGCGCTGATGGTTTCCCAGTTGACCGAGGCCAGCAGGTTGCGGGTGAGTACCTGCGTGACGCCCACGCGGTAGTCGTGCCGGTCGATGGTCTTGCGGAAGGCTGGGTCCAGCATCTTGCCGCCCATGCCGTCGCTGATGGTCTTCTGCACGGTGTCGTTGCCGCGCGAATAGCCGAAACTCACGGTGGTGAGATCACCGAACATGTCCTGGCTCACGCCCAGCGACCAGGTGCTGGACTTGTAGTCGTTCTCTTTCGACGTCATGTAGCTGGCCGACCAGGTGGACTTGCCACGCAGGTAGTCCACGCCCAGGCTCTTCTGCTCGCGCCGCTCCTTGTAGGGGCTGGCACCGGTGACCACCACGTCGATCGAGGCGCTGCTGATGGCATCCACGTAGTAGTTGGCGGTGGCGGAGAAGGATTCGCCGATCTTCTTGCGCACCAGCACCGACGGGCCCTGCACGGTCAGCCCGCCACCCTGGTAGCGGTGGTAGAGAACATCGGCCCGATCTTCAGGAAGCACGCCGGCATGCGCTGCTGCAGCCAGCAACAGCAGGGCAGGCCATGGCAGCCGCACAGCGCGCATCACTGGCAGCCGCAACCGCCGCCGGCGCCGCCGGTTGCGCCGCTGGCGCCCTCGCGCACTTCGAACACGTGGTCGATGTAGGAGGAGGACACCGGATCCGGATCAATGGCCATGATGGCATCGGCCAGATGCTCGCGCTCATAGGGCTTCACCCAGGGCTCGATGGAACCGCAGCCCTCGAGCAGGGCGAGCGCGGCAGCAGCCAGCAGCAGCGAGCGAGGCAGTTTCGTATGCGCTCCTATTCGCGCACCAGTGCGCGAATCTGGTCGAGGTATTCGTTCTCGTCGCCCGGCTTGTAGCCGCGATGCAGCCAGCGCAGGTTGCCCTGGCGGTCGATGATCACGGTGCTGGGCATGCCGGCCACCTTGTAGAGCTTACTGACCTCGCTCTTCGTGTCGAACAGTATCGGAAAGGTGACAGGTGTTTCCTTCAGCCAGTTCACCGCCAGCTGCGAGTCGGGCTCGACATTGATGCCGACCATGGTGAAACCCATCGGCTTGTACTTGCCGTACAGCTTCTCGAGGATGGGCATTTCCTGCCGGCATGGTCCGCACCAGCTGGCCCAGAAGTTGATCATCACCACCTGGCCCTTGAACTGGTCCAGGTTCACCGTCTTGCCGGCCATGCTGCCGAGCTGGAATTTCGGCGCAGGGCCACTGGGCGCCACGGCCATGGCCGGCGCAGCGATCAGCGCCGCCAGCAGCAGCGCACGCAAAGCCTTCGGGCGAAACAGTTTCATCTTGCTCATGTCCTCTCCTCGAGGTTCTTCTAGAAGAAGAACGTCAGTCCGATATTCGCGCCGAGGTTGTTCACCAGCTTCTGCGTGCCCAGGATGTCCGTCCTGAACACGCGGTCCTGCACGTCGATGTGAATCGCCATCCAGTCCGTGGGCAGCAGCCGGTAGCCTGCACCGAAGTTCAACGAGAAACGTTGATCGCCGGCGAACTTGGTGCTGCCGATCCCGCCGATCAGGTACAGCGCGCTGTTCATGGCCAGGCTCCTGCCGATGTACACCTCGCCCGGTAGCAGGTTGTAACCCAGCGAGAGGCTGTAGTACGTGAAGCGCCTCTCAGCGGGAGTAAGCAGCTGCACATTGCCGCCCAGGATCTCGTAGCTGGTCTTGCTGGCCCGCGAGCGGCCAAAGCTGCCCTGGAAGAAGAAGTCTTCCGTCACATGGTAGGCGGCCGTCACGCCCCAGGAGGCATTGGAGCCGAAATCCTCGATGGACAGGAAGCCGTAGTTGCCGCCCAGTTCGATGTTGTCCGCATCGATTTTCGCCACCTTGATCTTGCGGCGCTCGACCTCCGGCTCGATGACCCGCGGCGGCGCGCTGTCCGGCTCTTCCGCGGCCGTGTCGGCCGCAGACTGTTCGTCGGGCGGAGCTGGCCGCATCGACGCGCAGCCTGCCAGCAGGCTCACGGCCAGGCTCAGAAGAAGAAGGCGAGCTCGAGTTTCCATTCGTTGATCTCCTCGTTCGCATCACGGCTGGTGAACACCAGGTGATGACGGAATTCGCCGCGCAGGAAGAACCGGCGCGTCACGTAGACACGCACGCCGGCGCCCGCGTAGGCGGTCTGGTCGCTGCGATCCGGTGTATTGACGGTGGTGGTCTTCGGGTGGATCCAGATGGCACCGGTGCCCAGCGTCAGCAGCGGCGAGACCCACCAGTCCGGGCGGTACACATGAGCGAGGCCGAGTTCGGCTGCGTAACCGTCGCTGGCATTGCCGAGGAACTGCGAGCCGGTCAGCTCCAGCGACAGCTGCTCGTTGAAGGAATACGACACGCGGCTGCCGATGAGCGTGGCACCGCCGTAGTCGCCCGCGGCAATGCCCAGCTCCCAGTGGTGCGAGGTGAAGCCGTCGCGATTGCCCAGGTCGAATTCGAAGGGACTGCCGTCTGCCAGCAGCATCTTGCGCATGGCTTTTTCCGAAGCCCAACCCTCGATGCCACGGCGCGTGCGCACGCGGAACCATTCCGTCCGGCGGTACAACACATCGATGGACTCCCCGCGCGGCACCACCTGGGTCACGGCATAGCCGCGACCTGGCCCTTCGTGCAGTTCCAGATAGGGCTCGGCGACGAACAGCTGTTGCAGCTTGTCGTCGCGGTCGGCGGCGTGCGCCATGCTGCCGGCCATGACCAGCAGCAACGCGAACGCACACCATGCGCTAGTTATTGAGCGGGACGGCGGGGTCAAACTGGTTGTTGAAGTACTGCGCGCCAATGTCGACCCATTCGGAAATCAGGCGCAACTCGCCGGGAGTCAGGAAGCCCCTATGATCGACGGTGCCCGTGCCATTCGCAAATCGATCGAAGAAGAGCGTCGACCCGCGTGCCGACAGCGGTGCGATGCGCGAAGGCTCCGGCACCTGCTGCGGGACGAGGATCGGGTTGCCCATCGCATCCACCTGGCCACTGTCCACCAGGATGGTCACGAACTGCAGCATGCCGTTCACATCCAGATCCTGCTGGTTGCCGCCGGTGACGAGTTCTGTGTAGGCGTTCACATGCTGCGTGGTGGCGTCGCGGTCGGCGGGTGTGCCGCCGCCCGAGAGATCCAGCTGACCAGCGGGAATCTGCGCATTGCCCATGGCGTTGACCGGCGCATGGCAATTCGTGCACGTGTGATCTGCGAGCACTATCGAATTGTCATTGGGGTCCAGGTCCTGCCGCAGTGTCGACCACAGTGGATGGATGTGCTGTTCGTAGTTGATCACGATGCGGCAGTTGCCGTTCCACGCGAGCTGGCACCCGGAGCTGGTCGGGGACAGTGTCGACAGGCCGGTGCCGATG
>Ga0164241_10000946_pt1 | contig 41589 bp, 25 predicted proteins | sample OricomyardsoilBY_FD_108780 | JGI IMG/M metagenome (GOLD analysis project Ga0164241, IMG submission 108780) | Backyard soil microbial communities from Emeryville, California, USA - Original compost - Back yard soil (BY) | ecosystem: Environmental > Terrestrial > Soil > Unclassified | place: USA... | reverse complement strand
GGCTTCGTGCCGGCGGATGGGAAGGCCGGGTCGGATGGTTTTGCGGGCCAAGGTGGCGGCGGCGGCGGGGCCAGCAAGGGGACCTCCGCTTGCTACGGTGCTAGTGGTGGCGCCGGCGGTATGGGAGGTTGCGGCGGAAGGGCGGGGCAAGGAGGCCGAGGTGGTGGCGCATCCGTTGGGCTATTTTCTTGGAAGAGCGGGGTGGAGCTCGTGGCTTGTTCGGCTGTGGCCAGCGCAGGCGGTGCTGGTGGAGCTGGTGGGAAGGGTGGCGCAAGTGGCGCCGGCGCTAACGGGGGTTTCGGAGGAACTTCGCTCAACAATGGCGCGAATGATATCAGCCGGGGCGGGCAAGGCGGTCCGGGCGGCAACGGCGGCCTGGGCGGTGCCGGCTCCGGCGGGAGTGGCGGGCCCTCGTTTGCGATCGTCTTCTCCGGCCCTAAACCAAGCTATGACGCCGCCACGGAGCGACTTGCGTCGACGGGCGGCGAGGCAGGTGTTGGTGCACAGACGGGCGAGAAATCGCCGGACGGGTTCGTCGGGATGTCGCTGAGCGAATTCGAAGTGCAGTAGCGGCTTGGGGCGGAGCAGCTCCAGACATACGTGTCGGATGCGAGCGGCGCTTTTAGTCACAGCGGAACCGCTGTGGATTGCGGCCGGGAAAGATTGACGCCGGTTGGGTGCGCGGTTCACGTCGAAGGGTGACATGCGACGGACATCGTTGAGGGTTGCAGGATATTGGTTCTCGTTCGGCCTCATCGCGGGGGCGGTGGCGACATCGGCGGCGTGCTCGACCGAGTTTACGAACTGCGAAGAGACGCGTTCGTGTACGCCGGCTGGTAGCGCCGGTGCGGGCGATGAGCCCGCGGGCGGCGGCGGTGGTGGTGGTGCGGCGGGCGAATCGGGCGACAGCGGCGGAGAGGGCGGAGAACCGCAATCCACACCGGCGCTGTTCGGCGCCTGCTCGGTCGAGGGCGCGGTGGCGTGCGACGGTCACGCCAGTGCGCGACGGCTCGCGTGTGACGGCGAGCGCTGGCAAGCCGGAACGACATGCGGGGCCGATGAGCGCTGCGACTCGATTGATGGACAGTGCGCCCCGAAGGTGCCGGAGTGTGGTGACGCCGAGCCCGGAGCCGTGGTTTGTCGCGGTGATACGCTGCTGACGTGCGGACCTGACCTCGTAACCGCGAGCGTGGGCGAGACGTGCGAGGGGCGGTGTGTGCTCGGCGTCTGCAAGTTGCCGACTTGCGGCGACCAAAAGGTCGAAGACGGCGAGGAATGCGACGACGACGATGAAGCGGCGTCGGGCGCGTGCATCGCTTGTCAGGTCGCGCGCTGCGGTGACGAGGCGATCTACGCCGATGAAGAGCAGTGCGATGATGGCAATGAGCTGTCGGGTGACGGCTGCAGCGCCAGTTGCCGCATCGAGCCGGTCGCGCTGGCGCTGGGCGGAGCGACGACGTGCGTGCTTTCTGCGACGGGACTCGTCAAATGCTGGGGCAACAACGAACGTGGCGTGCTCGGGCTCGGCGACACGAAGGTGCGCGGCGGCGTGCAAGGTGAGGTCCCGAGCAAGCTGCCCAACGTCGACCTGGGCGCCGACCGCAAGGCGACAGCGATCACGGTTTCGGGCGGCAACTCCGCTTGTGCGCTGCTCGATAACGGCGACGTGAAGTGTTGGGGCAGCAACGAACATGGGCAATTGGGTACCGACGGCGGCGACCGCGGCGATGAGGCGGGCGAAATGGGGGACGCACTGCATGCAATCGAGCTCGGCGCCGGACGCAAGGCGGTCGCGATCAGCGCCGGTGGTAACCACACCTGCGCCGTGCTCGACAGCGGGTCGGTGAAGTGCTGGGGCTCAGGCGCCGACGGCCAGCTCGGCCTCGAGAATCCCGAGGACGTGTATTTCCCGGCGCAATTTCCTGCAATCAACCTGCAGCGGCCGGCCACGGCCGTCAGCGCCGGTGATGCGGTGAGCTGCGCCGTGCTCGACAACGGCACGCTGAAATGCTGGGGAACGGCGGGTTCGCTGCCGCTCGATACGTCGGCTGATCTCGATGGCAGCGGCAGCGTGGGGGACTACACCGGCGAAATCAGCGCGCTGCCAGCGTTGACGTTCAACGGCGGCAAAGTCCGGGCTGCGGTCGCGGGCGTTGTTTCGGAGGCGATCCTCGATAATGGCTCGTTGATGCTTTGGGGCTTCGGCTACCGAGGCTGGACGAACGCGGTGGTGGTGGGACCGAGCGAGCTCGCCGTCTTGGCGCCCATCGTGACGAGCCCCGATTTGCAACCGGAGCGAAAGGTCGTATCGAGTGACGTCGACGATTTTCACGCTTGTGCGGTCTTGGAAGATGGCGACGTCAAATGTTGGGGCTACGCCCCCAATGGTGCTCTCGGTCTCGGCTCCCGGGATTCTTCGGGCACGACCCCGCCGGGAGATTTGCCCTCCGTTCACCTCGGCGGCAAAGCGGTGCAGGTGGCCGTCGGTCAGCAACATTCGTGCGCGATCCTCGACGACGGCACGCTCAAGTGTTGGGGCGACAACGAGCACGGCCAGCTCGGTTTGGGCGACTTCGCCAATCGCGGCAGCTCTGGTGACGAGCTGAGCGAGGACACGACCGTCGATTTGACGTTCTAAACCGCGCTCAGCGTGCGCTCAGCCGCTCGAAGAGTGTCAAAAGAACTGGGCAAGCTTCAACGTTTGCGAGCCGGCGGTGCCGCTGCGAAACAGCACCGCACCCAGCCCGTTGGGAGCGAAGCCGAACGGAAGCTTACCTTCGGTCGCGAAGGTGGCGTCCGTGAACGAAACGCCGTTGACCGCCTCGACGGCGCCCCAGGTATCGGTTTCGGCGCGATAGCGCTGGTAGGCGAGGGTGATGGGTTCGCCCGCGATCGCCCAGAGCAGCATCAAATTGCGGTGTGAGTCGACACCGAGCCGCGGCGAGAACGCGGCGCTCGCGCCTCGGTCGGTGATGTGCGGGTCATCGGTGTGCCATTGACCAGAGTGCAGGTCGTAGCGAGCGGTGTAGGTCGCAAGCTTGCCGCCGCTCTTTCCGGTCCAGGCGCTGACGAACGTGCTGCCGTCGAACAAGAGCGCGGGCGCATCGAACAGCGGATTGCCGGTTACACTCGCACTGACCGTGGCGGGGGCGTCGTCCCAGCCTTGGCCGGGAGTGAAGTGACTCGATTTCAAGGCTTGCTTGTCGCCGGCGCCCTCGACCCACACCACCTGCACGTCGCCCTGCGCTGCGACGGCGATACCCGGTACGCTGCGCTCGGCGGCGTCAGCGCTGATCCCGGGTAGGGCCGTGGTTTCGTCTGCCCAAACGCCAGCGGCAGCGTCGTACGCGATGACCTCGACCGAGACATCGCGCGTCGACGCCGCGAACGCCGATCTGTCTGCGCCCACCGCAAACTGAACCCGGGAGCCTCCCCCGATGAGTCGACCTTCCGGAGCCCAGGCGTCGCGCGCGGTACCTCGCTCGATAAACGGCAGGTAGCCGCTTCTGCCATTGAGGTAGCTCACGAGCGTGATGTGGGCGGCGTCGTGGGCGAGCACTTGGACGTCGTTGATGACAGCGTCGTTCACCTCGTTAGTCTTCCGCTCTTGGGGGGCCCAGCTACCGTCGGCGAAGCTCTGCGACCACTCCGTCTTGCCAATGACCCAGGCTGCGGCCGCGCCACCATCGGGCGCGACGCTGGCCGAAACGACGTTGCAGTTGCCTTCGAGCGGAGTGGACTGGAGGAGCTCGCTGGGCTTGGTCTGACCGCGCAGCACCCAGGCCGCATGCGCGGAACACTGCGCGCCTCGCTGATCGAGCCAGGCCGGCAGCGTCGCACCGCTCGAGGCCACCGGCAGCGAAAATGGAAGCTGGAAGGCCCCGCCTTGCGCGAGCGTCGTGAGCGACCAGGCGCCGTCGCGGACCTGAAAGCTGGAGCTAGCGTCTTCTACCAGGGAAGCGCCGTCGACATCGGCGATCTCGGGCGAGACCTCGACGCTGTAGGCCGTCCATAGTTGGAGCGGCTCGGTCGGCTTGAGAGTCAGCCGATCCCGGCCCTCGTTCAGCTCGAGGTCGCCCGCGACTTCGGAGTCGCCGTCGAGGAGCCGAACTTTTGCCGGGGTGACGGTGTCGGGGTCGAGCGCTTCGCTGAACACGACCGTGATCGTCGTGCTCGTCTCCGCGTCGTCCGCGCCGTCGTTCGGCGTTATCGACAGCACGCGCGGCGGGACGTTGCCGGCGACGCACGCGCCGGCGACGCAATTTTCTTCGCCGTCGGCCGGGTCGGCGTTGCCGCATTCGGCGCTGGTTTTGCAGCCGTCGCCCGGTTCTTCACCGCCCGCGCCCGCGTCCGCGCCCGCGCCCGCGCCGGCGACGGGCGGTTCGGGTGCGCCTCCGGCGGCCCGATCTCCGTCGTCGCCGGCTCCCCCTGTGCCGCTGCTGGGCACCGCGCAAGAACGCGTGTCCGTGCAGTCGTGAGAGAAGGTGCCGCCACAGGCGACGGCGCCCAACATTCCGCCCGCGCTCATCCACAGCGCGCTGCGCCTTTGAAGCTCCGAAATCATGCTCACGCTTCCTTCCTGAATCCGAGTTGTTACGACTCGGTCAGGCTCCGGAGCAGTTGCGTTACTTTTTTCTGGCGGCGGTTCCGACCGCCGGGCTCGGGCTCAGCGCGGAAAACGCCATTGCTCGTACTGCGCCCAGGCCGGCGGCGGTGGCGGGAAGATGGCGATGCCGCGCTGCTGCATGTAACAAAGGCCGTACGCGCGGTAAAAGACGAACACCGGCAGGAGTAAGACGGTGCCGAGGTACGGCACGGCCGTGAGGCAGCAAGTCAGGCACGTGACCATCATCGTGATCATCGCCACCCCCAGACCAAGCAGGGCGCGCAGCAAGTAGAAGAGCAAGATGCCGCCCACGTTGCCGGACAGCACCTCGACGCGGCAGAGGTGCCAGGCGTCGCTGACGCGGGCATTGCGAGCCACCATCAACGGCACCACGAAGTCGTCGAGCAGCAGGCTCACGATCGCCACCGGCAATCCGAGCACCAACAGGCCGCTACCCGCGACGACATAGCCCGTGATCGCGCGCGGGCTCAGCAGCTGACCTGCGCGCAGCTCCGGCAGCACCAGCAAGGCGGCGGCGCCGAGCGAAAGCACGATCAGCAGCAGTCCGGCGGCGGCCAGCGCGGTGCGAAACTTGAAGAGGCTGAAGCCGAGCTCAGCGGCGCGATTCCATTGCCCGCCGAGGTCGACGCGATCCCAAATCACGGACTCGACGAACATCAGCTTGGCGCGGCTCGAGAACCAGAGCACGAACCCCCAAGCTCCCAAGCTGACGGCGAGCGCTGCGACCACGAGCGAGACGTAGAGCGCGGCGTCGGCGTTGAAGGCCCGCAGCGCCTCGTCGAGCCATCGCTGCACGTCGGTGCCGGCGCTGGCGCCGCCACCGCCACCGGTCGGTGGGCGCGACGGACCTCCCCCGAAGTTGGTGGGGACGTTGAGCCCGCCGCTCTCGCCGCACTGCGACAGGAACGCGGTGAACCCGAGCGCGAACCATTTGTCGAGCTTCACCGGGAACAGCAGCTGCTTGCTGCGCTCGACGGCGTGGCTTATCGCGTCTGCGGCCGAACCTGCCATAACTTATCCATGCTAGCCGAGTCGGCGCAGCTCAGGCGAAGCTCCGCGCGCGCTCGCCCAGGCCTTGAATCACCGAGTGCAGGCTGCGCAGCCGCACCAGCTTTTCAGCGCCGAAGCGGCTCTGGATGCCGGCTGCCAGCGCGGCCACGCGCGCGGTTCCGCCCGTGCAGCACACCAAGTCGATGCTGGCCGCCCCGAGGCCGCTCTGCGTGAGCGTGCTGTCGAGCGACCCCAGGATCGCGTCTACCTGTGGCTTCGAGAAATGCTGAAACTCTGTTTGCGTGATCGGCTCCGCGATGTCGATGCCCGGGTAGTCGAAACGGAGCTCGGTGACGGGCTCGTCCGATAGGGCGCGCTTGGCGTGCTCGATCGACTCGAACAGCTGGAAGCCGAGCGAGTCTTCGACCAAGCAAAGCAGTTGATCGATGTGCCGCTTGTCGTCCTTGCCGAGTGAGCCGCTCTTGATGTCGCGCTGCGCGAGCAGGCACGTGTCGGCGGGTGAGCACAGCGACTCCATGAGCGGCCGCGGCATGCTCAGCACGTTGGAGCCGAACGGCACCTTGTACTTCACGTCGGCGCCGAAATGCCGCGACACCTTGTGGCGCATGAGCGCGCCGTCGAACGCGTCGCCCGCCACCGAAACGCCGCCGATCGCGAGCACCTCGACGTCGTCTTCGCCGGGGGTGAGGCGCGCCACGGTATAATCGGAGGTTCCACCGCCGAAATCGGCGACCAGCACCACCTTCGGCTCGGTTAGCCGGCTGCGAAAGTCGTACGCGGCGGCGGTGGGCTCGGGGCAGAAGTGGACCTCGTCGAAGCCTGCGAACTGGGCGGCGGCGCCGAGCCGCTCCTCGGCGAGGGCGTCGTTCTCGTCGCTGTCGGCGAAGCGGGCAGGGCGTCCGAACAGCGCGCGCCGCACGTCGACGCCGTAGTGTTCGTTGGCGCGCTTGCGCATCTCGCGCAAGAACACGCCGATCAGCTCTTCCAAGCGCACCGCTCGCGAGCCGATGCGTGTTTCCTCGAAGCTTGGCATCGGCAAGAAGCGCTTGAGCGAGCGCAAGAAGCGACCGCGCATGCCGTCGGCCACGTAGCGCTCGAGCGCCTCGGCGCCGAAGTGCCACTGCTTGGCCTCGGAATAGAAGAGAATGCTGCGAAACACGGACGGATCGCTGGCGCTTGGATCGAGCGATAGCGGTTGATCGACAGCGCGGGGGGTCACGCCGCAGAGCAGTGAGTTGCTGGTGCCGAAATCGATCGCGTAGAGCGTGGGCTTTTCTTCGAGCATGGGAGTGGCGGCAGGGTCGCGCTTGCAGACACTGCTATACAATCTATGAAGTTTCTGGCACCCTCGGTTCAGGGTATCTGGATGGGGAGAGGTCTTGGCGGGCTACGGTGTCTGCGCTTCTCGCACCGTCTGCGCAATGGTTTTTTGACGGGCGCGCGCGGCGACGCGTAACCGTGCTCGGCGCCCCGTCATAGGTCGGAGGATGAGCCGCATCGTCAACGGTTACTATTGCCGTAACTGCGCCGACGTCGAGCTGGCGAAGAAAGGAATGGATCCGGCCAAGCCGGGGCGCGAGTACTCCGGGGGCGAGGTCTACGTTCCGTCCTCAGCCGAATCGAAGCCGCGGCTCGGCGTCAACCAGCCCGAAAAAGACGGTCCGGTCGGCACGCGGCTGAACCTGCTCGCGTGAGCGCGCACCCCGTGCGAGCTCGTCCGGCGCCGATGCGGATTCGGAGCGTTCGTCCGGGGGGCTGGCTCGATGCCGCTCGGCGACGCGTCCGCTCGACCTGACTCAAGGTGTGATCTTGCGCGTCGGGTCGTTGTCGACGAGCGCGAACGCGGGGCGGTTCCACCAGCCCTTTTTTCGCAGGAACGGGCTCGCCCCGACGAAGATGGCCGTGTACGTGCGATCGGCGAGCATCGCGTCGAGGCCCGACGTCGTGAACAGGCGCGACCACGTCTCCCCGAACGCAGGGCTGCCGTTCTCGCCCACGACTTGCAAACCGAAGTCGCCCTGGTCGACGCCGAGCTGCTCGGGCGTGAAGCGAGTGTCGGCCGGGCGCGGCTCGATCGCGCCGAAGGCGAGCGCGCTGGCGAACACCAGCGCCACCGTTCCGTCGTTGCTCGCCGCGCGCACGTCGAGCGATTCGGTGGCGAGCGACGCGTGCACGCCCTGCAGGCCGATGGCGTCGAAGTGAGTCTCGCGCGATAGCTTGACCACGATCGGCTGCAACGTGGGCGACTCGGGCGCGTAGTCCGCGCCGCAGGCTTGGCGCTGTGTGGGTAGGCCGACGGGGGGGGAGGGGACGTCGTCGGGAGCTACGTCGGGCCCGGCATCGACGTAAGTGGGGCCGCCGAGGCAGCCAGCCAGCACCATCAAGATGCTGCGGCCGACGTCGACGGTGCCAGCGGGCAGCGCCGCCACGGGCCGCACGCGTAGCGCCGGCTCTGCCGGCTCGGAGCTCGCGGCGCCGCCTTCGCCGTCCGGATCGGGCGCCGCGTTTGCTTCTTCGGTCTCGGCCAGCGCGACGGCGGCCTCGCAATCGAGGTCGTCGATCAACGACAGGTCGCCCGCCAGCACCCACGGCTCGATCATGTCGTCGGCGAACGATAAACCGGGCAGCTCCGTGAGGACGGTCGAAGCTGCGTAGTTTAGCTCCGGTAGCGGTGAGCCCACGAGCTCGCGCGTCGTGCCATCGGCATCGAGGCGGGCGAAGCACAGCCGCACGCTCGGCGCGTCGACGATGCCGTTGGCGATGCTGAGCACGTTGTCGCCCGCGGGCTCGATGTCTGGATTCGTCCGCCCGCCTTCGCTCGGCTGGTTGCCGGTGTTGACGACGCCGCCCACGCCGGAGCTGCCGCCGGCGCCACCCCGTGCGCTGCCGGCCTTGGGCTGACGCGCCAGCGCGTCGTGATCGGTCGTGCAGCCGCTGGCTCCTAGTGCCAGCAGCGCCAGCAGCGCCGCGAAGCGCGCCGTCACTTCGCCTAACCGAATCATGGCGCGAACATAGCCCGACGCCGAGTCCGGCGCACGCGCGAAGCCAGTCTCGGCGGCCTGACGGCGGCCCGCGCGGCGCCGTCAGGACTTGGTTGCCAAGAGGGGGTGCGCGAACTCGAGCGGCCCGTGACCGCGCCCGAGCCCCGGTGCCAGCTCGATCGCGCGTAGCACGTAGTCGCGCGCGCGCGCCACCGCGCCGTGTAGCGTGAGCCCTTCGGCGACGCCGGCCGCGATCGCCGACGCCAGCGTGCACCCGGTACCGTGCGTCGAACGCGACGCAATGCGCGGGCTTTCGAAGCGGTAGTCGGCGCCGTCGGCGGTGCGCAGCACATCGACCACCGTGTCACCCGTGAGGTGTCCGCCCTTCATCAACACGGCGCTTGGCCCGAGCGCCAGCAGCGCATCGGCCGCGCGCTCCAGATCGCGGACGCTTTCGATGCGCATGCCGGTCAGAATCTCGGCCTCGGGTACGTTCGGCGTGAGCACCGACGCGAGCGGCAGCAGGCGCAGCACGAGCGCGTCGAGCGCGCCCTGGTCGAGCAAGCGTGCCCCGCCTTTGGCGACCATGACCGGATCGACGATCAGCGGCAGCCCGAAGCCCAGGCTCTCGCACGTGTCCGCCACTGCCACGACGACGCGAGCCGAGCCGAGCATGCCGGTCTTGATCGCGTCTGCGCCGAGGTCGGTCAGCACCGATTTCATCTGCTGCGCGACGAAGCGCGGCTCGACGGCCTGGACCTCGTCAACCCCGAGGGTGTTTTGGGCCGTGAGCGCGGTCACGGCCGTCATCGCGAAGCCACCCAGCATCGTGATGGTCTTGATATCGGCCTGAATGCCGGCGCCGCCCCCCGAGTCGGACCCGGCGACGACGAGCACGCGCGGCTTGTTGATTTCGCGAGGCGCCGCGGGCTTCATACGCGCTCTCTAGCCAAAATTCGGCTGCGCGCAAACGGCGCTGGTCGCCCGTCGCCGAGCTTCGCTACTATGGCGGCTTACTCGAGCCCAAGCCCCCCCCGGTGAGCGACTCCGCAGAAGAAAGAGCCCTGGCGCTCGTCGGCACGACGCTCGGCAAGGGCTACAAGCTCAAGGCGCTGATCGGCCAGGGCGCGATGGGCGCCGTTTACCGCGCCGAGTCGGAGGCGGGCGCCGAGGTCGCGATCAAGACCGTCAGTCCGCAGGCGATCGGCGACCACGGCTCGCAGCGCTTCTTGCGGGAGAGCGAGCTGGTGCGCGGCATCAAGCACCCGCACGTGGTGCGCACGCTCGACGCCGGTGCCGACGAGCCGAGCGGGCTGCTGTTTTTGGTGATGCCGTTGCTCAAGGGTCGCGACCTCGATCACGTGCTCGAGGAGCTGGCCGCGCTCGATCCGGAGACGGCGGTGCGCATCGCGCTCCAGGCCGCGCGCGGCCTGACCGCCGCCCATCGCGTCGGTATCGTTCATCGCGACGTCAAGCCGGGCAACCTGCTGCTCGACGAGGAAGACGGCGAGGTCATCGTCCGCGTCTGCGACTTCGGCATCGCCAAGCAGATCGGTCAAGAGAGCGAGCTTACCAAGACGGGCAGCCAGCTCGGCACCCCCGACTACGTTTCACCCGAGCAACTGAAGAACAGCAAGCAGGTCGACGAGCGCACCGACATCTGGAGCCTGGGCGCGACGCTCTACCAGATGCTGTGCGGGGCGGCGCCGTTCGCGCACATCGAGTCGGTGTTCGATCTGATCGCGGCGATCGTCGCCGAAGACGTGCCTCACTTGCAGGACCGCGCGCCCTGGATCGACACCTCGCTCGCGCTCGTCGTGCACAAGGCCCTGCAGCGTGACCCGAATCAGCGCTGGGCCACGCTCGAAGACATGGCCGACGCGCTGCGGCCATTTTCTGGCGGCGACGAGCTGCTCGACCCGTCGCGCATCGTCTCCGTCTCGCTCACCCGCCGCGGCACCGTCGCCGGTCGCGCCAATCTCAGCGACGCTCCCCATCAAACTTCGTTGCCGCCCGCGCCGCTCACGGAGATGGACGAGCTCGGCCTCATGCACCAGCGCCTGGACGGGCGCTACCTGGTCAAGCGCCTGATCGGCAAAGGCGGCATGGGCAACGTCTACGAGGTCGAGAGCCAGGCGGGCGAGCGGCTCGCCGCCAAAGTCGTCGCGGCCGGCGCCAGCGCCGCCAGCCCCGCCACGCTGCAGCGGTTCGCGCGCGAAGCCAAGGCGTCGAGCGCAATCAACAGCCTGAACGTGGCGCGCACGATCGACGCTGGCTGCGACGACCAGCTAGGCTTTCCCTACATCATCATGGAGCTGTTGACCGGCTTCGATCTCTCGCTGGTGATGAAGCGCGAAGGCGCGCTCGCGCCCGACGTGGCGGCGCGGCTGGTGGTGCAAGCCTCGCGCGGCGTGGCGGCGGCCCATGCACGCGGCGTCGTGCATCGTGACATCAAGCCCGCCAACCTGTTTTTGCAGCAAGACCCGCGAAGCTCCCAAATTACGGTAAAGGTCTGCGATTTTGGCGTCGCCAAGCGCATCTCGGGCGTGAGCATGAGCATGGGGGGCAGCCAATTCAGCCTCACCCGCTCCGGCGGCGTGCTCGGCTCGCCGATGTACATGTCGCCCGAGCAAGCGCGCAACGCCAGGGCCGTCGACGAGCGCACCGACGTGTGGAGTCTGTCGGTGGTGCTCTGGGAGCTGCTGTCCGGTCAAAGGCTGTGGGGCGGCCAGCGGTCGCTCGGCGAGCTGATCGTCGCCATCTGCACCGAGCCAATCCGCCGGCTCGAGGTCGCGGCGCCGTGGGTGCCGCGCGAGCTGGCATACGCCGTGCATGACGGGCTGGAGCGCGACCCGACCAAGCGCACCGCGAGCGCTCGCGCGCTGATCGAAGCGATCGACAGCTTCACGGGCGCGTCCGATCGCGTCGTGCTCAGCCAGCTCACCGGCCTCACGGAGGAGCAGCGTGGGGAGCTGGCGATCAAAGTCAGCTTGACCGACTCGGCCGCGCGCCGCATCGGAGATCTCGGCCGAAATTTAGCCACCGAGCCGCCGCGTCGCGAGCTCGCCGCGACGTCTGCCATCACCGGCAGCGCCAGCAATCAGACGACCGGCAGCCAGAGCGGCGGCGTGAGCAAGACGGCCATGATCGCGGTCGCGCTGCTCTCGGCCGCGATCGCGGGCGGCTCCGCCTACTTCTTCGCTCGCAGCAGCGCGCCGGCGCCTGTGGCCACGACGCCCGCCGCCCCCGCGACACCCGGCCCGGTCGCGGCCTCGATCAGCGCGCGCGTCCAGATCACGCCCGCCGACGCCACCGTGCTCACCGCCGGCGGCCCGGTGCCGGTCACCGCCGGCGAAGCCACGCTGCACGGCCGCGCCGGCGAGATGCTCGACGTCACAGTGCGGCACGGCGTCGCGAGCAAGACGTTCACGGTTTCGCTCGGCAGTGACGGCATTGCCAGCCCCGGTCGGTTGGTGCTCGAGTAGCCGGAAGCCATGCCGCGCGCCGCTCGTCTCCGCTTGCTGCGCGTCGTGCTACTGGTGCTGGCGACGCTGCTCGCGATTCCGGCAAGCCGCGTGATCCGCAGCGTCTTCTTTCCGCCGAAGCTCGATGTCCCCGCGAGGAAAGCACAGCCTGTGCGGCCCGACCTCCGTCACGAGACGCCCGACGCTGAGCGAAAGCGCGGCCTGCTGCGCACCGAATAGCCGGCGCGCAGGCTGCGCGGGTCGTCAGGGTTCCCTTCTACCGCGCGTCGGTGCTATGGCGACGCCACCAAGGCCCCTTGGCGGAATGGCATACGCAGGAGACTTAAAATCTTCGGACCGCAAGGTCGTCCCGGTTCGAGTCCGGGAGGGGCTACCGCAGCGCAGACGCACGTTGACGAAGCGAGACTCGAGCCTCCGGCCTTGAATCGGTAGGCCGAGCTTTCGATCGCAGCGACGCCGCCCCGCTGGGCGGCGGGAGACCAGGCCTCCCACCCATGACCGAATCGCAGCGCCGACGCTTTCGGGCGGGGGCGCGAAATCGTTGGAGGTCAAACATTTTCGTACATGGCCGCCGCCGTTGCCACAGGATCGTGTTGGAAGTGTAGCGATTCGAGCCAGTCCGACACGGGCGCGGTCCTCGCGTCCCCGAATGCTGGTTCTGGGTCGCATGGCTTGCTAGGGCACGTAGTCATGGCGCGCCTGGTGGTGATTTCCAACCGTCTCCCGATTTCGATCAAGTCCGGCGCGAACGGCGGCGCTTACGAGCTCCTGCCGAGCGCGGGCGGGCTGGTGAGCGCGCTTTCGAGCTACATCGAGCGGCGCTCGGCGGAAGATCCCCACTTCGAGTGCGTTTGGGTGGGCTGGCCCGGAGGGACCGTGGAGCCGGCAGACGAGGGCCCCCTGCGCGAGCGAATGAGGACCGAGCACCGCGCCCAGCCCGTCTTCTTGACGGAGGCAGAGATGGATTCGTTTTATCACGGCTTCTGCAACAGCACGCTTTGGCCGCTGTTTCATTACTTCCCGAGCTACACCGCGTACTCGGAGGAACAATGGCAAACTTATCAGCGCGTCAATCAGGCGTTCTGTGAGACGGCGCTCGAGGTCATTCGCCCCGGCGACGTGGTGTGGGTGCACGACTACCAGCTGCTATTGCTGCCGAAGATGCTGCGCGATCGGACCGCCAACGTGCAGATCGGTTTCTTTTTGCACGTGCCGTTCCCGAGCTTCGAGATCTTCCGCTACCTGCCGATGCGCTGGCGCCGCGCCATTCTCGAAGGCATGCTGGGGGCGGATCTGAGCGGCTTTCATATCCACGACTACACGCAGTACTTCCTGCACTCCGTCTACCGGACGCTCGGCTTCGAGCACCACCTCGGCGAGATCACGATGGGCGCGGAGGTCAGGCGCGCCGAGACCTTCCCGATCGGCATCGACTTCGAGAGGTTTCAGGATACAGCACGCTTGCCGGAGGTCGCCGAGCTGCGCCAGCAGTTGGAGTCCGGCCTGCGCGGGAAAAAGGCGATCTTTTCCGTCGACCGCCTCGACTACTCGAAGGGGCTACTGCATCGCCTGCGCGGCTATGAGTCGTTCTTGGAGATGTACTCCGAGTGGCGAGGCAAAGTGGTGTTCATCCTCAACGTCGTGCCGTCCCGCGGCGAAGTCGAGCAGTACCAGCGAATGAAGCACGAGCTGGACGAGCTGGTGGGCCAGATCAACGGCGCCTACGGCTCCGTCGACTGGGTGCCGATCCTCTATCAGTACCGGTCGCTCGGTTTCACGGAGATGGTCGCCCTCTACAGTCTCGCCCCGATCGCGCTCATTACCCCGCTGCGAGACGGCATGAATCTGGTGGCCAAGGAGTACCTCGCCTGCAAGCTAGACGGCACGGGAGTGCTCATCTTGAGCGAGATGGCGGGAGCGGCGCGCGAGCTGGGCGAAGCGGTGCTGATCAACCCGAACCATCGCCAGGAAATCGCCGAAGCGCTGCACGAAGCGGTGATGCTGGAGCCCGAGGAGCAAATCCGTCGTAACCGGCCGATGCAGGAGCGTCTGCAGCGTTACGACGCCAAGCGCTGGGTCGACAATTTCTTGGGCTCACTCTCTCGCGTCAAAGCGCGCCAAGGTAAGCTTGCGACCCATCACTTGGCGGGGCCGCTACGGGACGAGTTTTTGTCGCAATACCGCAAGGGGCGCCGGCGTCTCGTGCTCCTGGATTACGACGGCACCCTCGTCCCGTTTGCCTCGCAGCCTCACCTGGCCGCTCCCGACGCGTCGTTGCTCGAGCTCGTCGACCGGCTCGCCCGCAACGAGCGGAACCATCTCTACATCATCAGCGGGCGCGACCGCATGACGCTCGATAATTGGTTCTCCGGCATACCGCTTCGTATCATCGCCGAGCATGGCGCCTGGGTGCGGAGCCGGGCCGATGACTGGAAGATGCTGAAGTCGGTCGCGCGAGATTGGAAGGAGCATCTAGCGCCGCTCGTCCAGCTCTATGTCGACCGGGTGCCGGGGTCGCTCCTCGAAGAGAAGGACTATTCGCTGGCCTGGCACTACCGCCGCGCGGACCCCGAGCTCGGCGAGATGCGAGCCAAGGAGCTCATCGACGAGCTGGTCAACTACACCGCCAACTTCGACGTTCAGGTGCTCGAAGGCAAGAAGGTCGTCGAGGTGCGAAACGCGGGCGTGAACAAGGGTGCGGCAGCGCTCGATTGCGTGGCCCGCGTCGACCCGGACTTCATCTTTGCCGTCGGCGACGACCAGACCGACGAAGATCTATTTCGGGCGTTGCCCCGGAGCGCGTTCACGGTGCGGGTCGGCATTCCCCATTCCCACGCCACCTACCACCTCAAAGACCATCTGGAAGTCCGCGAGCTGTTGGCGGCGCTCGTGGACGACAGGGGCTGATCCGTTGGCTTCGCCGCGAGCTGTCGGGTCGCGCGGCCGGCGAGTCTCGCGCGAAACTGCCGCGGGCGAAAATGACGGGTCGTCGCGAGGTTGCCCGATGCGCGACCTCATGAAGGAATTTTGAGGTCAAAGCTTGCTGCGGTCTGGAGCTGGCGAAGAACGAAATTTGGCTAGCCTCGGAACGAACCGTGCATGAGTCGACAGGGCGCCCGCGATTGGAGCAGCCACGGAGGTACGATGGCTCACGTAAATTTTGCCAAATGTATTCAGGCTTGTGAAGCGTGCGCGGTGGCGTGTGACCACTGCGCGTCGGCCTGCCTCGAAGAAGCCGAGCTCGACATGATGCGAAACTGCATCCGCCTCGATCGCGACTGCGCGAGCATCTGTCGGCTGGCATCTCAGCTCATGGCCAGCGGGAGCAGCTTCGCGGTGAAGCTCTGCGAGGTCTGCGCCGCCGTTTGCGATGCCTGCGCCGCCGAGTGCGGCAAACACGCAGCCGCCCATTGTAGGGAATGCGCCGACGCCTGCCGGCGCTGTGCCGACGCTTGTCGCGCCATGGTAGCAGCATGAGGCCGGACGACCGTACATGACGTTGCCGATCGAATCTTATGCGATGATAGGGGATTGCGAGACGGCAGCGCTGGTCGGTCTCGATGGGTCGATCGATTGGCTGTGTTGGCCTCGCTTCGATTCGCAAGCGTGCCTGGCGGCGCTGCTCGGAGGCCCGGACAACGGGCGTTGGCGCCTGGCGCCCACCTCCGAGCACCGGGTCACGCGTCGCTACCGGGGCGACAGCTTGGTGCTGGAAACGACCTTCGAATGCGCCGATGGCGCGGTGACAGTGATCGACTTCATGCCCGTGCGCGACGGCGCGTCCGATTTGATGCGGATCGTGACCGGGCGAGCGGGGAAGGTCAGCTTGCGCAGCGAGCTCGCCCTGCGGTTCGACTACGGCAACGTGGTGCCGTGGGTCGATCGCGCCAGCGACGATACGCTGCGCGCGGTGGCCGGACCGCACAAGGTCTTGTTTCGCAGCTCGACGCCGCATCATGGCGAGGCTCTGACGACGGTCAGCGACTTTACGTTGGCCGCCGGCGAGGTGGCTCATTTCTCGCTCATGTACGGCCCGTCGCATCTCGCCGATCCTCCCGCGCAAGACCCGCACGCGGCCTTGGCAAACACGGAGCGGTTTTGGACGGATTGGGCGGCGCGCTGTTCTTACACCGGCCGCTGGCGAGACGCCGTGATGCGCTCACTGATCACGCTCAAGGGCCTGACGTACGCACCGACGGGCGGTGTTTGCGCCGCTGCGACCACGTCTTTGCCCGAGCTGTTGGGGGGGCAGCGAAACTGGGACTACCGCTACTGTTGGCTGCGAGACGCGACCCTCACGCTGCTGGCCTTGATGGACGCCGGCTACTACGACGAGAGCACGGCCTGGCGTGACTGGCTGCTGCGCGCCGTCGCCGGTAGTCCCTCCAAGCTCCAGATCATGTACGCGCTCGACGGCGCGCGACGCCTGACCGAGCAAGAGCTCGACTGGCTGCCCGGCTATGAGGGATCGAAGCCGGTGCGCGTGGGCAACGCCGCCGCTTCGCAGCTACAATTGGACGTCTACGGCGAGGTGATGGACGCGATGTACCAGGCTCGAAAAGGGGGGTTGGTCGCGAGCAAGGCGGGCTGGGCGCTGGAGCTGGCGCTGATCGAGCACTTGGAGCATATCTGGATGCAACCGGACGAGGGCATCTGGGAAGTGCGCGGTCCCCGTCGGCACTTCACTCATTCCAAGGTCATGGCCTGGGTCGCGATCGATCGTTCGATTCGCTCGGCGGAGGAGCTGGGGCTGAGCGGACCGGTGGCCAAGTGGCGTGAGCTGCGGGCGCGCATTCACCGACAAATTTGTGAGCAGGGGTTCGACGCAGAGCGAGGGGCATTCGTGCAGTTCTTCGGGTCGAAGGCGCTCGACGCCAGCTTGCTATTGCTACCGCTCGTCGGATTTCTGCCCGCCGATGACGCCCGCGTCCAAGGCACGGTCAGGGCCATCGAGCGCGAGCTGATGGTCGACGGTTTGGTGCGCCGCTACCACACCGAGCCGTGCATCGACGGACTGCCGAGCGGTGAAGGCGCGTTTCTGCCGTGCAGCTTTTGGCTGGCCGACAATTGGTTCCTGCAGGGGCGCCGCGAAGAGGCGCTCGACTTGTTCGAGCGGTTGCTCGGCCTACGGAACGACGTCGGTCTGCTCGCGGAGGAGTACGATCCGGTGCAAAAACGTCAGCTCGGTAACTTCCCTCAGGCTTTTTCCCACCTGGCCGTGGTCAGCACCGCATTCAATCTAGGCGGGCCCAGCAAGCCGGTACGCCAGCGCGCAACCCCCGAGACGTGAACGACGATTCGAGCAAGCTCATGAAGACGCACCTTCCCTCCGACGCTCTCGTTTTTTTCGGCGCCACCGGCGATCTCGCCTACAAGAAGATCTTTCCCGCCCTGCAGGCGATGATCCGCAGCGGCCGGCTCGACATCCCCGTGATTGGCGTCGCCAAGTCGGGCTGGAACCTCCAGCAGCTACGGGAAAGGGCGCGACAAAGCCTGGAGGAGCATGGCGGGGTAGACGAGGCGGCGTTCGCCAGGCTGATGGAGTTGCTCCGCTACGTGGACGGAGATTACAACGATCGTTCCACGTTCGAGCAGCTGCGGTCCACGTTGAAGGGCGCATCGCGACCGCTTCACTACCTCGCCATTCCTCCGACGCTCTTCCCGATGGTCGTCGAGCACTTGGGCGCCACTTTGACCGGGCCCGGCGCCCGTATCATCGTAGAAAAGCCGTTCGGGCGAGATCTCGCTTCCGCCAAGCAGCTCAACCGCTGCATCAGGAGCGTGTTCGACGAGTCGGCCGTGTTTCGCATCGATCACTACCTCGGCAAAGAGGCCGTGCAAAATCTGCTGGTCTTTCGGTTCGCGAATACGTTTCTGGAGCCGGTCTGGAACCGCAACTACGTCGAGAGCATTCAAATCACGATGGCCGAGACCTTCGGCGTCCAGGGGCGGGGCGCTTTCTACGACGAGACGGGCGCGATCCGCGACGTCATACAAAATCACCTGCTGCAGGTCGTCGGCTTCCTCGCCATGGAGCACCCCGCGACCTCGTACAACGAGGCGATTCGCGATGAGCTGGTGAAAGTGTTCCGCCAGGTGCGACCGGTCGTGCCGGACCAGCTCGTGCGCGGCCAATTCGCGGGATACCGCGCAGAACCGGGGGTCGCCCCCGACTCGAACGTGGAGACGTACGCCGCCCTTCGGCTCGACATCGACTCGTGGCGCTGGGATGGCGTTCCGTTCTTCATCAGAGCCGGTAAGTGTTTGCCGACCACGACCACGGAGGTGCGGGTGCAGCTCAAGCGGCCGCCGCTCTCGGGCATGGTCCAGGGCCGCAGCAACTACCTACGCTTGCAGCTCACGCCTCAGTTGGCGATCGACCTAGGAGCTTTGATCAAGCAGCCCGGTGAAGGCATGCTCGCGGTGCCGACGGAGTTGTCGCTCGTACGTCAGTCCGACGACGAGATGAGCCCGTATGAACGGCTGTTGGGGGATGCGATCGAAGGTGATCCCACCTTGTTCTCGCGGCAAGACGCCGTCAAAGAAGCATGGAAGATCGTCGCGCCGATCCTCGGCGACGTGGCGCCCGCGCAGACGTACGAGCCCGGCACGTGGGGCCCCGCCGCCGCTGAGCGGCTGACGGAAGCGTGGGGCGGCTGGGCGAGCGATCCGTCGGCGGTCGATGCCGCCGCCGCGACCAGGAAGTGAATGGGCCTGACTCCGTCACGTCTGGAGATCAGCCGACGAAGCTGGCTCGCCGCCGCGCTCAGCGCCGCCGCCTGCGGTTGCTCATCACGACCCGCTTTGCGAATCTGGGCCCACCAAGGTCAGGAAGCGGAGCACGCCGCCCTGGCCGGCATCGTGGAAGCATTCAATCGCCATCACGCCGCCGGCTCGTTGCGCGCCGAGCTCACGTTCTTTCCCGACTTTCAATATCCCGAGAAGCTCGCGATCGCGGCCGCGGCTGGAGATCTGCCGGCCGCGTTCGAGCTCGACGGCCCGCTCGTGGCGCGGTTCGCGAGCGCAGGCCTTTTGGCGCCGCTAGCGGGGCTATTCTCCGCGGCCGAGCGCCGCGATTTCCTACCGACCATCATCGAGCAAGGTACGTTCGAAGGCCAGCTCTACAGCGTGGGAGCGTTCGAGTCGGCCACCGTTCTATACGGTGATCGCGAGATGCTCGCCGGCGCCGGAGTGGCGGTGCCGGCGGCCGGGCAAGCGTTCACGTGGGCGGAGCTGATGCTCGCCTGTGAGCGCCTCAAACGCAGCGGCGTTCGACCCATGTCGCTGCACATGAACGAAAACGCGGACGAGTGGTTCACGTATGCCTTCAGCCCCTTGCTGTGGTCGGGCGGCGGCGCCCTGATCGGCAACGACGGCAGCAGCGTGCGCGGTGAGCTCGCGAGCGCGCGCAACGTCGCCAGCCTGCGCGCCTGGCAAGCCCTGTTCGAGCTCGGCTACGCGAGCGCAGATCCGGTCGATCCCGATCCGTTTGGCGGCGGAAAAACCGCGCTCGACTGGAGCGGGCACTGGATGATGCGCTCGCACGTCGCCAAGAAAGGAGCCCGCCTTCTGGTGATGCCGCTGCCCGGCGTCGGGCCGGCGCCGGTGGCCGGCTGTGGGACGTATTGCTGGGGCATCGCCCGGCCCGGCCACCAGCAAGCGGCGGCGGGAGCGTGGCTGCGCTGGGTGACGGATCCGGAGCATGGCGTCACGCCGCTCGCCCGCGCCAGCGGCGCGATACCGGGCCGGCGCTCGGCGTTTTCGCGCTTTCCGGAGTACGACGTGATGCCCTACGCGTGGTTGAAAGAGCAGCTCGAGACGATCGCGCGACCACGACCGCGCACCGTCTTTTACTCCACGTTGACGCAGCGCTTCGCGGCGGCGCTGCGAGACATAGCTCGCGGCGATGACGTCGCGGAGCGGCTGCGGCGCGCCGAAGACGAGATCGCGCGGGTGATCGAGCGGCGCTCAGGGAGGCGCGGTTAGCGATGACGTCCTGGGAGCGGAGCTATGCGCGAAGCGCGCCGTGGTTCCTGCTGCCGGCGGCGGTGCTGCTCGGCGTCTTCGTGGTGGTCCCGACGTTGCACGCGCTCTATCTCAGCTTCCACCAGATCGATTTGCTGAGCCTCGATCGGCAGCGCTGGTCGGGGGTTTCGCAGTATGCGGCGGTGCTGAGCGATCCACGTTTTCGCCGCGCGTTCGCCAATACGGCGCTGTTCGCTTTGCTGGTGGTGCCGACCCAGACCGTGGTGTCGTTCGCGCTGGCGCTGTGGGTCAATCGGCCAGAGGCGCCGTGGCGCGCGCTGCGAACGGTGTTCTTTGCGCCCACCGTGGTCGCGATGCCGGTGTTGGCCATCCTGTGGACGCTGCTGTATCAACCCGCGTCGGGAAGCGACGCCGGCCCGATCAATCGTGTGCTGCTCGGGCTGGGGCTTCCAGCGCATGCGTGGCTGCGAGACCCGCGAACGAGCCTGCTCGCGGTGGCGGCGATGTCGGTGTGGCAAGGCGTCGGTCTGCAGATGATGATCTTCCTCGCGGGGCTGAAGGCGGTGCCGCCCGCGCAGCTGGAGGCGGCGAAGCTCGACGGTGCCAGCGCCTGGCAACGAACCTGGCACATCACGATTCCCGCCCTCCGGAACACGTTCGTATTCGTGTTGAGCGTCACTAGTATCTTCGCCTTCCGTCTGTTCGTTCAGCCTTACTTGATGACGCGAGGCGGGCCCGGCAATAGCTCTGTCTCGCTCGTGGAAGCTATCTACGAGATGACGTTCGTCGCCCAGGACCTCGGCATGGCGTGCGCGGCCTCGATGCTGCTGCTGGTGACGCTCTGCGTCCTGACCGCGCTGCAACGGCTGGCGCTGGCCGAGGTGCGTGAATGAAGCGGGCGCTGCAATGGGTCGCGAGCGCCGTCGTGGCGGCGGTGTTCTTGGCGCCGCTGCTGTGGCTGCTGGCGGCGTCGCTGGTCCCGACCGACCAGGTGTTTCGTGGCGGTTGGGCCCGGCTCTTCTTCGACGGGGGCTGGACGCTCACGAACTACGCATCGGCCTGGCGCCGGGCCGCGCTCGCACGGTCGCTGGCGGTGTCGATCTTCCAGGCGACGGTCATCGGCGGGCTCGGGCTGGTCGTGAACAGCTTGGCCGCTTATGCTTTCGCGCGGCTACGCTTCCGTGGCCGCGAGGCGCTGTTCGCGGTGGTGGTCGCGCTGCTGATCCTGCCGATCGAGGTGCTCGTCGTGCCGCTGCTGCTCACCGTTCGTGGGCTCGGCCTCACCGGCGGAGCTACCGCGCTGGCGGGGCTGACGCTGCCGTTCGTGGCCAAGGCGTTCAACGTTTACTTTCTGCGGCAGCACTTCTTGTCGGTGCCGCGGGAGTTGGAAGAAGCGGGCGCCCTCGACGGCGCCAGCTCGTGGCGGCAGTTTTGGGACATCGCGTTGCCCAGCGTGCGGCCGGCGCTGGTGACGGTGCTCGTCCTCGATCTGTTGATGCACTGGGGCGATTTCCTGTGGCCGCTCGTGATCAGCACGCGCGCCGAGACGCGGACGGTTCAGCTCGGACTGGCGAGCCTGTTCACCGAGCCGCCGATCGACTGGGGAGCGATCATGGCTTGCGCCGTGGTGACGACGCTACCGGTCATCGGCTTGTTCCGTGTGCTCGAGCGGTTCGTCGTCGCGACCGACCCGCGCGCCGGCTTGCGCTAGGGCGCCGGCGGGCGCTCAGTGGTAAAGCGATACTTCCGCCAATTTTCCCTTGGCTTCGTTGATGTGGGCGCTGCTCGGAAAGCGGCGGATGAACGTGCGCAGGGTCGACTTGGCGTCGTTCCAAGCTTGGATCTCGAGCTGGGCGTGGGCCAGCGTGAGGGTGGCTTCGTCCATGACCTCTTTGTCGGCGGACGACTCGGACAGCTGCATCAAGAGCGGAATCGCTTCGCGGTGCAGGCCGAGCGCGATCAGGGCGCGCGCGAGTTGGTAGTTGGCCTGGGGGCTGTGCGCGGCGTCGCTCTTGTACTGGAGCGACTCGCGCAGCGACTGTTGCGCTTCGTGCCAACGCGCCATGCGGATGTGATCGACCCCGGTCTGGTAGGCGATGAGCGAGAGCTCGTTCTTGGCGCGCTCGACGGCGGCCTCGAACACGGCGCGCTCGGTCGGTGACAGGTCGAGCTTGCTGACGGCCGCGTAGCCGTCGATGATCTCGCGGCGCTTGTTCTGGATCACGAGGCGATAGAACTCGGCGGCTTGTCGCGACGCCGACGTGCGGGCTTCTTCGCGAGCCAGCACGAGCTTCTGCTCTTTCTCGAGTTGCTCCAGCTGGTCCCGCGTCTCGCGGTTTTCACCGCGCACGGTGTCGATGCGAATGTCCCAAGCGATCTTCACGAACGCCAGGATGATCGCGATCGTGACGACGTAGCCGGTCGCGCTGGTGACCAGCACGCGCCGCTCGGAGCCCTGCTGGCGCTTGGAAATGCTCTTCAGATCGGCGGCCAGCGCGTTGACCAAATTGTTGGTCTTGATCGTCAGAGCGCGGCTCTCGACGATCTCGCGCTTCACCTGCTCGAGCTCGTACTCATCCATGGCGGCGGTGATAGTACCTGGAGTTTCCCCGAAGAACCGCGAGTCTTGCCGGCTTTGGGCCTCGGCGGCCCCGGCGTCCGGCTTGCGCGTCCCCGGATCGTCATGTATTGGAGGGCCCCCGCTGGGGCCTGCCCAGCTCGGCACCAGGACTGAACGATGGATACGAGTGACATTCGCAAGGGTTTGAAGTTGATGATGGACGGTAACCCGTACGTCGTGACCGACTTTCAGTTCGTCAAACCCGGCAAGGGGCAGGCGTTCACGCGCACCAAGATGCGCAACATGCTCACCGGCAACACCATCGAGCGCAACATCCGCTCTGGTGAGCGCTTCGACCCGGCTGACGTCGAAGATCGCACACTGCAATACATCTACGCCGAGGGTGAGAACTTCGTGTTCATGCACCCGAAGACCGGCGATCAGGTCAGCGTTCACCAAGACGTCGTCGGCGAAGACCGCGGGTTCTTGATGGACGGAATCGACGTGACGATCACGATCTACAACGGTAACCCCGTGTCGATCGAGCTGCCGCCGCACATCGTGGCCCAGATCACCGAGACCGAGCCGGGTGCGCGCGGCGACACCGCCACCAACGTGACGAAGCCGGCCAAGATCAGCACCGGCGCCACCGTCGGGGTCCCGCTGTTCGTGACCGAGGGCGAGTGGATCAAGATCGACACGCGCACCAAGAGCTACATCGAGCGAGCCAAGGCACCGTCGCTGGCTCCGCGCTGAGCTCGGGCCGTGAGCCTCACGGCCGTTTGAGCAGGATCGCCTTGCCGTCGCTCACGCACGCGACGGCAGCGCGATCGTTCGCGATCACGCAATCTTGCGCGTGACGCGCGTCGATCGGCGACGCCGGCAGCTTCCAAAGCTCTGCCGCCGGTCCCGTCACGACGAGGCCGAGCGGCGTCGCGGCCACCAACCAGCTGCCGTCCGGCGAACGCGCCGAGCCCGGGCTGGGCAGCGCCTTTCCCGATTTCTTGGGCTCGAACAACGCGCCGGCGATCAGCACCGCAAAGCCGTCCGCAGAGGCGGCGAGCGGCGTCGGATCGGGGCACGAAAAGCGGCCCTTGCAGCCGCCGGGCCGCGGCGAAAGCAGGTGGGTGGGCCGCCCGGGCAGGGGCGTGCCCGCGGCGTCGGTCAGCGACAGCTGCACCTCGCTCGAGTCGCAGACGCACAGCGAGCCGCCGAGACGTTCGCCGTTGCTGCTGGTGACGTCGAGCGGCCAGGGGCTGGCGCCACCTTCGGCCGAAGCTGGCGTTTCGGTGGCCCCATCGCGCGAGACCTGGACGACGCCAGCGTCGGTGAGCACGAGCAGCGAGCCGTCTTGCTCGAACCACAGCGGGCTCCAGTGCGGACCTTTCGCGGCCTTGGGTCGCGCCGCGACTGCGCTCGCGGTCGGAGCGACGCCGAGCAGCCGCTTGGTCAGCTCTTTGGTGATCGACTTCTCGGCGTCGGACGAGAGCTTCTTGAAGTACCAGTCGGAGCGCGACAGCACCCCCACGGCCGCGAGCGGATCTTTGGCGGCCAGACGCGACAGCACCTCGGCGCGGGCCAGCGCGTCGACGACACCGCCCAGATCTTCGCAGCGAATCGGTGAGCCTTCGGCGTCGAAGACGCGAGGGGTGGCGCCCTCGGCGCACAGCGTGGCGAGCAGCCGGCGGATGGCGTCGACCTCGGCGCTGGCCGATGGCCCTGCTTTGGCGAGCAGCGCCTTGGTCGTCGCCGAAAGCGACGCGCGGGGCTCGGCCGCGTCGCGCGAGACGCCCGCGGCGCGGTCGAGGAAGGCCAGATTGGCGCTGGCTTTTACCCCCTCGGGGCTGGTGAGCGTGAACGTGAGCTTGACGTCTTCGCGACCGTCGCCATCGCGATCGCTGGAGTCGGCGTCGATACTGAGCGCTTCACCGGGCGCAGGCGCTGCGACTCGCAGCGTGAGCACTTCCGGTCGCGGGCTGGCGGGAGCGACGATGCTGAAGGCTTCGACCGGTACCCGCGCCACGAGGCCGGCGCTACACGTGGCGAGGGTGTCGACGAGCAGGCTGGCGCTGCCGGTCTGTTGCAGGCGGGTGGCGTGGCTGCAGCCCGGCGCGATCGGGACGAAGCTCGGTAGCACCATCAGCTGTCGCGGCTTACCGGTTGCGCCGTACGCCATCAGCAGGCCCGCCGGCACGTCGCGCGCGCCGACTTCGGCCTTGACCCAGGCGACAGCTTGCTGCGCCTCGCCCTCACCGAGCACCAGCGCTCGGTCGAATACGTAGCGAGGCGGCGCGTCGAGCGTGAGCTCACCCATCCTCAGCTTGCGTGAGTTTTCCGGGGCCACGACCGCGGGCGTGAACTTGGTCGGCTCGAGCTTCGAGCTAGGAGCGGGCGGCGCGGGCGCGGAGTCGACGGCGCTCGGGACAGCGGAGGTCACCCCGAACGGTGTGTAGGGCTTTTCTTGCTGGCAACCGTCGCAGCCGACAGTGAACAGGCCCAGCCAGAGCGCCAGCGCCGTCCAAGGCTCAGCTCTTTTTCCCATGCTGATCATAGACGTAGAAACCGCGGCCCGTCTTACGGCCAAGCAGGCCCGCCTGCACCAAGTTTCGCAGGAGCGGGCAGGGGCGGTATTTCGGATCGCCGAAATCGCGCTGCAAAATCTCGGCGATCGACAGGACCGTATCGAGGCCGATCAAGTCGGCCAGCTCGAGCGGGCCGAGCGGGTGACCGAGCCCGAGGCGAGCGCCAGCATCGATGTCTTCTTTGGTGCCGACGCCTTCCTCGAGCGCGAAGCACGCCTCGTTCAACAACGGAATGAGGATGCGGTTGACCAAAAAGCCCGGCCGATCGTGGCTGACCACGCTCTGTTTGCCGAAGCGGGTCGCGAGCGACAGCACTGCCGCCACGGTGGGCTCGGAGGTGAGGGTGCCCCGCACGACCTCGACCAGCTTCATCACCGGCACCGGGTTCATGAAATGCATGCCGATCACCCGGTCGGGCCGCGCTGTCTCGCGAGCGATGCGCGTGATCGACAGGCTCGAGGTGTTGGACGCCAAGATCGCGGAGGCCTTGGCCTGCTCGTCGAAGCGGCGAAACAGCTCCCGCTTCAGGTCGAGCTGCTCCGGCGCGGCTTCGATGACCAGGTCGGCTTCGGCGACTCCGAACAGCGGGCCGCCCGTCCGCAAACGCGCCAGCAGCTCGGTCGTGGTGCCGGGCGCAACCTTGCCGTCGCCTTCTTGGCGGCGCAGCCGGGCTTCGAGCTTCGTCACCGCGAGCGCGGCTTGCGCTTCGACTTGGTCGGAAAGCGTGACCACGAGGCCGGCGAGCGCGGCCACCTGCGCGATGCCCGCTCCCATCTGTCCCGCGCCTACGACGGCCACGCTGTGTATCGCAATCGGCTCGGTGCTCATACGACCTGGACCCGGTAGAACGAAGAGAGAGGTAACATGGCGGGCGGATGCTCGCGAGGCTGGTGTTGGTGTCGTGCTGGTGCGTTTGGGTCGGAGCTTGCTCCGGCTCTGCCGCGTCGCCGCTGCCGCGGGCGACGATGCTCACCGACAAGGGTCAGACCGAAGAGGCGAGCCGGCTGCTCCGCACCTACCTTGCCCAGCACCCGACCGCGATCGCGGAGCGACGGCTGTTGATTCGGGTCGAAGCATCGCGCGGCCAGCTAGGCGCCGCCGAGGCCGAGGTCGCGCTCCTCGCCAAGCAGCTCGGCAAGGCGAGCCCGCTACCGTTGGTCGAGCTGGGGCATGCCCTGGAAATGGCTCATCGTTACGACGAAGCACTGCAGGCCTACGATCGGGCGGCGTTTTTGGCCCCGCGCGACGCCCTCGGTCCTCTGACCGGGGGCTTGCGGGCGGCGCGCTGGGGCGAGCTCGCGCTAGCGGAGCCGCGCCTGCGCGAAGCAGTGCGGCGGGATTCCAAGAATCCGGTCGCCTGGCATGCGCTGGGGCTCGTTCTGCTGCAGAACGGTGACGCGTCTGGGGCAGAACGAGCCTATCGATCTGGCCTTCTGGCCGACCCGGGCGCGCTCGAGAATCGCGTCGGCCTGGCCACTGTCGCGCTCAGTCGCGGCGATCTGTCAGCGGCCCTCGTGCAGTACGATGCGATCGTCGAGCGGCGACCGACTCTTGCCGATGCTCAGCTCGGCCGTTCGTTCGCACTGATCGGACTCGGACGCTTCGACGACGCGCGTCGAGCGCTCGACGAAGCCGAGCGGCTCGGTGCGAGCCCCCGCGTCGTCGCGCGACAGCGCCATGAGCTCACGCGGCGCACATCGGCGCACCCACGCCGCCCCGACGCGCTGGCGCCGTCGCCTTAACGCTCCAAACCCGAGCGGTTTCGAGCGCTTGTAACGTCTGTTTACGCGGCGTACTCTCGGCCGCCCTCGCTCAGCAAGCGGGGCAAGGGACGCAGGCGACTGACACGCGATTTGGTTCCGAGACGTGGGTGACGTCGGCAGCGCCGACCACCGACGGCCGCGCTTTCGGAAGCGGCCTGCCCCATGTGAAGAGGGGCGCGGCTGAACGAGGAAAAGAAAAGCTAAATGGATTCTCAGACGATCCGCAACGCGCTTGGAAAACTGCAGGCTGAACCGGGTTCGAAGGAAGCTTGGGAATCGCTGCAATCGTCCGTCCAGCAAGAGGGCGGCGACCTTTCGAGCGACGAGCTCGCGAGGCTGCTCGACGCCGCCCGCGAGAAGCACGCCGAGCGCGGCGAATGGATCGCCGCTGGCAAGCTGCTGCAGCTCGCGATCGCGGAGGCCCAGGGCACCGGTCGCGAGACGAACCTGGTGCGCGAGCAGGCCAAGCTGCTCGCAGAGCAGCTGTACGACGAAGACGGCGCCGCCGTCGCCAACCTGCGCGTGCTGGAGCTCGCGCCAGGCGATCCCGAGGCTACCAAGCAGCTCGAAGAGCAGGTCGAGCGCCGCTCACGCTACGCCGAGCTCCGCGCCAGCTACGCGAGCGAGGCGGAAGGCGCGAGCGACGAAGCCTACAAGAGCGCGATGCTGATGCGAGCCGCCGAGCTCGACGTCCGCTTCGGCAACGACGACGCGGCGTTCGAGTCCGCCGTCGACCTGTTGGAGCAAGCGGTGCGGCTCGACCCCACGAACGAGCCGGCGAGTCGTTTGCTCGAGCACCTGTACCGACAAAAGGGTCGCCACGAAGACGTGGCAGGGGTGCTGGAGCGGCTGGCGGACCGCGGTGAAACTGGGCCCGCGCGTATCTCGGCGGGCGTGCGCCTCGCGCGAACCTACGCCCAGGACCTGGGCGACAAAGAGCGCGCAGCGCGCGCGTACAACAACGTGCTCCGCGACGGTCCCGAGCACGCCGAGGCCAAGCAATTCCTGTCTGATCTGTACTCGAGCTCCGAGCGCTGGGCAGAGCTCGTCGCGCTCTACGAGCGCGAAGTGAAGGCCAAGGGCTCGAGCGACGCCGCCCGCGTGGGCGACATGCTGCAGATCGCGATGCTGCACTGGAAAAAGCTGGAGAAGCCTGCCGACGCCGAGCCGTGGTTCGAGCGGATCCGCAAGGTTGAGCCCGCCAACCCCGGCATGCTCAACTTTTTCCGCGAGTACTGCGCGAGCTTGAACGACGACACGCGGCTGATGGAGATCCTGCAAGCAGCGGCGCGCGCCCTGCCCGAAGGCAGCAAAGAGCGGACGCGGCTCAGCTCGCAGCTCGGCAAGATGGCGGAGGGCCAAGAGAACGCGCAAAAGGCCGTCGAGCAGTACAAGAGCGTGCTGCGCCAAGATCCCGACAACGTGGAGGCTCGCGACGCCCTCAAGCGTCTGTACAAGCAGACCCAAGGCTACAACGCGCTCGTCGAGCTGCTGCGCCAAGAGCTCGAGCGGCTGCCCAACGAAAAATACCAAGAGCGGCTCAGCGTGCTGCGCGAGGTCGCGACCGTCTACCGCCAGTACATCAAGAGCGACACGGCGCTGCTCTCGGTGCTCGGACAGATCGTTCAGCTCGACGACAAGCTCGACGAGCAAGACGTCGTCGAGATGCGCGAGCTCGTCACGCTCTACGAAAAGCTCGGCCGACACCGCGATCTCATCACCAACCAGATGAAGCTGGCCGAGATCACGCCCGACGTCGAAGAAAAGAAGGAGCTTTACCGCGCCGCCGCCCGACGCTGGCTCGATCAGTTTTCGAACGCCCAGAACGCGACCGAAGCCTACGCCGCGTTGCTCAAGGTCGCGCCCGACGACCGCGAGGCCCATGAGCGACTCGAAGAGCTGTATCGCAAGCGCCGCGCCTGGGCGCCGCTCTACGAGCTGTATGCGGCGGACCTGAAGAACGCCGAGGGCGCGAAGCAGCTGCCGTTGCTCCGTGAAATGGCCGCCCTCGCCGCCGAGCGCTTGAACCGCCCCGTCGACGCGATCGCGCTCTACCAGCGCACGCTCGATCTAGATCCGACGCGCGCCGACGTCCTCGACGCGCTCGAGAAGCTGGCCGAGCGAAGCCGAGATTTTCCGACCCTGGCGTCGGCCCTCGAGCGCCGCGTGGAGCTCGAGGGGGAGGTGGCGGGCAAGCTCGCGGCCCTGCAGAAGCTCGGCACCGTCTACGCCGATCAGCTCCAAGATCAAGAGCGCGCCGTGCGCACGTGGCGACGCGTGCTGGAGCTTTCGCCCGGCCACGCCCGCGCGCTGCGTGTGCTGCGCGAGGCTTATCTGAGCAGCAGCGACTTCGACGCGCTCGAAGAGTTGTATGGCAGTCAAAGCGATTGGGAGGGCCTGTCAGAAGTGCTCTCGAACGCCGCCGATCGCGCCAAGGACAGCGCCGGCAAGATCGCGCTGTCGTACCGGGCGGCCCGCATTTACGAAGAGAAGCTGAGCCAGCCGGAGCGCGCCTTCCGATCTTACGATCGGATTCTCGCCGCCGATCCTGGCGACACCCGCGCGGCGCGCGCGCTGCTTCCGCTCTACGAGAAGGACGAGAAGTGGGCGCGCTTGACGCCGCTGTACGAGCTGCTGCTCGACAAGGCCGAGACCGAAGCCGAGAAGCTCGATCTGCTCGAACGGCTGGTGGACGTATCGGGCCGGCGCTTGAGCGATCGCAAGGCGGCCGCGACCTACGCCCGCCGGGCGTACGAGCTCTCGCCCGACAATCCGCGGGCGCTGCAGCTGCTCGAAGAGACGTCGCGCGCTGCCGGCGCGTGGGACGCGTTCGTCGCCGTGCTCGAGGCACGCCTGGCCAGCGTCGCCGCCGAGCAGACCGAGTCGCCGCCGGCGGTGGCGCCCAAGGCGGAAGCCACGCCCGCCCCCGCGCCGGCACCCAAGAAGGGTAAGCGCGGCAAGAAGAAGACCGAACAGAACGTGGACAGCTCGATCGCGGCGTCGGCGGAGCCGCTCCCCAAGCCGCCGGTCGACGCCACGCGGCGCTTGCTCGAGCTGAAGCTATCGCGCGTGTACGCCGAAGAGCTGTCGCGCACCGACGACGCGGTGCTCGTTTACAAGCGCATGTTGGAGCGCGATCCCGCCGACGCGGAAGCGGCCTCCGAGCTCGAGACGATCCTGCGCCGCCACGACCGGCGCGATGACTTGCGATGGCTGCTGGAGCTCCGGGTCACGAACGCGTCCGGAAGCGACGAGCGGCTGCGCTTGCTCGGTGAATGGGCGACCTTGGAGGAAGCCGTCTTCGAAGCGCCGGACCGCGCCATCGCTCTCTACCGGCGGATGCTGGAGATTTCGGGGACCGACGAGCGGGCCCTGTCGTCGCTGCCGCGGCTACTGCTGGCGGCCGGAGACGCCGAGGGCGCCGCGCGCATCATCGCGCAGCACCGCGACGCGGCCGCCGGAGAGGCGCGCGCCGAACGTGACGTCGAGCTGGCGGAGCTGTATCTCGAGCGCCTGAATCGCCCGACCGAGGCGCTAGAGAGCGCGATCGCGGCGTTGAGCTCCGAGGCGCAGACGGCTCGAGCCGTCTCCGTGCTCGAGCGTCTGGTGAACGTGCCCGAGGCGCGCGCGCGGGCCGCCGACGTCTTGGCCCAGCGCTACGCCAGCGGCGGCGATGCGCGCCGTGAGGCCTCCGCGCTGGCGGTGCTGCTCGAGCAAGTCCAAGATCCGGCCGAGCGCTTGGCGCTCTACGGACGCTTGGCGGACGTCAACGAGCACAAGCTCGGCGCCTTCGGTAGCGCGCTCGACGTGATGCTGGCGGCGGTGCGCGAATTTCCCAGCAATCTCGCGCTGTGGGAGCGTGCCGACGCGCTGTCCGGCTCCGCGGGGCGCCCGACCGACTTGGCGGAAGCCCTGCGCGAGGTGCTGCGTGGCAAGCTGGACACCGCCCTCGACAGCGAGCTGTCGGAGCGCGCCGCGCGCCTGCACGAGGACAAGCTGGGCGATCCGATCGGCGCCACGCCCTACCTCGAGCGCGTGCTGATGCTCTCGCCGAGCAACGAGGCCGCGTTCCAGCGCTTGAAGGACATTCTGACCGCGGCCGAGCGCTGGAGCGACCTCGAGGCGCTGTACGATCGCGCGTCGCGCGCGACCGAGGATCTGGAGCGGCGCGTGGAAATGCTGGTCGAGGTCGCGCTGATCTGCGAAGAAATCATCGAAGATCCGGCCAAGGCCACCGGCTACTACGAGCGCATCCTCGAGATCGACCCGCTCCACGACGCGGCCGTGCGCGCCCTCGACCGCCTCTACCTAAAGCAGGGCAAGAGCCGCGAGCTGTCGGCGCTGCTGGAGCGCCGGCTGGAGAACGCCGCCGGCGACGAGGCGTTCGAGCTGAAGCTGCGGCTAGCCAAGCTGCAGCTCGACCAGCTGCAACCCGACAAGGCGATGGGGCACGTCGAGGACGTGCTGCGTGAGCGAATCTCCGACTACGAAGCGCGCGAGCTAGCCGAGCGCATGCTGTCGATCGGCGAGCTGCGGCCGCGCGCGGCGCGCGCCCTCGAGACCGTCTACGAGGCGCGCGACGAGGTACGTGATCTGGTGCGCGTGCTCGCGATCCGTCTCGAATCGCTCGACACGGCCGAGACCGCCGACGAGCGCCGCGAGCTGCTGCGCCGGATCGCCATGCTGCGCGACGATCGCTTGCACGACGATCAGGGCGCCCTCGACGCGCTGGCCGAGCTAGTGCCGATGGATCCGCTCGACACGGAAGCGCGCGGACGGCTGCTGGAGATTGGCCGGCGGGTGTCCGCCCACGAGCGGGTCGCGGAGGTGCTGACGCGCGCCACCGACCGCGCCGACACGCCGGCGTCCAAGGGCGAGATCCTGACCGCCGTCGCCCGGATCTACGAAGAGTTGCTGGCGGACCCAACCCGCGCGGAGGCGACCTACCGCCGCATCTTGAAGCTCGACGAGGCCGACGCGGGGCTGGTGTTGCCGGCGGCGAAGGCCCTCGAGCGGCTGTACGTCACGGCCAACGCCAGCGAAAAGCTGGCCGAGATGCTGAAGCTTCAGGTCGTCCACGAGCAAGACGGCGCCACGCGCCGCGATCTGTTCGGACGACTCGGTACGCTGAGCCAGAGCGTGCTCAACGACGAAGCCGGCGCCATCGCGGCCTGGAACGCGCGCGTCGAAGAGAACCCGGACGACGCGGAGGCGCTAGCCGCGCTCGATCGGCTGTACGAGAGCGCCGGGCGCTATCGTGAGCTCGTCAACGTGCTGCAGCGACGCCGCGACGGCAGCAACGACGCGGAGCTGCGCCGCTCGCTGATGACGCGCGAGGCGGAGACACTTTGGAAGAAGCTCGACTCCGTCGCGGAGGCGATCGACGCCTACAACGCGCTGGTCGTCGAGTTCGGACCGAGCCGCGACTCGCTGACGGCGCTCGAGGCGCTGTTCGCTTCGGCGCGACGCTACGAAGAGCTGGCCGAAACCCTCGAGCGACACCTCTCGCTGTGCGACACGGACGACGAGCGCCTCGCGATCTTGGCCCAGCTCGGCGACATCAAGCGCGAGCACCTCGCGGACGAGCCCGGCGCCCTCGAGGTGTACCGGCGCGCCCTCAGCCTCCGCACCACGCACGAGGCTAGTCGCGCCGCGCTCGCCAAAATGCTCGAGTCGCCGGAGAAGGTCACGCGCCGCGAGGCGGCCCTGATTTTGAAGCCGATCTTCGAAGCCGAGGGTGACAACGAGCGCTTGCTCGTCACCCTGTTGATTGAGGTCGACACCACCGAGGACCCGATCGAGAAGCTCAATGGCCTCGAAGCGGCGATGAAGGTCGCGGAGGGCAAGCTCGGCGACCCGCAGCGCGCGTTCGGGTTGGCGGAGCGCGCCGTGCGCTCCGCGGTCGGGCACTCCGATCTGGTGCCGTGGTTCACCCACCTCGAACGCCTGGCGGCGGCGACGTCGCGCCAAGCCGAATACGTCAAGTTGCTGTGCGACGTCGTGCCCGAGATCTTCGACGGCGACGTGCAGCTGATCGTGACGCTCAAGATCGCGGATCTGGCTCGCCACGAGCTGGCCGATCGCGAGCTGGCGCGCACCTACTACAAGAAAGCGCTCGAGCTGCGCTCGGAAGACAGGCGCGCGCTGACCGCTCTCGAATCGCTCTACGAGGAGGGCGGAGACGCGCGCAGCTTGCTCGAAATTCTCGAGCGCCGTACCGAGATCGCCGAAAACGACGAGGAACGAAAGTCACTGCTGTTCCGACGCGCGAAGCTGCTCTCGGAGGCGCTGTCGGAGCGCCGTCGCGCCATCGAGGTCTATGAAACGATCCTCGACATCGCCCTGGAGCGCGAGGCGCTGAGCGCGCTGGAGGCGCTGTATACGAGCGAGTCGATGTGGGGGGAGCTCGTCGCCCTGTACGAGCGCCAGCTCGACGCCAAGCTGGGCGACGGGGCGGCGCTGCACGTCGCGATCGCGCGGGTGGCGGCTCGCCACCAGCACAACATCGGCCGCGCCTTCGACGAGCTCGAGAGCGCGCTTTCGGCGGAGCGCCAGCACGAAGGGGCGATCGCCGAGCTCGAGCGGCTCGTGGTCGAGGCGCCCGACGCGCAAGAGCGCGCCCGCGCCGCCGCGCTGCTCGAGCCGGTCTACTTGCTGCGCGCCGACTTCGGCAAAGTGATGAACACGATCGTGGCGCGCCTGGAAGCCAGCGGCGATCCAGACGAGCGGCGCGATCTGCTCACGCGCCTGGCCAAGCTCTATGAGGAGCAGAAGGAAGACTACCGGGCCGCGCTCGATACTGTCGCCCGCCTCCTCTCCGAGGATCCCAGCAACGCGAGCACGATTTCCGAGCTCGAGCGGCTCGCCAAGGTGGCCTCGGCAGAGCGGCGCCTCGCCGAAATTTACGCCGAAGAGCTGAAGAAGATCGAGACCGACGACGAGGCCAGCGTCAAGCTGGCGCGCCGCACCGGTGAGCTGTTCCGTGACCTGAACGAGAACGAGCAGGCGCTGGTGTTCTTCCGCCGCGCGCTGGCGTTCGAGCCCGAGAGCAAGCCGCTTTTCTCCGCCGTCGACGCGCTGCTCGACAAAGGGGGCCGCGCCGAAGAGCGTGTCGAGCTGTACCGCCAGGGCCTCGAGCACCGCTTCGAGCCTGCGGAGCGGCTGGCATTGCTGCACACCATGGCTCAGCTGCAAAAGGGCAGCCTGGCGCGACCGGATGACGCTATCGAGACGTACCGGCAGGCGCTCGATGTCCAAGACGACGACGCCGTGTCGCTCGATGCGCTGACGGAGCTGTATCGTGAGCGCTCGCGCTGGGAAGACCTCGCGGAGCTGCACTTGCGGCGCGCCGAGAGCGCGCGCTCTCCGGAGCAGGCCGCCCAATACCGTCTGGCGCTCGCGCGCCTGCATCAAGAGCAGGGGCAAGTCGATCGCGCCATCGACCAGCTCGAGGAGATCGTCAATGCCCTGCCGCGCCAGCAAGAAGCGATCACGGCGCTCGAGCAGCTGCGGAAGACGCCGCCGTACACGCAGCGCGTCGTCGACATCCTCCGCCCCCTCTACGAGTCGCTCGACGACTGGCGCCGGCAAATCCACCTGAACGAGGATCGCTACCAGCTCGCGGTCGAGGCGACGGACAAGGTGCAGGTCCTGCGCGAGACGGCGGAGCTTTGGGAGAAGCGCGGCGACGACCTGGGCCGTGCGCGCCGAGCCCTCGAAGCCGGCGTGAAGCTGGATCCGGACGACGCCGACACGCGCGCCGAGTACGAGCGCCTCGTCGAAAAGACGGCCGCCTGGGACGCGCTGGCCGCCGCTTACGAGGCCGTGCTCGAAGAGCAGCCGGACCTGCGCGACAAGCGTGAAATTTTGGCGAAGCTGGCCGAGGTGCACAACGCCCGGCGCGACGACCCGCGCAAGGCGCTGTCGGCCTACGAACGGCTGTTCGCGGTCGACGAGAGCGAGATCGAGCCGCTCAACAAGATGGAATCGTTGGCGACGCTGCTCAGCGATTGGCCGGTCCTGGTACGAGTATTGACGTCCAAGGCCGAGCTGCTGCCGAACGACGAAGAGCGGGCGAGCGTGTGGCGGCGGGTCGCGGAAGCCAAACGCGACATGCTCGACGACGCGCCGGGCGCGGTCGCAGGCTACGAAAAGGCGCTCGAGCTCGATCCCGAGAGCGCGTTCACCGTCGACTGCTTGATCGACCTGTACGAGGCCCGGGGCGACGCGTCGCGACTCGTCGAGCTGTATCAACGTCGCGTCGAGCTCACTCAAGATGACGACGATCTGAAGTACACGCTGCTGGTCAGCGCCGCCGCTTGTTACGACAAGCAGCTGAACGACCGCCGGAAGGCGATCGAGGTGCTCGAGCAAGCGCTCGCGGTGCGGCCCGGCGACAGCGGCGTCCTCGGTTCGCTCAACCGTCTGTACCGCGCCGAGTCGATGTGGCCGGAGCTGCTCGAGAGCCTCAAGCTGCAAGCGAGCGCCGCCGAGACCGCGCCCGAGCGCGCCGAAATTCGTAAAGAAATCGGCAGCATACTCGCGTCGAAGCTGGAGAGTTACGAGGACGCGCTGGACGCCTACCGGCTCGCCCTCGACGAGGCGCCGACCGACAGCGAGCTCGTCGCCGCCGTGCGCGACATCGGCGGCAGGCACGAAGACTTGCGCCAGACGGTAGCCGAGATCTTGGTCCCCGTGCTCGAGCGCAGCGGGCGGAGCGCGGAGCTGGTGGACGTGCTGGAGCTGCGACTCACGATCGAGACGGAGCCGACGGATCGGGTCCACACCCTGCGCACGATCGCGCGCGTGCTCGAGGCCAACCTAGGCAAGCAGTCCGAGGCCGAGTCGGCGTTGCTACGTGCGATCAGCGAGCGTCCCGACGACCCGGAGCTGCACACCGAGCTCGAGCGCCTGTCACGCGCGACCGACGGTTTCGGACGCTACGCCGACGCGCTGTCGGATCGGGCCGGCTCGACCTTCGATCCGGACGTGGCGCGCGAGCTGTACGTGCGGCTCGGCCGCGTCGCGGAGCTGGAGCTGAAAGACGATCGACGCGCCGTCAACGCTTACAAACGCGCTGTCGAGCAGGCAGGCGATCAGGCGGACCTGCTCGAGGCCCTCGACCGCTTGCACTCGCGCTTGGGTGAGCACGAGGCGGTGGCCGAGGTGCTCGAGCGCCTCGTATCGGTCGAGAGCTCTGATGACCGCCAGGCCGATCTCTACTTCCGCCTCGCGCAGCTGCAGATCGAGAAATTCGAGGAACCGGGCCGAGGGCTGGGCTCGCTGCGCATGGCCCTCGAGCGCGCTCCCAACCACGACCCCGCCGTCTCCGAGCTCGAAAAATTGGTGGACGACGCCGATCTCTTCGAAGAGGTCTCGGAGATCTTGGAGTCGGTCTACCGCGCGCGCGGCATGACCGATCGCTTGGCCAAGCTCTACGAGAAGCGGGTCGGGTTCGCCGACAGCGTGGAGGCGCGCATCGACATGCGCCGGAACCTGGCCCGCGTCTTGGAAGAAGAGGGCAAGGATCCGCGGGCGGCGCAGCGGGTGATCGAGCTGGGCCTGGCGGAGGCGCCGGAGGACAGCGCCCTACTCGAGGAGATCGAGCGGCTGGCTCCGATCACGGGCGAGTGGGACAAGGCTTGTCAGGCGCTGGCGGGTGCGATCAGTCAGAAGACGGACCTATCGCCCGAGGTGGGGGTCGAGCTGTCGATGCGTCTAGCGGGTTGGTTCCGGGACAAGGCGTTCGACAACGCTTCCGCGGAGTCGGCGCTCGAGCGGGCGCTGGACTTCGATCCGTCGAGCGATGACGTGCTGCTCGCGATCGAGCAGCTGCAGCGCGCGCCCGGGCGTGAGCTCGATCTGTTCGCGACGCTCCGGCGTCGCGCCAAGCTGCAAGTCGACGAAACTCGCCGCGAGGAGCTGTACCGTCAAGCGAAGGCGCTGGCCGAAGGCAGCGGCGACGCCGCCGCCGCCGAGAGCGTCTTGCGTGAGCTGCTCGCTCAAGACGACACCAACTTGTGGGCGCTCGGCGAGCTGCGCAAGCTGCGCGAAGCCGCCGGCGATTTCCCGGAGACGTTCAAGCTCACGGTGCGCCAAGCCGAGCTCAGCGCCGACGCGTCCACGGTGCGGGCGCTGCGCCGTCGCGCCGCCGAGATTGCTCGCGACGAGCTCCGCGACATCGCCAAGGCTACCGAGCTGTTCGAGCAGCTGTTCGAGGACGATCCGAGCGATCGTGACGCCGCCGCCGCCCTCCGGACACTGTATCCGATGGCGGAGGCTCATCAAGAGCTGGGGCGCTTGTTGGAGCGCCTGATCGACATGGCGGAGTCGCCCGCCGCTCGCACGACGCTGCGGCTCGAGCTGTCACGGCTCAACCGCGACAAGTTCCAATCGCTCGATACTTCGATCGAGCTGCTCCGCGCGATCTTGGAGGAGGAGCCCGGTCAGGGTGAGGCGGTCGTCACGCTGAGTGAGCTGTACGAAAAGACGCAGCGCGACGAAGAGCTGGCGGAGTTGCTGTCGACCCAGATCGGCGCCGCGCGCGATCGCGGCGACACCACCAGCGAGCTTCGCTTTCAAGTGCGGCTGGGTGAGGTCTACGACAGCCGGCTCGGCGACCGCGGCCGTGCCATCGAGACCTACCGTGGGGTGCTGGAGCGCGACGCCAATCATCCCGGCGCGCTCGACGCGCTGGCGCGGCTATACAAGGCCCAGGACGACACGGCCGCGGCCGCGGAAATCATCAGCAGATTGCTGGAGATGGCGAGCGGGCCGGCCGCGGTTGCCCTCGCCGTCGAGCTCGGTGAAGCCGAGCAAAAGCTGGGCGATGCCGACAAGGCGGCGCGTGCCTTCGAGCGCGGTCTGGTCCACGACGAGCAGAGCAGCGAGCTGCGCGAGCGATTGCGCACGCTATACCAAGCCGAAAAGCAGTGGGAGAAGCTGTCGGCGTTGTTGGCCCGCGACGCCGAGCTGTCCGGTACTCCTCAGGAGGCGGTCAAGCTGCTGCAGCGGGCGGCTCGGATCATGAGCCAGGAGCGAGACGATCACGTCGTCGCGGCCGAGCTGCTCGAGCGCGCGAGCAAGCTCAAGCCCGACGATCGCGAAATCTTGCTCGAGCTGTGCGATCAGTACAGCGCCTCCGGTCGCGGTAAGGCGGCCGCCGAGGTGCTGCAGCGTATCGTCGACAGCTTCGGGACCAAGCGCACGAAGGAGCTGGGCGAGATCCATCGCCGCCTCGCCGCCGCGTATTTGGCGGACAACGAGGTGCAAAAGGCGCTCGAAGAGCTCGACAAGGCCTTCCGCATCGAGCCCGGTAACGTCCACGTGCTCACGCTGCTCGGCAGCGTCGCGATGCAGGTCGGCGACCACAAAAAAGCGCAACAGATGTACCGCGCGCTGCTCCTTCAGAAGCTGGACGACGCGACGAGCCCGATCAAAAAGAGCATGGTCTTCTTCCAGCTCGGTCAAATTCACGAGAAGCTCGATGAGAAGCCGAAGGCGGTCCAGATGTACGAACGAGCGGTGCAGACCGACGGCCTCGAACAAGCCAAGGCGCGACTGGCGGCTCTGAAAGGCTGATAGGCACGAGCCGTGCGCTCCACCCTGCCTTACGACCCGAGATCGGACGTCTTTCGGGAAGCGGGCTGGGTCGGGCGCGTCGGCCGACGAGCGATCAACGGCCTGTCCCAGACGTGGGCGCTGTGGGGAACGCTGAAAGACGCGATCCTCTCCGACCTTGCCCCCGGCGTCGCGGCGCGGCGGCTGGTGCACAGCATCATGCTGACGCAGGTCATGTTCACGGGCGTGCAGGCGCTGTCCCTGGTCAGCGTGATCGGGCTGTTGATCGGCGCGAGCATCATCATCCAGACCAACATGATGGTGCCCGCCGACGGCGAGCTGATCGGGCGGGTTTTGGTGGCAGTGGTGCTGCGCGAGCTAGCGCCGCTGATCACCGCCATCGTCGTAGCGGGGCGCTCGGGAACGGCGATCGCTACCGAGCTCGGTAACATGAAGGTCAACGCGGAGGTGCTCGCGCTGTCGTCGCTCGGGGTCGATCCGCTCCGCTACGTGGTTTTGCCGCGGATGGTGGGCTGCGTCGTGAGCGTGGTCGCGTTGATGATCTACTTCAGTATCGTGAGCCTGAGCGCGGCGTTCGCCCTCGGCGTCTTGTCGTCCGGGGCGAGCCTGTCGAGCTTTCAGCAGGGGGTGTCGGGCAGCGTGATGCCCCACGATCTGGCGTTGTTCTTCTGCAAAGGCGTGGGGCTTGGCACGATCGTGGGCTGGCTGTCGTGCCATTTCGGGCTCGAGGTGAAGAGCTCGCCGACCGAGGTGCCGCAGCAGGCCAGCCGGGCGGTGGTGATGAGCCTGCTCGGCTGCGTGGTCTACAACACCGCGCTGACGGCGGGGTTCTATTGGCTCGTCGGTCCGCCGCTGCCAGCGCCATGAAAGACGGGCTATGGCTCGACGACGCGTCGTTTCGTTACGGGGACCTGTGGGTGCTGCGCGAGACGGAGCTGCACGTGCCCCCTGGGCGCACCCTGATCGTCACTGGCGACAACGGCGTCGGCAAGTCGACGTTGCTTTACGTCTGCGCCGGCCTGCTGCCGGTGACGGCCGGCCACGTATGGCTCGACGGTCATTTACCGGCGGCCAAAAAGCCCAGCGAGCTGATGCGCCAGGGGGTGCGCCGCGGCTTCTTGTTCGGGCAGGGTGGGCTGCTCTCCAACCTGAGCGCGCTCGCGAACGTGACGCTAGCGCTGCGCTATCACGCCGACGTCTTCGGCATCGACGACAAAGAAGTCGACGCCCGGGCGCGCGAGGCGCTCGCGCAGCTGCGCGTGGCCCAGACCGACTTTCATGCACTGCCTGCCCATCTGTCGGTCGGAGTGCGCAAGCGCGTGGCGTTGGCCCGCGCGCTCGCGCTCGATCCCAATTTCGTGTTTCTCGACGACCCCGACGCCGGCCTCGACTCTGCCACGCGCCACTTGGTCTACGAGCGGCTCGAGCGCTTCCGCGACGACTCGCACATCACGGTCATCATCGCGACCAACAGCCGTCCGCTGATCGATCGCCTGGGCGTTCATCCGATGGAGCTCGCGCACGGGCACCTGCTGCCCGAAGACGAGACTCGGCGTTCGCGCCGCGCCTAGACGGCGATAATCACGGGGCGAAATCGAGCAGCTCGACGTCGAACGTGAGCTGCCCGTACGGACCGTGCGGTTTGGGCTCGTCACCGTAAGCGAGCTTGCCCGGGATCCAGAAGCGCGCTTTCTCGCCCTTGACCATCAGCTGCAGCCCCTCGGTCCAGCCGGGGATGACCTGATTGAGGCCGAAGCTCGTGGGCTCACCCCGGGTGACGGAGCTATCGAACATCTTGCCGTCTTTGGTCCACCCTGAATAGTGCACCTTCACGCGGCTGGTCGGGCCCGGATGATCCTTACCCGTACCCTTGGTCAGCACGCGGTATGCCAGACCCGACGCCGTCTTCTTGGCATCGGCGGGCGGGGCGGCCACGTCCTTGGGAACTTCCGGGGGCTTGGGGGGCGAGGTGATCTCGAGCAGCTCGACATCGAAGGTGAGCTGGCCTGCCGGATAACCGGGGCGCGCCGTTTCGCCGTAGGCGATCTTGGCCGGGATCCACATCCGGCGCTTTTCGCCGACGACCATCAGCTTGAGGGCCTCGGTCCAGCCGGCGATGACCTGAGTCACTCCGAAGCTCGTCGGCTCGCCGCGCACGACCGAGCTGTCGAACATTTTTCCGTCGCTGGTCCAACCCGTGTAGTGGACCTTGACCGTGTCCTCGTCCTTCGGGTGATCCTTGCCTTTGCCGGGCGTCAGCACCTTCGTGGCGAGGCCGGACGCCGTCTTCTTCGCGTCGGCGGGCGGTGTGGCCACGTCGGCCGGCGCCGGCAACGCCTTGGGATCGGCCGACGGCGCGGCCGCCGCGGCGGTGGCGGCAGCGGTGGTGACCGCGGGCGTGCTGCTGGGCGCCGCTTCCGCGGGCTTTTCTGGCTCGGTCTTGGGAGCGGGCTCTTCGGGCTTGCTACAGGCGACGAGTCCGAGGAGCAGCGCGGAAGCAGAGAGGTAACGAGTCACGGCACAGGACCTGATACGCATGGCGGCGGGGAGCATAGTCCGATTTGGGGCGTCGATCGTAGGGCCTTGCGTCACGCCCGCTCTTGCGCAAAACCTCGGCTGGCATGTGCTGGTTTTCGCGCGGTTTTTGCCTCGGTTTGACGCTGCTCGCAGCCGCCACGCCCGGCTGCAAGCAGAAAGAAGTCGCGCACGACACGCACGCGGAGGCGCAACACTTGTTCGACTCGGTGTGCGCGCGGTGTCACGGCCGCGACGGCCGTGGCGGAGTGCCGTCCGCCGAAGGGCAGCCTCCGCCGCGCAACTTCTGCGACGCCGCGTTTCAAGCCAGTCGTAGCGACGCCGAGCTCGAGCAAGCCATCCGCGCAGGTCGTGGTCCGATGCCTCCGTTCGGCGCCCTGTTCGACGACGAGCAGCTCACGCTGCTGGTCGCGTACATTCGAGGCTTCAATCCCGCGAAGCAAGGCGGTATGACGACGCGATGACCGCGGCTGTCGGTT
>Ga0164241_10000945_pt1 | contig 41591 bp, 33 predicted proteins | sample OricomyardsoilBY_FD_108780 | JGI IMG/M metagenome (GOLD analysis project Ga0164241, IMG submission 108780) | Backyard soil microbial communities from Emeryville, California, USA - Original compost - Back yard soil (BY) | ecosystem: Environmental > Terrestrial > Soil > Unclassified | place: USA... | reverse complement strand
GCACACCGCCCTGGCCGAGGTCTTCCCCGAGGACGGCATCGTCGTGCTCGAGTCGCCGACCAGCACCCTCGCCCTGCGCAACCAGATGCGCCTCTCGCGTCCCGGCAGCTACTACTTCGCGGCTGGCGGTGGCCTCGGCTTCGGCCTCGCCGCCTCGGTCGGCGTGCAGCTTGCTCAGCCCGACCGTCCCGTCGTCTGCGTGATCGGCGAGGGCTCGGTCCAGTACGCGGTCAGCGCCTTCTGGAGCGCCGTCGCCTACAAGGCGCCGATCACCTTCCTGGTCGTGCGCAACGAGGAGTACGGCATCCTCAAGTGGTTCGCGGACGTCGAGGGGGTGCAGGGGGCGCCGGGCCTCGACCTTCCCAAGCTCGACGTCGCCGCGGTGGCGGAGGGCTATGGGGTCAAGGCGCACCGGGTCAAGGACCGCGACGAAGTGCGCGAGGCGCTGTCCAAGTCCCTCGCCTCCTCGCAGCCCGAGCTGGTCGAAGTCCCGGTCACACCGGGCATGGCCCTCTTCTAAGGTGAACTGACCATGGCGCTGCTGGAGCGAGACGTCTCCGCCCTGGCGCCGCAGACCGCGGAGCCGGCCTCCGACCGCGCTCCGGACAGCCTCGCCGCCGGCACCGCGCAACCGCTGCGCGGTGAGCTCGAGCAGCTGCTCGGTGCCGACCGCGTCCTCGGCCGCGCCAGCGACATCGTCCGCTACGCCTCCGACGCCAGTCCCTACCGCCGCTTCCCCCAGGCGGTGGTGATGGCCCACGACGCCGGCGACGTCGCCAAGGTCCTCGCCTACGGCCGCCGCGCCGGCATCCCGGTCACGTTCCGGGCCGGCGGCTCGAGCCTCAATGGCCAGGGCCAGAGCGATGGCATCCTCGTCGACGTGCGGCGCCACTTCGGCGGCGTCGCGGTCGAGGACGATGGTGCGCTGGCCCGGGTCAAGCCGGGCACGGTGCTCGGCCACGCCAACCGGGTGCTCGCTCCGCACGGCCGCAAGCTCGGCCCCGACCCGGCCAGCACCGACATCGCCTGCGTCGGCGGCGTGATCGCCAACAACTCGGGCGGGATGCGCTGCGGTGTCACCTACGACTCCTACTCGACCGTGCGCTCGCTGACCCTGGTGCTCGCCTCCGGCACGACGATCGACACCGCCGCTCCCGACGCCGCCGAGCGCTTCGCCGCCGAGGAGCCGGAGCTGGCCGCCGGCCTCGCCGCGATCCGCGAGGAGATCCGCGCCGACGCCGAGCTGAGCGAGCGCATCCGCCGCAAGTTCGCGATCAAGAACACGACCGGCTACCGCCTCTGCGCCTTCCTCGACGCCGAGGAGCCGCTGGAGATCTTCCGCCGCCTCGTCGTCGGCTCGGAGGGCACGCTGGCCTTCGTCGCCGAGGCGGTCTTCGAGACGGTCCCGCAGCCGCCGCGCACGACCACCGCCTGGATCCACTTCCCCGGTATCGACGAGGCGATCGCGCCGGTCCGCGACCTGGTCGACTCCGGCGCCACCGCGGTCGAGCTGATGGTCGCCCCGGCGCTGATCACAGCGGCCTGGAACATGGTCGGCGCGCCGGAGGAGTGGAAAGAGCTGCCGCCCGAGTCGGCGGTGCTGCTGGTCGAGTACGGCGCCGGCAGCGATGAGGAGCTGGACGCCTACGTCGCCAAGGCGGGCGCGATCTTCGCCGGCCACGAAACGATCAAGCCGTATGAGTTCAGCCGCGACGCTGAGGAGATCGAGTTGGCCTGGCGGGTGCGCGAGGGCCTGCACGGGCTGATCGGCCGCGTGCGGCCGCCGGGCACAGCGCTGATCGTTGAGGACGTCTGCGTGCCCCCGGAGCGGATCGCCGAGGGCGCCCGCGACCTGCAGGCGCTACTCGGCGAGCACGGCTTCCTGGCCGGCGTTGCCGGCCACGCTTCGGCCGGCAACCTCCACTTCATGCTCACCCCGGACTTCGCCAAGCAGGAGGACCTGGAGCGCTACGAGGCCTTCATGGCGAAGCTGGTCGAGCTGATCGTCGGTAAGTACGACGGCTCGCTCAAGGCCGAGCACGGCACCGGGATCAACATGGCCCCCTATGTAGAGAGGGAGTGGGGGGAGAAGGCGACCGAGCTGATGTGGCGGGTCAAGCAGCTCGCCGACCCCGACGGCGTGCTCAACCCCGGCGTGGTGCTCAACCGCGACCCCGACGTCCACCTGCGCGACCTTAAGACGACCCCGCCGATCGAGGAGTCGGCGACGACCTGTGTCGAGTGTGGCTTCTGCGAGCCAGTCTGCCCGAGCCGCAACCTGACCACGACGCCGCGCCAGCGCATCGTGCTGCGCCGCGAGATGGCCCGCCAGCCGGCGGGCTCTCCCGTGCAACGGGCACTGCTAGAGGAGTACGAGTACGACTCGCTGGACACCTGCGCCGCCGACGGTTCCTGTCAGCTCGCCTGCCCGGTCGGGATCGATACGGGGCTCCTCATCAAGGAAATGCGCAAGGCAAGACATACGCCCCGCGCCGAAGGCGCTGCACTGGCGACGGCGAAGCGCTGGGGAGCAGTCGAGAAGGCCTCGCGGGCCGGCCTGCGCCTTGGCGGTCCACTGGCGCGGCGGACCGAGCGTGGCAAGGGCATGCCCGGCCCGGCGCCAGCCAGCCTTCCCGCGACCCAGCGCCCGGGCGCCGCCGCCATCTACGTCCCGAGTTGCACCAACCGCATCTTCGGCCCCGCCCCCGCCGACGGGACTCAAAGTCGGGATATAGACGACTTTGAGTCCCGTCGGCCGTCTGTTCTGGAGGCTCTGGTCGAGGTCTCGGGCCGCGCCGGCCTGCCAGTCTGGATCCCGGCCGAGGTGGCGGGGAGTTGCTGCGGGCTGCCCTGGAGCTCGAAAGGCTTCGGCGACGCGCACCGTCACAAGGCGAACGAAATGGTCGAGCGCCTCTGGGAGTGGAGCGGTGAGGGCGCGCTGCCGATTGTCATCGATGCCGCTTCATGCACGCAGGGCGTCACCGACCCGGGCGAGGGCGTGCTCAGCGAGGAGAACGCCGCCCACCTCGCCGAGCTGGAGATCCTCGACTCGGTCGCCTGGGCGCACGACCGCCTACTGCCGAGCCTCGAGATCTCCGACAAGGTTGGCTCCGCCACCGTCCACCCGACCTGCGCGACCCGCCACATGGGTTTGGCGCCGCGGCTGCGCTCCCTCGCCGGAGCCCTCGCCGACGAGGTCCACGTCGCTCCCTCGGCGACCTGCTGCGGCTTCGCCGGCGACCGCGGCCTCTCCCACCCGGAGCTGACCGCCGCCGCCACGCGCCCCCAGGCCGCCGAGCTCTCCGGACGCCATTTCGACGCCCATCTCTCCAGCAATCGCACCTGCGAGATCGGCCTCAGTCGGGCCACCGGCGAGCCTTACGAGTCGATCGTCTTCTTGCTCGAGCGCCTAACTCGAGGCAGCTGACTCGGAGCGCGCCTCGGCGTCGCGGATCGCCTCCGCTATGCGTGGGTCGCGTTCGCTGCGGCGGTCGAGCAGCGGGTTGAGCAGCCCACGCAGGGCGGAGAGGTAGCGCCACCAGCGCGGCGCGAAGATGCGCGGCGCCCGCTCTTCGATTCCCTTGACCACGGCCGCGCCCGCCTGTGGGGGCGTGATCCGCTTCATGAAGAAGGCAGGAGCAATTTCCTCCAGCACGCCGGCGCCGGGCTGGGCAAAGGTGTCCTGGACCATCCGCGTGTCGACCCAGCCGAAGTAGGCGACGCTGGCGCTGGCGCCGAAGGGGGTCAGCTCGGTCCGCAGGGCGCGCCCCATCTGCTCGACCGCTGCCTTTGAGGTCATGTAGGAGCTTGCCAGCATGCCGTTTGCGAAGGCGGCGACGGAGGCGACGACGACGATGTGTCCCTTGCGCTCGGTGACTTGCGGCAGCGCCGCTCGCACGGTGTGCCAGACGCCGAGCAGGTTGACCTCGATCACCCGCTCCCACTCCTCTGAGGAGACCGATCGCATCGTCGACATCGAGGGCGGTGCCAGCCCGGCGTTGGCCATCGCGACGTCGAGCCCACCAAAGCGCTCGACCGTCTCGGCGACGGCGGCGCGCATTGCCCCCGCGTCGGTGACGTCGCCGGCGATCCCGAGGGTGCGCTCGCCGATCCGCTCGGCCGCCTCGCGTGCCTCCTCGGCATCGAGGTCGACGATCGCGACTGAGGCGCCCCGGGCGTGCATCTGGCGCGCCGTCTCGTAGCCGATCCCGCGCGCGGCACCGGTGACCAGCGCCACCTTTCCGTTCAAGTCGTAGACGGGCATGCAGCGCAGAGCCTAGACGGTTACATCCGATTTCTCGGAACGATTGGGGCGCTAGGCAAAGTCGCGATCGGAGAGCGCCCCCGAGCGCAGCGCTGCCTCGGCGAGCGCCGCGCGCTTGCGATTCTGGGCGAGGTCGGAGACCCCGAACTTGGCAAAGAGCGTGCGCAGATGGGACTTGACCGCGGCCTCGCTGAGGTGGATCGTACGGGCGACCTCCAAATTGGTCGCGGGGGAGGTATAGGGGCCCTGGTCGCGCAGCGGCCGGCAGAGCTCGACGAGCACTCGCTTCTGCATTTTGGAGAGCTCCGCGTCGACTGCCGCGTCGACCGCCATCGCCGTCTCGCCAAGCTCCGCAGAGGCCGGCTCGTAATAGGAGAGGTCGGTGGCGCCGGCGGTGATCACGTCGCCGGCCTGCAGGCGCCGCCTGCCGCTGACCCGCTCGTTGTTGACGAAGGTGCCGTTGCGGGACAGTCCGTCGTCGGTGATCGTCCAGGCGCTTCCCACCCGCTCGATCAGCGAGTGCAGCCGCGACACCTGCCCGTCCCACTCGAGCGCAATGTCCGCCCCGGGGTCACGTCCCAGCGAGAGCGGCCCGGCGCTGGCGTCGAGGTCGATGACCCGCTGGGCGCCGACGGCGTCGCGCAGCAACAGGAAGGGCCGGCCGAGGCGTTCCGCCTCGATCCGGGCCTTCAGCTCGGCCGGGGTCGATTTGTGCGGGCCGCGCGGGTCGCTCACCGGCTGCCGCCCGCCGCGCCGCCGCGCTCGAGCGCGGCGAGCGATTTGCGGAGCTTCGCTTCGCTGGCCTCGACTTCCCGCTTTGCGGCGTCGAAGGCGGCGGCGTCGCCCGCGCGAGCCGCGTCCGCCAGTCGTCCGTAGGCCTCCTTCGTGGCAGCGATCGAGGCGAGCCCGGCATCGACCTGCCCGGCGATCGCCGGGCTGACCTGCAGCTGGGACAGGCGCTTGTGGGCAGCGCTGTTTGCCTCGACGAGGCGGTCCGCGGCGGCGGCCTGTCCGTCACCGCTCGATGCGTGCTCGAGCTGTTGCCGCTCGCTTCGGCGCGCCTGGCGCAGCCCGGTCACCGCCGCGGCCAGGGCGCGCTCGGTCTGCGCGGTGGTGGCGAGCGGGTAGGGCTGGCCTCTGAGCAGCTCCAGCGTCTGGGCGATCGACTCGCAGGTCGCTTCGAGGCTGGACTCTGCCGTCGGCGAGTAGCAGGCGGCGGTCACGACCCCGACGCTCGACGGGGCCGCGTAGAGCGTCAGGTCGCGATCGAAGCCGCGCAGCTGGACTCCGCGGTAGCGCAGTGCCTCCAGCGCACCGAGCTTGACCGGCGTGGGGCGGGGGAGGCCGCTGCCGGCGCGCTCGACGAGCCCGGCCGGAAGCAGGCGCGGACCGCGTGCATCGGTCAGGCCGGCCAGCGCTCCCGAGGCGTCGCGCGCGGCGGGCGCGACGCCGACCGCTTCGCGCAGCCCGAGCCCGGGGATCACCGGCCGTTCGCTCACCGGGGTTGCTTCCCAGCCGCCCGGCGCGCGCAGCGAGACGCTGCCGCTCGACACCGAGGTGGCCAGCTTCGCCTCGTCGCCCCCACCGGCGGCGCGTCCGCCGACGAACGCCAGCACCGCCAGTACGGCGATGCCCAGCGCAGCGAGCAGGGTCGCCGCTCCCAAGTGCCGGCGGCGAATCGGCGCAGGCTCCGCGGCGGTCTCGCCGCGCTCGGATTCGCCATCGGTCAGGTCCAGCGTCTCACCGCTCACCGCGCGCACGCCATGGGCGAGCGGGCCCCGGCTGGGCGGCCGGCTCGTCGCCGCCGGGCCGCTGCCGACCGCGGCCACGGCCGCCTCGACCAGCTCCCCGGCGCTCCCCGGCCGCTCGTCGGGCTCCTTCGCCATCCCCTGCGCCAGCACCGCGTCGATCCCGGCGGGAAGGTCGTCTCGGACCGTGTGCACGCTAGGCGGCTCGTCGTTCAGGTGGGCGTAGAGGACGGCGGCGTCGGAGGGCCGAGCGTAGGGCACGGACCCGGTCAGGCACTCGTAGAGGACGCCGCTAAAGGCGTAGATGTCGCTGGCGGTCCCGGCCGGCTCGCCGCGCACCTGCTCGGGTGCGATGTAGTCGATCGTGCCGACGACCTGGCCGCTGCGGGTGACCGCGGACTGATCCGGGCCGCGGGTCAGCCCGAAGTCGGCGAGGAAGGCGTGGTCTGCATCGCCGACGAGGATGTTCTGCGGCTTGACGTCGCGATGGACGAGGCCGCCGGCGTGGGCGGCGTCGAGGGCGTCGGCAACCGGCGCGAGGATCCCCAGCGTTCGTTCCGCATCCAGCTCACCGTCGACGATCAGCTGCTTCAGGGTCACGCCTTCGACGAGCCGCATCGCCAGGAAGAGGCCGTCGTCGATCTCGCCCGCCTCGTAGACGGTGACCACATGTGGGTGCTCGAGGGTGGCCTGCAGTTGCCCCTCGCGGCGAAATCTCTCGCGAAAGCCCTGGTCAGGGCCGAGGTCCGTGCGGACGATCTTGAGGGCGACCCGCCGCCCCAGTCCGAGCTGGGTGGCTTCGTAGACCTCCCCCATGCCTCCCCTGCCGAGCAGGCGCTCGATTCGGTAGCCTTTGATTTCGGCGCCTTTTGCAAGCACGGCGACGAGAGCGTAGTCCCTCCGGGTGAGCGATCCGCTTGCCGCCCTGCCCGTTCCGGCGCTTGGCGCAGCGGCGATGCTTGGCTGTCCTGCCGCCGGGCGGCGGGTCGACGAGCGGTGGTTGCCGCGGGTTGCCGGGTGCTTGCGGGACCGTGGGTCCCGGGGTCTCGGAGGGCGGAGCCGCGGGTTCTTCTGAGTCATCGACCCCGATCACCTTGAGACCGGGGCGTGGGCCCTTGCCGGCACATGACGAGCCACCCTGGAGGCGGAAATCCCCGGCGGCGCGATTCACATAACCGGGATCGCCGAAGACGTCGCCGATTCGGGTGTAGCCATAGCCGCCGTAGGCCAGGGCCGGGTCGGCCTGGTAAACGCAGTTGCCCACGAAGGCGTTGCCCCTCGTATTGCCGTCGGCGGGGAAGTACCCGACGATGCTCTCGGTGTCGCCGGGGCCCCATGGCGGGTCGTAGACGGAGCGCAGGATCGCGTTGGAGACGATGTTGTCTTCGAAGCGGTTGGCTTCGGAGAAGTGGCCGTACGGGGCGGAGCTGCCCACGTTGATGTTCGAGCCGTTGCCGTCGAAGACGTTGTGATCGACCAGGGAGCCGTCGACGTCGGGCCAGAGCTGGATCCCCCGCGAGACGTTGTCGTAGACGTAGTTGTCGTGGATGCGTGCATCGGGGGCGTTGACCAGGTACAGGCCGTGGACGCCCGACTGGCTGTCGTCGCGCAGCGATTCGACTATCTCCGGGTCGTTCCCACAGTCGTGGATCCGGCTGCGTTCGATCACCAGTCCCCCCGCCGCCACGGTGCCGGCCGGGTCGCCCGCCGTGTAGCCGTCGCGGTGCCCGGCGCTGAGGCAGATCCCGCGTCGCCAGGTCATCTCGGTTTCCCGGAAGGCGATCCGGTCGCCGTCGACCACCAGCATCGTGCCCTTGTCGCCGTTGCCCGGCGAATCGGTGAAGCGAATGCGTTCGAAGCCGAGGTCGTGGACGCTGCCCTTCAGCCACATCGCCGCCTTGACGATCGCGGCGGGACCGGTGGGGTCGGCGGTCCGGATTCGCGCCGGGCTCCCCGGCTGCCCCCCGGCTTCGCTGACGATGAAGGTGCTGATCGGCTCGACGAAAGTGGACCCCGTCGGCAGGCACCCTTCCTGGTCGGCGCCGGTGATCTCGATCAGCCGGGCGATCGAGCGAACCGGCGCAGCTTCGGTGCCGGGATTCAGATCGCTCCCGCCGGGTGAGGCGAAGTGATCGCAGCCGGTATCGGCGGATGCCACGGCGGGCAGCGTCGCCGGGGCCACGGCGAGCGCCACCGCCACGATGCCGAGCATCGAGCGGATCCACCGGGTCGGGCTCGCGGAAGCCACATGTGCAGCCTCGTCGATCTCGCCGCCGGCAGGAGTCATCCTGGGTATAGAAAAGGGCTACCGCTGCCGCCGGGTGGCGCAACCTCACCTATCATCGGCACCGAGATGACGCCCTCGATACGTGGTTCGCTCCTCGCGACGGTGTTGGTGGCGGCCTCTTGCCTCGCGCCCTCCTCGGCGGGCGCATCGTTCGACAACCTGCCGGGCGAAGCGCTCGGCGAAGCCGCTTATCGTTCGGCGGCCCCCTTCGATGCGACGACGCCGCAGTTCGAAAGCAACGGATTCGGCGAGCAGCAGCCGGAGGTCGCCCTTCCCGCCAACTACTTGGCCTGCGGAGGCTGGGGCGCGAAGACGGCGTGGGTGCGGTTCTCCACTGCGGTTCAGGGCAACCTGCGAGTGGATGTCAAAAAGACGACCCCCGGGGATCTCTTCTACACCGTCTACACCGCGTCGACGACGAGCCCGGAATTCTCGGACCTTGACTTCCTTGCCTGCCAAGATGGCTTCGACGGGCCGGAAGAGGGCTACTTCTTCGGTCACGAGATTGCCGCCAATACCGTGGTCTTCGTTCAGGTGCTGGTGCAGTGCCGGGAAACGGCGCCCGAATGCACTCAAGCCGAGCGTGAAGACGCTCCCGGCGGGCCGACCGCGGTTCGGTTGCGCTTCACTCCCCGCAACGCCGACGGCGACTCCTTCGCCGACAGCCTCGACGGCTGCCCCGCCGTCGCCGGTGAGTTTCGCGGCTGCCCCGACGCTGACGGAGACGGCGTCGGCGACGCCGACGATGCTTGCCCGGGCGTTCGAGGGAGGGCATCGAACGGCTGTCGTCTCGGGGACGAAGACGGTGACGGATACGCCGCGACCTCCAGCGCCGGCACGGATTGCAACGACGACAATCCGGGGATCCACCCCGGCGCGCCGGACCTGCCGCGCAACGGCGCCGACGAGGACTGCGACGGCCGCGATCGCGCCTATCCACGGGTCGAGAACGAAGTCGCCGCCCTCTCAGCCTGGTCGCCGAGGTTGGGGCGAACAGTTGGGTTCCTCGCCGCGTTCAAGGTCAGCGGGCCATTTGTAAAAGGGATGGTCGTGAGGTTGCGCTGCCAGGGGCGGGGTTGCCCGATCTCGCGGCGGGCAGTCGCCGCACATGCCGGCACGCGCAGCATCGCGATCGGCGAGGAGCTCGTCGGCAGCACGCTCGCTCCCGGCGCGAAGGTCACCCTCGTCATCACCAGGGCCGGATATGTCGGCGAGGCGATGCGCTACACGATCCGTCGCCACGGCAAAGTCAAGGTCGAGACGCTCTGCGTCGCGCCAGGGAAGACGAGCCCGGCGGGGAAATGCGAATGACGGTGGGCCGCCGGGTTGCGGCCGGCACCCTCGTCGCGGTCGCCGTGGCGGCAGGCGCCTTTGCGCTGGGTGCCGCGACCGCCCCCGAGGCGCCGCCGGCCGGCGCCCCGGCGGCGGAGGGCCCACGTGGCATCGACGTTCCGCCACTCGGCAGCGTGGCGGCGCTCCCGCAGCTGCGCGAAGAAGCCCCCGTTCCCGCGACCGAAGTCGAATCCGGTGAAGGGGAAGCTTCCGTCACCGAAACGCCCCCGGCTACGGAAGCGCCCCCGGCCGAAGCGGCTCCGGAAAGCCCGGCGCCGGAAGCCTCTCCTCCCGCGAGCAGCGGCAACGAAGTCGTTCCCGAAGGTCTTTAGCTCCGAACGCGGCCAGGCGGCCCCGCAGAGCCGCCTGGCCAATCCTCATGGCGTTGCTTCGGACCGGGGCGCCGAGCCTACGAGCAGAAGCCGTTATCCAGTTCGTTTTCGACGTAGACCCATTCCGGGCTGTACTGCCACTTGCCGCCGGCGTAGCGGGCGAACCACACGTAGACGTAGCCGTAGGGGCGGTAGGCGGTCAGCGCCCAGGTCGTGATCCCGTCGGCCGGGGTCCAGGACTGCGACCAGGTCCAGCGGCTGGTCGCCCAGTCGTACATCATCGGCAGGGCCCAGACGCCGAGGCTTTCGAGCGAGGACATGTTGTAGGCGACGCCCCACACCGCGTGGTAGCAGGTGGAGAAACGCGCGGTTGCTCCCGCTTGCACGCCGCCAACGACCGCGGAGGTGCTTGCACCGGTTTCATCTGAGCTGGCACGGCCCCGCTTGGAGCTGTGATGGGCACAGTGCTTCTTGTGCTTGCAGCGCACCCGCTTCACCGGGGGCTTCTTCTTGGTCTTGGCGGGGGATGTGGTGGTGGGAGCAGCAGGGGCGGTGGGTGCGGGTGGTGCTTCGACCGTCGAGGGCGCCGGTGCCGGTACGGCGGTCGGAGAGGAAGGGAGATCCGGCAGTGAGGGGATGCCGGGGGGTGGCGGAGGGGTTTCCGCGAGCGCGCTGCCTGGGCTGAGAGCCTGGCCGGCGCAGAAGAGAAGGGCCAGCCCGGTGCAGAGGAGGAGGCTGGTCGTGAGGGCAAATTTCGAGAGTCGTGCGTTCATTGGAGTTCTCCTGTCGGTGAAGGTGATTGGGACAGGGGAAGCCTCGGTTAGAACGCCCGGTCAAAAAAGGTACCCAAGGGTCCGGGATGCGCCACCTTCCACGCCTGGCGGCGTGGAATCGATCATCTAGGTAGCGGGAGGCGATACCTGGGGTGCCTACCGAGGGGCTTCGCGCGGCTCGATGCTGCTCCCACGATGTTCAACGCACTCAAAAGGAGACTCGAGATGATCAGCAGGATCGACATCCGCAGCATCATTGCTTCGCTCGCCCTCGTTGCGGCGCTGACCCTCAGCGGAGCCGCTTCTAGCGCAAACGCAGAAGAATTCACCCCACCTCCATTCCCGGGCGGCGATGAGCTTCCGGTTCCGCCCTCGAATGAAACCGCTCCGCCCATTCACGCCAACCCCGCACCGGCCCCCGGCAGTGGTAACGCCGAACCGCCGCCGGTCGTCATCCCGAGTGGTGAAGTCGAGAGCCACGAGTCAGCGCAAGTTCTGCGGGCCCGCCTGGCCGGTCAGAAGCTGGTGCTTTCCCTGCAGTGCTCGTCCAGCGGCACCATCGGCCTCAAAGGCGGCGCTTCGCAGCACTTCGACTGCCGCGCCGGCAAAGCAAGCGCGGCGCTGAGGCTGAGCAGCAAGCAGCGCCGGCGTGGCGCCGGCAACCGCGGCCTGCGGGTCGCCGTCGAGGTACGCGAAGGAGACTCGGCCACTCGGGTCCCACTGGTGATCCGGCGTGGCGCAGCTCCGACGGGGGCGTCGGCTTCCTCGGCCCCCGTGTACTGGAATGGGGTCGCTGGCCAGTGTGCCTCCAGCGGCGCGGGGCTGGGTGGCCTTCTGCGCTTTGAGACGAACTCCCTCAACGGGTTCGGTGCGGCTCCAGGTGAAAGGGTCTACTGGCAAGCCTATGTGTACGCCTACAGCAACGGCGCCTGGCACGCCTACCCGAACAATTGGGAAAGCTACATCGTGTCTTCTGACAGCAGCGACAGTTACACGTTTTACATAGTCTCCCAGTCATTCAATGTCCCAGCCCGCACGTGGATGCTCGCCGGCGTGTACGCCTGGACACCGCGAACCGGCTACCGCTTCGCCTGGGTGACCACCAGCGGCGGCGGTTACGGCAACGTCTACTCCGAGGCGGGTTACTGCTACACCGCGTAGCTCTTCGGGCCCGGTCGAATTGAAAGGTGTGAGGGCGGCCCGGCCGCCTTCACACCTTTCGTCATTGCGGAGCGGCTGAAACTGCCGCGGCGCTCTGCTCGTCGGCTTCCGCCTCGACCTCGCGCACGGTCTTCGTCATCGCCGCATCGTTTTCAAAGCGCCGGTCGAGCAGCGGGTTGAGGATGCCGCGCAGGGCGGAGACGTAGCGCCACCACTTCGGCGCGAAGATCCGCGGGGCGCGTTCCTCGATTCCCCGCACGACGGCGGCGCCGGCCTCGGCTGGGGTGATCCGCTTGCTCAGGAAGTCGGGCAGGTTCTGCTGCATGCGGTCGCCGTTGTTCTCGAAGGCGTCCTGGACCAGCTTGGTGTCGACCCAGCCGAAGTAGGCGACGCTGGCGCTGGCGCCCAGCGGCATCAGCTCGGCGCGCAGCGAGCGGCCCAGCGACTCGACGCCGGACTTGGCGACCGCGTAGGGGCTGTTGAGGACGCCGTTGACGAAGGCGTAGACCGACGCGGTGACGACGACGTGCCCTTGCCGCTCGACGATCTGCGGCAGCGCCGCCCGCACGGTGCGCCAGACGCCGAGCATGTCGACGTCGAAGACCCGCTCCCACTCCTCGGTGCCGATGCCGCGCACCGTCGCCATCTTGGCCTGGGCGATGCCGGCGTTGGCGACGACGACGTCGAGCCCGCCGAAGCGCTCAACCGTCTCGGCGACCGCCTGCATGACCGCGCTGTGGTCGGTGACATCGGTGGCGATGCCGATCGCCCGCGCGCCGATCCGCTCGGCCGCCTCGCGTGCCTCCTCGGCATCGATGTCGACGACCGCCACCGAGGCGCCGCGCATCTGCATCTGGCGCGCCGTCTCGAAACCGATCCCGCGTGCAGCACCGGTGACCAGCGCCACCTTTCCGTTCAGGTCGTAGGCAGGGGGCATGCGGCTGGAGAGCCTAGACGAGTCGGAGCCGGTCGTTCGCCCTCCCACTCCTAGAATCACCCGTCCATGTCTGGCTTCCGCCCGGTCGACACCAAGCAGTCCTTTCCTGAGCTCGAGGAGCGCGCCCTGGCGCGCTGGCGGGAGCGCGACGTCTTCCATCGCTCCCTGGCCCAGCGCGAGGGCGCGCCGATCTGGAACTTCTACGAGGGCCCGCCAACCGCCAACGGCCGCCCCGGCTCCCACCACGTCCTTGCCCGCGTCTTCAAGGACGTCTACCCGCGCTACCGCTCGATGTGCGGCTACCGGGTGCCGCGCAAGGCCGGCTGGGACTGCCATGGCCTGCCGGTCGAGATCGAGGTCGAAAAGCAGCTCGGCATCGCCTCCAAGCAGGAGATCGAGGAGTACGGGATCGACAAATTCAACGCCCGCTGCCGCGAGTCGGTCTTCGAGTACGTCGAGGAGTGGAACCGGCTGACCGAGCGGATCGGCTTCTGGATCGACCTCGACGATCCCTACGTCACCCTCGACGACGACTACATCGAGTCGGTCTGGTGGTCGCTGCGCAAGCTCTGGGACGACGACCGCCTCTACGAGGGCCACAAGGTCGTCCCCTACTGCCCGCGCTGCGGCACGGCGCTCTCCTCGCACGAGGTGGCGCTCGGCTATCAGGACGTCGAGGACCCCTCCATATATGTGCGCTTCCCGCTGCTCGACGCGGACGGCGGCGAGACCGGCGAGTCGCTGCTGGTCTGGACGACGACACCCTGGACCCTGCCTGGCAACGTCGCCGTCGCGGCGGCGCCGGACGTCACCTACGTCAAGGCGCGAGTCGGCGAGGAGACGCTGATCGTCGCCGAGCCGCTACTCGAGAAGGTGCTGGGCGAGGGGGTCGAGGTCGTCGAGCGGCTGGCTGGCTCGGAGCTCGTCGGCGCCCGCTACCGCGGCCCGGTCTTCGAGCTCGCCGACGGTGGCCCGGCCAACGCCTTCCACGTCCTCGCCGGCGACTTCGTCACCACCGAGGACGGCACCGGGCTGGTCCACATCGCCCCGGCCTTCGGCGAAGACGACTATGCGGTCGCCGCCGCCAACGAGATCTTCGACCCGACCAGCCACGGCACCCTCTACAACCCGGTTGGGCTGGACGGCCGCTTCGACCAGCGCGTCAGCGGCTTCGAGGGGCAGTTCGTCAAGGACACGGAGGTCACCAAGGCGCTGATCGCCGACCTCGACAGGCGCGGCCTGCTCTTCCGCGAGCAGGTCTACGAGCACGCCTATCCGCACTGCTGGCGCTGCGGCACGCCGCTGCTCTACTACGCCAAGTCGAGCTGGTACGTCGCCACCTCGCAGGCCCGTGAGCAGCTGCTCGCCAACAACGAGACGATCGGCTGGCACCCCGAGCACATCAAGACCGGCCGCTTCGGCAAATGGCTCGAGAACAACGTCGACTGGGCGCTCTCGCGCGACCGCTACTGGGGCACGCCGCTGCCGATCTGGGAGTGCGCTGGCGAGGGCTGCGACGGCCGCTTCTGCGCCGGCTCGGTCGCCGAGCTGCGCGAGCGCGCCGGGGGAGAGGTACCCGAGGACCTGCACCGCCCCTACATCGACGAGGTCGTCCTCGACTGCGAGCGCTGCGGCGGCGAGATGCGCCGGGTCGAGTCGGTGATCGACACCTGGTACGACAGCGGCGCGATGCCCTTCGCGCAGCTCCACTACCCGTTCGAGAACGAGGCCGAGTTCGAGGAGCGCTTCCCGGCTGACTTCATCTGCGAGGCGATCGACCAGACGCGCGGCTGGTTCTACACGCTGCTCGCCGAGTCGACGCTGCTCTTCGGCACCTCCAGCTACCGCAACTGCGTCTGCCTCGGCCTCATCCTCGACCCCGAGGGCCAGAAGATGTCGAAGAGCAAGGGCAACGTGGTCGAGCCCTGGGACGTGATCTCCAGCCACGGCGCCGACGCCTTCCGCTGGTATTACCTGACCGCCCAGCAGCCCTGGTCGGGCTACCGCTTCTCGGTTGACACGGTCGGCGAATCGGCCCGCCAGTTCATCAACACCCTCTGGAACACCTACTCCTTCTGGGTCCTTTACGCCAACGCCGAGAACCTAGGCCCCGCCGATTTCGAAAAGAAGCTGACTTCGTGGTTAGTCGCGGATAGCGCGAACAAAGACGAACTCAGCGGAGCGGAGGACCTCGACCGCTGGGCACTCTCGCGGTTGCAGGCAACGATCGCGACGGTGCGTGAGCGCATGGACGATTTCGACTGCACGGCGGCCGGGAAGGCGATCGCCGAGTACGTCGAGGAGCTCTCCAACTGGTACGTGCGGCTCTCACGGCGCCGCTTCTGGGAGGGCGACCGGGCCGCCTTCGCGACCCTGCGCCACTGCCTGCTCGAGGTCTCCGCGCTGCTCGCCCCGTTCACGCCTTTCCTCGCCGACGAGATCCACCTCAACCTTGCCGGCGGCGAGGCCGAGGAGCTGGGCGATCAACCTGACTCGGTCCACTTGCGTGACTTCCCCGAGCCGGATTTCGCTTTGGCCGACGCTGACTTGGAAGCCGCCATGGAGGCAGTGCGGCTGACCGTCGAGCTCGGCCGCGCCGCCCGTGCCCAGGCAAAGGCGAAGATGCGCCAGCCGCTGCGCCGCGCCGTGATCGTCGCCAACGACGCCGAGCGGGCGGCGATCTCGGCCCGCGCCGACCTCGTCACCGCTGAGCTCAACGTCAAGGAGCTCGACTTCGTCTCCGAAGAGGCCGACCTGGTTAGCTACGCGGTCAAGCCCAACTACCGCTCGCTCGGCCCGCGCTTCGGTAAGCGCATGCCGCAGGCCGCCGCCGCGGTCGAGGCCCTCGACCCGGTCCACGTCGCCAAGGTGATGGCCGACGGCGGCGAGATCGGCATCAACGTCGACGGCGACGAGCACACGATCGGGCCCGACGAGGTCACCCTCGCCCTGCAACCCCTCGACGGCTACGAGGTCGAGGCCGAGGCAGGCCACGCCGTCGCCCTGCAACTAGAGCTGGACGACGAGCTGCGCCGCGAGGGTCAAGCCCGCGAGATCGTCCACGCCGTCCAAAACGCCCGCAAGGCCGCCGGCCTGGAGATCACAGACCGCATCGAGCTCAGCCTAGGTGGCGCCGCCGAGCTCCTAGATGCCGCCCGAGAGCACGAGCCCTACATCGCCGGTGAGGTACTGGCCACCTCAGTCGCCTACGACGCCAGCGACGGCGCCGAGACCAAAATCGACGGCCTCGCACTCCGCATCTCGGTCAACCGCGCTTAAGCACCGCGACCGAGAGCCACAGGGGTGCCCCTCCCCAGGAGGCCGTCGCGCAGCTGGGTCGTCCCTGACACTTCGAGGCGTGGTCTCTGAGCCTCCTGGGGAGGGGCACCCCTGTGGCCTCCCAACGCACCGAGCTTCGCTGCCCACACGAGAGCGAAAGCTCTTCGCGGAAGCTTCCGCGAGCTGGCAGTCCTGGCGCTACGTGGCGGAGGAGTCCGGGGAAGACTCCCGGGAGGCTCCGTGACCACGCTTGAACCCTGAAACCACGATCCAGCTGCGCGACGGCCTCCAGGGAAGCTTCCCCGGACTCCTCCGCCGGGAGAGAGTCAGTCCTCTGCCGGCTCGCCGATGATGAAGTCGGTTTTCTTCGAGTCGGAGAACTTCACCCAGCAGTGCTCGGGAGGGACACCAGCCACCTCGACCAGGGCCGCTTCGATCCGCTTGGCGATCTCGGCCTTCTGCTCGTCGCTGCGACCCTCGAACCAGTCGATGTGGACGAAGGGCATGGCGGGCTAGGCGAGCGCCGGCTCCAGCTCGGCCTCGAGGCGACGCTTGGGCATCGCTCCGACCACTTTCTTGGCGATCGCCCCGTCCTTGAAGAGCAGCAGGGTCGGGATCGAGAGGACTTCGTACTGAGCTGCGGTCTGCTGGTTCTCGTCAACGTTGACGCTGACGATTTTCAGGTCGTCGCGCTCGGCGTCGATCTCCTCGAGGACGGGATGGACGACGCGGCAGGGGCCGCACCAGGGGGCCCAGAAGTCGACCAGCACGGGGCCGTCGGCGTCGAGTACCTCGGCTTTAAAGGTGCCATCTGTCACGTCGTGGAGCTTGCCTGTCACTTGGATCTGTCTCCTGAGGATCGAGGTTCAGCGCTCAATACTTCAAAAAGTATAGCGAGGTTCCGAAGGGTCGCTTTTTGCTCTCCCGACACTTCCTCACCGACCAAAGCGTAGAAGAGGCAGCCGCCAGATTGCCTCCAGAACGATCGAGCGGCTCATCTTCGACGTGCCGGCCTGCCGGTCGCGGAAGAGGATCGGCACCTCGACCACCTCGAAGCCGAGCTCGATCGTCCGGTAGGTCATCTCGACCTGGAAGGCGTAGCCGCGCGAGCGCACCGCGTCGAGGTCGATCGCCTCGAGCACCTCGCGGCGGAAGCACTTGAAGCCTCCGGTGAGGTCGCGCACTTGGACCCCGAGCACGAGCTGCGCATAGGCGCTGCCGCCGCGGCTGATCGCCTGTCGCAGCGGCCCCCAATCGGTCACCCCGCCACCGGCCACGTAGCGCGAGCCAATCACCAGGTCGGCGTGCTCGGCCGCCTCCACCAGACGCGGCAGGAAGGCGGGCTCATGGGAGAAGTCGGCGTCCATCTCGACGATCAGCCCGGCGCCGCCGGCAAGCGCCTCGCGGAAGCCGGCGATGTAGGCGGGGCCGAGCCCTTCCTTCGCCGGCCGGTGAAGGAAGTGGACGTTCTTGTGCGAGTCGGCGAGCCGCTTGGCGATCTCGCCGGTCCCGTCGGGCGAGTTGTCGTCGACGATCAGAACCTGGGCGGTGGCGGGCAGCTTGGCGCGGGCCTCTTCGACCAGCCGCTCGATGTTCGTCGCCTCCTGGTAGGTGGGAAGGACGAGCCAGGTGGGCCCTCGCTCGGGCTTGCTTGCGGGCATCTGCGCGGGCGATGCTAAGCGACGAACCTGCCCGCTAGCTTGCAGGAGTGACCAACGCCGAGATTGCCGCCGCCCTCGACGAGCTGGGAGTGCTCTACCAGCTCGACGGCGCGGTCAAATACAGGGTGCTCGCCTACAGCGCCGCGGCGAAGGCGATCCGCGAAAGCCCGGTCTCGGTCGCCGACCTCGCCGCGGCGGGACGGGCGACCGAGATTCCCGGCGTCGGCAAGACGCTGGCGGAAAAGATCGACGCGCTGATCGAGACCGGCGAGATCCCCGCCGCGGTGAAGCTGAAGGCGAAGTTCCCACCGACCCTGGTCGAGGTGACGCGGGTGCCCGGGGTGGGGGCGAAGACTGCGCGGCTGCTCTTCGAGGCGCTCGGCGTCGCCACCCTCGAGGACCTCAAGGAGGCGGCGGAGAGCGAACGCATCCGCGACCTTAAGGGCCTCGGCCCGAAGGTGGAGGAGAACGTGCTGGCCGGGCTGGAGCGTCTTGGCGACCCGGGTGAGGCGTCGGGACGGGTGCTGCTCTCGATGGCCCGGCCGATCGCCGAGGAGCTGGCGCGGACCCTGCGCGAGCACCCCGGCGCCGACCGGGTGGAGGTCGCCGGCTCGGCGCGGCGCTGGGCCGAGACCTGCAAGGACATCGACCTGATCGCGACCGCCGAGGAGCCGGCGGCCCTGGCCGAGCACCTCGTCGCCAGCCCGCTGATCGCCGCCGCCGGCAAGCCCGGTCCCAACGGTGTGCGGGCGCAGACCCAGAACGGCATCTCGGTCGACCTGCGCATCGTCGCTCCCGAGGCGTTCGGCAACCTGTTGCAGCACTTCACCGGCTCGCAGGCGCACAACGTGCAGCTGCGCGAGCACGCGGTGGGGCAGGGCCTCTCCGTCTCCGAGCACGGCATCACCGAGGTCGAGAGCGGCAAGGTCGAGCGCTGCGCCAGCGAGGAGACCGTCTACGAGCGACTCGGCTACGCCTACATAGCGCCCGAGCTGCGCGAGGGGCGCGGCGAGCTGAAGGCGGCCCGCGAGGGGAGCCTCCCCAAGCTGGTCACGCGCGAGGACATTCGCGGCGACCTGCACTCGCACACAACCCTCTCCGACGGTCGCAACACGCTCGAGGAGATGGCCGAGGCCGGCCGCGACCGCGGCTATGCCTACATGGCGATCACCGACCACTCCGCCAGCCACGGCTTCGGCGACCACGTCACCGCCGAGCGACTCTGGGAGCGGATCGCCGAGGTTGAGGCCTGGAACAGGGGCAAGCGCGGCTTCCGTCTGCTCGCTGGCTCGGAGGTCAACATCGGCCTCGACGGTGGTCTCGACTACCCCGACGACCTGCTCGAAGCGCTCGACTGGGTAGTCGGCAGCGTCCACACCTCCTTCGCGATCGCCGAGAAGGAGATGACCGCGCGCGTCCTGACCGCGATCGAGAACCCGCTAGTCGACTGCATCGGCCATCTGACTGGGCGGCTGATCGGCCGCCGCGAGCCATACGGAATCGACGTCGAGGCCGTCGTCGAGGCGGCGGCGCGCACCGGCACGATGCTGGAGATCAACGGCAACCCCAACCGCCGCGACCTCTCCGAGCACCATGCGCGCCTCGCCGCGGAAGGGGGCGTGACGATCGTCCTCAACACCGACGCCCACGGTGTCGAGACGCTGGACAACATGGCCTATGCCGTGGCGACTGCGAGACGAGCCTGGCTCGGTCCAGATCAGATCGCCAACACGCGGGCCTGGGGCGAGTTCAAGAAGTTGCTGCGCTGAGGGTCACTGAGAGGCGTACCTAAGCCTCAGGTCTCGGCAGGAAGAAAGCCAAATCCTGGCGGGGTCTCGAATCCCATCATCACCGCGACCACTCGCGTGCCTGACTCACCGGAGGCACGCAAGCGCTCGGCGCTCTCGGCTCTGATCCGCATCTCCTCCGTGAGCAACTCCAGCTGCTTCGCGACGAGCTCGCGCCAGCCCTGCTCGTCCAGCTCCATGGGCACCCAGCTCATGTGCCGATTCTCGCGTGCGTCGAACGTGCCGTGGTTGAAGGCTCTGAGCACTTCGCCGAGGATCGCCCGGAAAACCATGCACGAGATCTCTTCCCGAGCCGCTGGAGAGAGCTTGGCCCACTCCTTATCTTCGAACTGGGGTGGCAGCACCGCTCGGTAGAAGTGCTCGGTCGCGCCGCGCACGGGCTGGCTTTTAACCGACTCAATGCAGCCAAAGTCCCTCAGAACCTTGACGTGATACGAGATTGACCCCAGCGTCCTGTCAAGCTCTTTTGATACTTCGCTGGGACTTGCGGTTCGATAGGAGAAGATCCGCAAGACTTCGAGACGGACCGGGTGCGCAACGGCCTCAACGAGACGGTAGGCGACGGTTTTCTGGTCGCTGATGTTGGCCTTGGCAGTCAAATCCCCTCCTATTGTCGGATGGATTGAAGCACTGCATTCTATTCACGCCATTGAAGTTTTGTCCAGGGATAGCAGGGGTTTTACGAGGGGATCAACTTATACTGGAACTTATTTGAATAAACAAAAGGTCTTGAGCAATGTATAGATAGCCCTCGCTTTTGAAAGGGGGTGGGGACATCGTGAGCATTGCTCAGGTCACGCAAGTCATGCCGGGTCTCGTTACGAAGCACGCATGATTTTGGGCCGGCCTCCAACCGTCTTAGTCGCGGAGGAGGTCGGCACGATCCACGGCCACCCGCCGCGAGAAGCGCTATTCGAGAGAGAAGACCACGCGGACGGTGGCGGTGACCGTCGAGGTACCAGGCTTGGCTGGCGGGGTCGGGGCATCGGCGCGCGGCCCCTGCTTAGGTGCGGCGGTCGCTTCCGTTGGCACGATTTCTCGCCCTTCCTCGATCGTCAGCACCGGGCCGAGGGTGGCGCCCGCCCGGCCTGCCAGAGCAGCAGCCTTTCCCTTGGCCTGGTCGAAGGCGGTGAGCAGGGCGTTGTTGTAGGCGGCGTCGGGGTTGCTGGGGAAGAAAACGGGGCCGCGCGTCCCGGTCGCCCCGGCTGCGACCGCTGCGCTGACCAGTTCGCCGGAACGCTCGGGCTGATGCAGGACGACCCCCACTCCCTCGGAGGCGTGCCAGACCGTTTTCCCGCCGCGGTTCAGCTTACGTATCGAGATCGATCCCGTGGTGACGTCGCCTGGGTCAACACCGGGGGTGGCCTGGACGGCCGCGATCACGGCTCGTAGGCGGACCGCCACGATCCGCAGCGCGGCCCCCTTCGCCTTGCGTTCCTTGCTGACCGAGAAGCCCAGTCGGGCGGCGTCGTTGACGACCTGCTGGATTGCTTCCCCCTTGACCGTGATCGTCCGGTCGATCGCCATTGCGGACGCCGGCGCGACCAGAGTCGCGGCGAGCGCCAACAGGCAGATCGTTCGGAGGAGCCTCACCAAATTCACGCTACCCGGCAGGTGGGACGAGTATTCAGGCGCGCAGCCGGTCGCTGCGCAGGCCCGGGGTGCGGACGAGCTGGATTGGGCGCAGGGCCGAGTTGGGGACGACGTAGAACTTGACGCCGTCGCGCTGCTCGATCGCCAGCACGGCTGCCTCGCGGGCGTGCCAGGCGAGCGAGACGAGCAGGGCGTAGCCGGCGCCGATCGCCGCTACGCCGGGGAAGAAGATCCCTAGGGCGCCGGCGACGATCGCGGTCGCGGCGATCGGCCAGAGGCGGACGAAGGAGATGCGCGCCGGCGTCTCCGGGGGCAGCGAGGTGGCGGTGCGGGCCTGAGCGAGGGCGTCGCGGACGCCCTCGGGGGTGCGGCTGGGCCGGCCCAGGTAGAGGCCGATGATGAGTGAGATCAGCCACCAGGTCGCGGCGACGACGAGGGTCGTCGTGTCGCTGTCGCGGTTGGTTGCGATCGCCGTGATGGCGGCGAGGACGGTTGCCTCGGCGCCGGTGAGGAAGACGGTGACGCGCAGCAGGTCGGTGTAGGGCATCTCGCTATCTCGCCAGGATCTCGAGTATTGCCAGCCAGCCAGCCGGGCCGTCGACGAACTGGTCTGCCTCCTCGGCCAGCTCGGGCGGTGCCTCGGGAGAGATCACGCCGACGCATAGGGCGGCTCGCAGCTCCCCATCCTGGCGCAGCTCGCGCAGGCGGCGGAAGGCATCGAGGTCGGTGCGGTCGTCACCGGCGTAGATCGCTGCGTTGACGCCATCGGTCGCGAGCAGCGCCGCCACGGCGGCATCCTTGCCGCCACCGCCGATCGGACGCAGCTCGAGGACTTTGCGGCCCCAGCGCGGTTCGAGCTTGGCGCGCCCTGCCTCGGCGGCGATCTCGTGGGCGCGTGACTCGGCGGCCGGCTCGTCCTCGGCGCCGCGCCAGTGCAGGGTTTGGATCGGGCCCTTGTCCTCGAGTCGCAGCCCCACGGCCTGCAGGTCCTTCGGCTCGAGTGCGGCGACGAACTCAGCAGCGCTGCGCTCCTGTCCGGCCAGCGCCGGGTCGAGCTGTGGCGTCTCCTCGCCGGGAAGCAGCAATTCGAGCCCGTGATTGCCGGCGTAGGCGATGCCGTCGACCCCGACCAGCCGCCGCGCCTCCAGCGCCTGGCGTCCCGAAATGCAGCCGACCAGGCCAAAGCGCTCGCTCAGCGCCTCGAGCAACTCTCTCGCCCGCTGCGGCACCGCGGCCTGCTCTGGCCGCGCGACGATCGGGGCCAGGGTGCCGTCGACGTCGGTGAGGATCGCGGTGCGGTCAGGGTTGGCACGCAGCGGCTCCAGCAACGAGGACAGCGCCCCGCCTTCCCCTGTCTCGGCGTTAGGAGACACGGCACTAGTATCGCGACACGATGGCGCCGGAGCCCGCCCTGCCCGCACACTCACTTCTCAAGCTCGCCGCCATCGGCACCCTGGCGGGTCTGTTCAGCGGCCTCTTCGGAGTCGGCGGCGGGACGGTCATCGTTCCCCTGCTGATCCTCTGGTTCGGCTACGGAGAGCGACTCGCAACCGGCACCAGCCTGGCGGCGATCGTCCTGATCGGCCTGCTCGGCGCGATCGCGCAGGGTGGGATCTACGGCAACGTCCACGTCGCCACCGGATTGCTGCTTGCAATCCCGGCTGTGATCGGGGTGCTGATCGGAACCGCCGTGCAGCAGCGCATCTCCCAGCGCGCCGTCTCCCTGATCTTCGCCGCCCTCCTCGTTGCCATCGCGATCCAGCTCGTGCTTTCGTGAACGAGCTGCTCGCGGTCCTGATCTGCGTCGCCGGCGGCTTTGCCGGCGGCATCGTCGGCGTCGGCGGCGGCGTCCTCTTCGTCCCGGCGCTGACGATCTTCATCGGCCTCAGCCAGGTCGAGGGTGAGTCGACCTCGCTGCTGATGATCGTCATCGTTGCCCTGGTCGGCGCCATGCGCCAGAGCTCCTACGGCAACGTCAACGTCCGCAACGCCCTCGTCATTGGCGCCCTCTCGCCACTCGGCGTCCTCGCTGGCGTCGCCATCGCCAACCACGTCTCCGAGCGCGTCCTACAGCTCTCCTTCGCGGCCCTGGCCCTCTTCTTCGCCTATCGCCTAGCCCGCAGGGCCCTCGCTGCGCCGGCGCGCTAGTTCTCTGGGTTCAGGGCTGGGTGGGGGAGGGGGCTGGTCGGCCTCCGGTCGAATTGACACCCCAAGAGCTTTGCTCTTGGGGTGAATGAGGAGCGCGGCCTTCGGCCGCGCAAGAACCGGATTGCATAGGCCGCTTCGCGACATTCGCCCGGAGGCCGACCAGCCCCCTCCTCGACACGTCCCCAAAGAATGGTCGAGGTTGCGAACGTGGTCCCAGGGTCCTCAAGCTCGAGGAAAGAGCTATCGAGCTGAGACGCCGCTCCGGGGGAGCTTGCTTTCGAAGCTTGTTGTGCTTCGGAGGGGTTGTTGATGGGTCTCTGCGGGAATGTCGCGAAGCGGCGGAAATGCAATCCGGTGTTTGCGCGGCGTCAGCCGCGCACCGACATAGTCGCTAAGCGAGCGTAGCTCGCGTGCGACATCAATTCCCGCAGAGACCCATCAACAACCCCTCCCAGCCCACCCTGGAATCGTCTACCTAAGCGCCGATCGCACGCCGGCAAAAGCTGGAAAGCGACGAGACGATCTTCTCCGCCGAGACGCTCTCGTCGCGGACCGGCGAGAGCGGGCTGGCCAAGGCCTCGCTGATCGCGCCGATCAGGGAGGCCGCGGTCAGTTCGATGTCCTGCTCGGGCAGCTCGCCGTTGGCGATGCCGGCCCGCAGCAGGTCGGCCAGGCGCCGGCGGTATGTCTGCCGGTAGGCGAGTCGCTCGGAGTCGACCAAGGGGTCGACCGGCTCGTAGCCGAGCGCCCAGGCCAGCCGCGGCTGGTCGAGGGAGCTGTGGGTGAACTCGCGGACGATCGCGTCGAGCTTCTCGACCACCGTGCCGGGACCTGCGGTCGCCTCGTGGAGGGAGGCCAGCTCGCGCTCCGCGACGGCCCTGAAGACCTCGACGAACAGCTCCGCCTTGGACGGAAAATGCCGGTACAGCGCCCCCGCAGCGACGCCGCTGCGCGCCGTGATCGCCGCCACCGAGGCCGCCGCGTAGCCGCCCTGCTCGAGCAGGGCGACGGCCGCGTCGAGCAGGCGCTCGCGGGTCGCGCTGCCACGCGCGCTGGCGGACATCGCAGCTGATCTCGGCTCGACCGGCATCGCCGCCGCCTACTCGTAGGAGAGCGCGTTGGCGAGATCCGCCCGCGCGGTCAGCCAGGCGGGCACGGCCGCGGCGAGCGCGCCGATCACGACCGCGGCCGCGGTGACCGCCACGACGCCGCCGAGTTGCAGGTCGGTGCCGATTACGTATCCCTGCGCTTCGAGGAAGCCGAGGACCGGTCCCCGGTAGCTGACGATTCCGCCGATCGCCCCGCAGATCGCGCCGAGGCTCATCACCAGCAGCGTCTCCAGGGCCAGCGCCGCGAGCAGGCCGGCGTTGCCGATCCCCATCGCCCGCAACACCGCCCACTCGCGCCGCCGCGCGAAGACCGAGGTGGCGATGATCCCCCCGACCGCGACCAGCGCCGCGACCAGCGTGAGCGCTCGCATCGCCAGCAGCCCCTGCGTGCTTTTCGCCATCTGGGCATCGATCCGGTCCTTGAATTCGGCACCGGTGATCACGTGCAACGGCGCCAGATCTCGCAGCGCGGCCCTGTCCAGCTTGCCTTTGCGGTTGACGGCAATGGCGCTGACCGCGCTGGTGCGGTAGAGCTGCCTGTAGCGGTCGATGGTCATGTAGACGGTGCCGGACGGCCAGTCGAAGTCCTCCACTTCACCGTAGACGCGCAGCTTCCGTGGCCCGCCCGCGGTCGGCAGCACGATGCTTTCGCCGGTCTCGATGTCCAGGCCCGAGGCCATCACCTTGGAGACCAGCACGCCGCGCGGGTGCTCGCGCAGCAGCGGGTACTGCGAGGGCATGCCCTCGCCGGGGCCAATGAGTCCGCCGCGCGTGCTCGGCACCAGCCCGCGCACCTCGATTTTGCGGCCTTCGTAGGGGACGAAGGCGAAGGCGACTGGCCGCGCGACGGTGTCCCTGTCGCGCAGCGCCCGGCGCGCGTAGGAGAGTTTGACGGGAACGCTGGCGAAGGCATCGTCGGAGGCGAGCAGGTCCTGCGCCCCTGGGCGGATCGAGTCGTTGATCACGTCGATCCGCTCGAGCAGGCTGCGTTCGGCGAGCTGCGGCGGCACCACCGCGGCGACGCCGAGCGCCATGATCGCGGCGGCGAGCGCGGCGCGGCGCGGATTTGCCTCGACCGCGCCGCGGGCGACAAGAACCACCTTGGAGCCGCCGTGCTCGCGGCGACCGAGGCCGATCGCGACCAGGCCGACGACGCCGGGGGTGGCCAGCGCCAGGCCGACCAGGATCGTCACCGCGGCGAGCGGGAAGATCCCGGCGTCGGCGATCAGGAAGCCGAGCCCGAGGCAGGCGGCCCCGCCGGCGAGCAGGGCCAGCGCCGCGCGCAGCGAGATCGTCGAGGTGACCGTCGCCCCCGCCTGCGGCGAGCGGCCGAGCTGCTCGGCGATCGAGCCGCGGGCCGAGGCCAGCGCTCCGATGGTCGCTGCGACGGCGACTACGAGCGCCATCGCGGCGGCGCCAGCGACGACGTCGGGGCGCACTGCGACCTGCATGTTGAAGCCGAAGACGTCGGTCAGGTAGCTCGGCACCTGCGAGGACAGATAGGCGGCGATCGCCGAGCCGATCAGCGCCCCCGGGGGGATCGCGAGGAGCAGCAGGGCGGTGAGAATGAGGCTCTCGGCGAAGATCAGCGGCGTCCTCCGCGAGCCGATTGCGCGCAGCAGGCCGAGGTCCTCCTGGCGCTCCAGCATCCGCATCAGCTGCAGCACGTAGATCAGTAGTCCCGCGATCGCCAGGACGACCATTCCGAAGACGAAGGTCGGCGCCCGCACGGTGAAGTCGAGGACATGGCTCAGCTCTTCCTGGTTGCTGTCCAGCGTGCTCAGCACGGCGTTATCGGGGAGGACCCGCGCGGCTCGCTCTTTCCAGGCACCGGCCGAGGCGCCAGGGGCGAGCTTCGCGTAGACGATCGTCGGCCTACCGGGGGCGCCGCGCAGGCCCTCGAGCCGGTCGCGAGGAAGGGTCAGGACGTCGTCGATCGCGGCATCGACCTCGACCACCCGGGCAACCCGTACGCGGGGTGAGCGCTGGTAGGCGAAGAGCCGCAGTCGATCGCCGCGGTGCACCCCGAGCTCGTTGGCGAGGCCGGCCGGCAGGGCCAGGCCGGGCTTCTTTGAGGAGCTGGCCGGCAGCCTGAGGTCGCGCTGCACGGCGCTGCGCAGCCGCCTGGCCGTGCGGTCGACTCCGATCGCGGTGGCGACGACCTGCTCGCCGCCGGCTTCCAGCGTCACCCGCTGCTGGGTCATCGGGATCGCGTAGCGCGTGCCGTCGATTCGCTCCAGGCGCTTGGCGAGCCCCGCTTCCAGCGAGGAGGCGCCGATCGCTTCGACCTGGAAGTCGGAGATGCCGCCGACCGCCTCGCCGCGCTCGCGGTAGGAGTCTTCGATGCTGGTCAGGAAGGCGAGCAGGCCGACGCCGATCCCGAGCGCCAGGGCGAGCGCCGCCCAGAGCACCGCGGCGCGCGCCCGCTGGCGCCGCATCACGTGCAGCAGGTGGCGGGTCAGCAGGACCGTCAGCCGCCCCTGCGCGCGGATCGAGCGGATCATCTGCCGATCAGAGAGGCGAGACCGGCCACCAACCCCTGCCGGCGGCCGTTCGTTGGCCCGTCCTGGCTGTGGTCGTCGATCTGGCCGTCGACCAGGGAGACAATCTCGTCGGCGTAGCGCTCGGCAAGATCGTGATCGTGGGTCACCATCACCACCGAGCGCTCGTCCGCAGTCTGCTGGCGCAGCAGCTCGAGGATGCCGTGGGCGTTTTGCTGGTCAAGGTTGCCGGTCGGCTCGTCGGCGAGGATCAGCTTCGGCTCGTTGACCAGGGCCCGGGCGATCGCGACCCGCTGCATCTGGCCGCCGCTGAGATTACGGGCGGGCGCCTCGGCCTTCTCGCCGAGGCCGACCCGCTCGAGCAGTTCTCCCGTTCGCAGCCGCGCCTGCCCCCTGTCCTGGGCCGCGATCGCGGCGGCCAGCTCGACGTTCTGGCGGGCGCTCAGGCCGGGCAGCAGGTTGAAGAACTGGAAGATGAAGCCAAGGTTCTGGGCGCGGAACCGGGCCCGCTCCTTAGGACTGAGCGTGCCGATCTCGCGACCGTCGAAGAGCAGATGGCCACTGCTTGGCACGTCGAGTGTCCCGATCAGGTTGAGCAGTGTGCTCTTGCCGCTGCCTGAGGGGCCGACGATCGCGACCAGCTTGCCCGGCCGCAGGACCAGCGAGACGCCATGCAGCACCTCGACCATCTTTCCCCCTTGGGGGAAGGACTTGTGGACGTCGCGTAGCTCGAGCACGGCCGGCAGGATAGTGAATCCCAATTCACATTGTCGGCGTCTGTAGTCTCAAACCTGTGGACTCACTCAGCTGGGAAGGCGATGTCCCGCAGCTCCGCCGGCCGATCCTCGTCTGCTCGTTTCGCGGCTGGAATGACGCTGCCGCGGCGGCGTCGACGGCGCTGACCGCGGTCGCCGACGACTTCGACTCGGAGCTGATCGCCAAGGTCGACGCCGAGGACTACTTCGACTTCCAGGCGACCCGCCCGACGATCGTCCTCAGCGAGGGCCAGGCGCGCCGCATCGACTGGCCGGAGAACAACCTGATTGCGGTTCGCGCGCCGACCGCCGACCGCGACCTGGTCCTACTCGACGGCACCGAGCCCAACCTGCGCTGGCGCACCTTCTCGGAGACGATCGCGACCGCCGCCGATGCGCTCGGCGTCGAGATGGTGATCACGCTTGGCGCCCTGATCGCCGAGGTCTCCCACACCCTGCCGGTGCCGATCACCGGCCTTGCCTCCGACGAGAAGCTGGTCGAGGAGCTCGACCTTCAGCGCTCCAGCTACGAGGGGCCGACCGGCATCGTCGGCGTCGTCCACGACTGCTGCCGCCAGGTCGGCATGACCTCCGCCTCGCTCTGGGCGGCGGTACCGCATTACGTTGCCGCTGTCCCCAACCCGAAGGCGGCCCTGGCGCTGCTGCGCCGCCTCGAGGGACTCACCGGCATCGCCGTCGACGCGACCGAGCTGGAGGAAGAAGCGACCAGCTACGAAGACCAGATCAACCGGGCGATCGCCGCCAACCCCGAGATCGAGGAGCTCGTCGACCGCATCGAGTCCGAACAATCCGAGCAGCTCGAAAGTCCCGAGGACATTCCCTCCGCGGACTCGATCGCTAGAGACTTCCAGCAGTTCCTGCGCCAGCAGGGTCGCGAGTAGCCAGCGCCTTCGGCGGTTTTGGGTCCTCTCTAAGTCTCTGCGGCCGGACAGATCAACCGGTAGTCGCACCAGCCGCAGGTTGCGGGCGAGGGTCGCGGCTCAAAGTCCTGGCCTAGCACCCCCTCGCCCACCTCGAGCACGGTCCGCTCGACCCGCTCGGCGTCGTCGGCCTTGCTCGGCGTCGCCACCTTCTCGGCGTCGAGCACGTAGTAGTAGCTGCCGCTGCTCACCTCGAGCCCCCAGGCCTCGCTGGCGGCGAGCCGGTAGAGGGCGAGCTGTAGGTCGTTCTCGAGGGCGGCCTCGCTCTTGCGCTCGCCGGTCTTGTAGTCGATCAGCTCATGCGTGCCGTCGGGGAGGCGGTCGACGCGGTCGACGCGGCCGCGCACGTGGTGCGGGCCGATGCGGATGTCGAACTTGCGCTCCAGCCAGACCGGCTCGCCTTCGGCATCGCGCTCGCGCTCCCAGTAGAGGCGCATTGCCTCGCGGGCGCGATCGCGGAACTGCAGCTCGTCGTCGCTGTTACCGAAGCCGGTGCGCCGCCAGCCCGACTCGAAGAGGTCCATCAGGCGCACCAGACCGTCTTCACCGGGCTCACCCGAGTCCTTGTGGAAGCGTTCCAAAACGTTGTGGATGAGGATGCCGAAGCGCTGGTTGATCGTCGGTTCCTGGGGGATGCCGAAGACCCGCCCGAACTTGTACTTGAGCGGGCAGGTCAGGGAGAGGTCGAGGTCGGAGGCCGAGAGGCTGAGCGCGCCGTCGCCGCGGCGCGGCAGGAAGGCTTCCAGCGAGGGCTCGTGACGGGCGGCGATGAGGCGCTGGCGGCCGTCGCGCTCGCGCTCGGAGTCGAGCAGGTAGGCGTCGAGCGGCGAGGCGTCCAGCTCCGCCTGCTGCTCCGGTGTGGCGATCTGGCGCAGCAGGCCGTTGACCGCCTCGATCGCCTCCGCCGTCGCCTCCTCGCCGGGTCGCTGAGCCAGCGCTGCCAGCTTGAGCAGCTCGAGATGGCGGGCGATCGCTCGGGTGACGTCGACGACGGTGTCGAGGCGTGGCTCGGAGAGCTCCCGGCCAGCCTGCCAGGACGCCTCGAGGACCTCCTCGCGAAGCTTGCGATAGGTCGCGTGCAGCCCCTCGGCCGGACCGAACAGCTCCTCCTCGTGCAGTTCCTCGGCGTCCCGGTGAGGATCCTCGTCATCGCCCCCGACCCGGGAGAGGACGAGTGTGGAGCTGGCCTGGACGTCATCCTGGTCGGAACCGAGGACGAAGACGTGCTCGAAGTCCATGCCCTTCGCCGCCGCCCGCGCCAGCCCCTGGACGGCGCCGGGCGAGACCGGCTCCTGGCCTCCGGCCGGCTCGACCCCCGCCTCGGCTACGGCACTCAGGTAGCGGACGAAGTCCCGGGTCGAGCCGTGCGGCTCGCGGCGGGTCCAGGTGGCGGCCAGCTCGGCGAGACGGGAGAGCCCGAGCAGTCGCTCGGCCACCTCCGGCTCGGCGGCGAAGAGCCGTTGCCTGCGCAAGCCGACCCGCTCGATCAGCCGCCGCACGAAGACGTCGGCGCGACGTTCCTCCATTGCCGCTGCCGCTTCTCCGTAGAGCTTTAGGAAGGACTGGATCCGCTCGCGGCCCTCGGGCGGGATCTGCGGGCTTTCCAGCGCCGCCTCCGACGCCGAGACCATGTCCTGCTTGCGGCGACGCGAGATCGTCGTCAGCCGCGCCAGGTCGGTCGAGCGCAGCTCGACCGGCGGCCGGGTCAGCGCCCGGGCGGCCGCCGCCGAGTCTTCGGGATCGGCCAGCACGCGCAGCCAGGCGATCGCGTCGCGCACCTCGGGTCGCTGAAAGAGGGCGGCGGGGCCGGCGAGGTGGAAGGAGACCCCGCGCTCCTCCATCGCTGCGGCGACCGAACCGCCATCGATGGCCGGGTCGTTGAGCAGCACGCAGATCGATGCCGGCGACGTTCCGTTGGCGAGCAGGTGCTCGACTTCCCGAGCGACCGCCTGTGCTTGGGCACGCTCGTTGGTGCAGCGCCAGTGGCGCACCGTCGGCTTGCGGAAGACCTCTTCAAGGACGAGGGCGCTCGACTGCGGGTCACCCGCAGAAGCGGCTTCTTCGGCGTATAGGTGGTTCGGATTCTCGGTGCTTAGCTTTTGCAGGATTGCTCGTTGAGCTTTTGTGGTCTCCTCGTACTCGTCGACCATCACGTGCTCGAAGCGGGTGGCGAGCTCAACGCGAATGTCGGTGCGCTCGTGGAGGAGCTTGTTGAGCACGAGGAAGACGTCGGCGCGATCGAGGTTGCCCGACTCGGCGAGGATGCGGTCATGGGCGGCGCAGAACTCAGCGAGGTCGGGCTCGGGCGGCTCGGAGCCCGCCTTCAGGTCGTCGACCTGCTGTAGCAATCGCGCCAGGAGCCCGCTCGGATTGCCGCGGATCGTGTGATTGCGCAGGGGAAGATCGTCGAGGCGATCGATCAGGATGGCGAGGCGCTCAGCGGGGCCGAGGACGTCGAAGAAAGGATCGAGCCCGGCCGCGGTTGAGTGCTCGCGCAGGAGGCGTTCGCCAAGCTCCTCCCAGGTGCCGATCCAAAGCTCCTCATAAGGGGCTTCGAGCAGAACCTCGATCCGCTCTCGCAGCCGCTGGGCAGCTGGCGGGTTGGAGGCGAGAACGAGGATCCGCTCCGCACCGATCCCGGTGCCGACCAGATGGGCGAAGCGGCGGCAGAGGGCCTCCGTCTTGCCGGTCCCGGCGGCGCCGCGCAGCAGCAGCAGACCCTCGCCGTGCTGGACCGCGCGTTCCTGTGCCTCGGCTAGAGCGAGCATGCTCCAAAGCTAACGAGTGCGAGCTCTCCATAGGATGGCTTCGTGCCCTATGTGGACGCTTCCTCCGCAGACTGGCTGGGAATCTGCCGCCGCGCCGTAGCGGCGCAGCAGCTGATCTTCGACGAGGTGCGTGGAATCGAGGCGCGCACCGTCTACGAGGGAGTGGGCGAGGGGGGCGACCACACGCTGGTCATCGATCGCCGCTGCGAGGACGCGATCTTCGCCGAGCTCCAGACGCTGGCCGAGCAGGGCGCCTCCTTCGTCGCGGTCTCCGAGGAGCGCGGCGAGGTCAGCTTCGGGTCCGGCGGCCCGGCGCGTGTGGTCATCGACCCGATCGACGGTTCGCTCAACGCCCGCCGCACCCTTCCCTCCCATAGCCTCAGCATCGCCGTCGCCTCCGGCGACTCGATGGCCGAGGTCGAGTTCGGCTACGTCTTCGATTTCGGCGCCGGCGAGGAGTTCACCGCCCGCCGCGGCGAGGGAGCGACGCTTGACGGGGAGCCGATCACCGTTGGCGCCGATGGCGACAAGCTCGAGCTACTCGGGCTCGAGGCGGCCGAGCCGAGCCGGGCGATCCCGGCGCTGGAGGCAATCGCTGGCCGCGTCTACCGGCTGCGCGTCGTCGGCTCGATCGCGATCACGGCGGCGTACGTCTCCGCCGGGCGCTTCGATGCAATGCTCAGCCTGCGCCCCTGCCGCTCGGTTGACGCTGCGGCCGCGCAGCTGATCGTGCGCGAGGCCGGCGGCCAGGTGGCCTTCGGCGATCTTGCCTTGGACGAAGCCCCGCTGGGCCTCGACGCTCGCTACCCGATCGCGGCCGCCGCCGGCGAGCAGGGCCTGGCGATCGCCCGCTCTGCGCAGTAACCCCCTGCCGCGCGAGGGTTAAGAACACCTGTTCGCGGAAACGTACGTTCGCTACACTCGCGAACCCCCAGGCAGGAAACCCGCTTACCGAAAGGCATCCTTCATGGCAACGCAGTCGAAAGGCAGTACGAGCAACGGCACCTCGCCGAAAGCCAAGGCCCAGTCGTCGGAGAAGAATCAGGCTCGCGCGGTCGCCGAGTCCGCGGTCGATCTTCCCGTTGGCGCCGTCCTCACGGTCACCGAGCGCATCACCGATCTGGTTGAGCCGTTCACCGATCGCTCGGGTGCCGAAAAGCAGCTCAAGTCCTACCGGACCCAGCTGCGCAAACAGGTCAAGCGCACCGAGCGCCGCGGCACCAGCGCGCGTCGGCGGGCAACCACCGAGGCGCGCAAGACCCGCAACCGGGTCGAGCGCGAGGCTCGCAAGCGGCAGCGCACGGTCGAGACGACCCTGAAGCGCAACCGCAACGAGCTCGAGCAGCGTGTGCGCAAGGCCGTAGATCTTCTCCCGGTCTAGTTGAGGGGCCTGTCCGGCAGGGGTTCCACTTAACTTTTCGCGAGGTCGCGGCCTGTCGGCCGCGCCTGGATCACGCGAAAAAGTACAAGACGTTCCACCCCTGCCGGACAGGCCCTAAGTACCCGTCACAGTGATCGGCCTTGAGCTGGCTGGCTCGTAGGGCCATTCGGCCTGGTGCGGGGCGAAGGCGCGGAATTGGAAGCGGGCGCCGCGGCTGTCGTCATCGGCGAAACGGTAGGCGTAGCGGAAGCGGCCGCGCCCGTCGGTGCGGACCGAGCGGAACTCGCTCCAGGGCAGTCCCGGCAGGCGGAACTGCAGCTGCACGATCTTGCCATCGGCTGGGATCGCTGCTCCCGCCGCGCCGACCTTGCCGCGGAAGACGATCGGGCGGCCGCCAACCTTTGCGACCGCCGACGAGACCCCGATGCGTACGCCGCTACGCACGGCCAGCCGCAACGGCTTGCTGCGTGCGGCTCGCAGGGTTGCCGTTGGGGCGGCCAGGGCAAAGACCTCGCGGCTTGGGCCGGGTCGCAAGCGGACGCTGAAGTCTCCTTTCGCGCCGGTTCTGAGCGTGGAAACCCGCTGCTGCGGGCCGGTCCCGCCCTCGAAGCGCTCGACCACCTGCACCGGCATCCCCGCCAGCGCCGCCCTGCGACCGGCGACGAGCCGCCCGCTGAATGACATTCCCCGCCCGTAGAGCACCGTGCGCTCGCCAGAGCTGGCGATCAGGGTCGTCGCGACCTTGAGGGGATTGTGCAGTCGCATCGGTGAACCGTTGCCGCGGCCCAGGGTCAAGGTCGAGTTCCCGGCCAGGTCATAGGCGATGGCGCGGAACTCGTACTCGCCGGGCGGGTAGGCCTCGGAGTCCCAACGGGCGTGCAGAGCCTCTGCGGAGAGCTGGGTCGGCAGCGCTTCGAAGCGCTCGCCGGAGCCGACCCTGCGGATCGCGATCGAGCCGCGCGACCGATCCAGCCCTGAGAGCGCGTCGGAGGCGCGCGCCTCGATCCGCTCGGGGTCACGGGGGTCCTGGGCGCCGGCAAAGGCGAGCAGCGGCACGACACGGTCTATCCGCACCAGGGCCCTCGCCGGGGTGTGGTTCGGCGTGCCGTTGGAGACTCCGCCGTCGGCGACGTTGCCGGCCGCGTCGCGCCCGTAGTAGGCAATCGTGTGGACGCCAGATGCAATCACCGTGGCGGTGACTGTGTCGCCGGCAGCGATCGCCGGCGAGCCGCCATCGACCCGGATCGCCGTGAACGGCCCGCTGTCTCCCGCCGGGGTCATTCCCGAGGCCGCGTCGGTCGAGCTCGCCCGCAGGGTCAGCGGTTGGCTCGACCAGCCTTCGGTGAGCCCGGAGAGCCGGGTGACCGGGTCGGTCTTATCGACCCGCAGGACGGTGCTGCCGGCGATCGAGGAGCGCGCACCCGAGCCGGAGACGGCAACGGCGCGGAAGTAGTTCGTTCCCTCGGGAAGATCGGCGACCGTCAGAGCATCGGCGGCGATGCCTCCGTTCAGGTCGGTCTCCGCGGCGCTGCACGTGTACGGCCCGGCGCAGGGGGCGACACCGGGCGTTGGGGCGATCGAGGCAGCGTAGCCACGGATGCCCGAAAGCGGTGCGGGCCCGGCGGGGTGGCCGAGGTGGAGTGTGTAAGGGAAGGCGGTGCGGCCGATCCAGCCGCTGACGGGCTGGGGGTGGACCTGCCCCGGCGGGCTGTCGTCGAAACGCAGCATCACCCTGGCCGCGGGGCCCTCACCGCCATCGGCGTCCTCGAGCCAGACCTCGGCGGTGTAGATGCCCGGCGCCGGTGGTACGGCCAGATGTTGGATTGCCGTCGCCGGCCAGGCGAGCGTCGTCGGGGCGATGGCGACCTGCCCGGACGAGTCGAGCAGGCGGTAGTGGACGGCGGCGACGGTGCCGGGCGGGTTGTCCCAGCGCACGGCGAAGCTCCGCTCCGCGTGCCAGCTCTCCTCGCCGCCGTCGACACGAGGGTCGAGCGGCTGAAAGGCGGCTCTCGCCGGCGCGACGACGAGGAGCAGGGCGAGGAGGGCGCCGATTGCGAGCTTCCCCGGCTTCATGGGCCGAACTCCCCGGCGGCCGAGCCGCTGGACGAGCTTGGGCTCGGGCTTTCGCCGGCGCTCGGCGCTTCGCCGGCGGGCGGGACGGGCGGCGGTTCAGGTTCGACAGTCGCGGCAGGCGCTGGTGCCGCCACTTCGGGGGTGCTCGTGTCCGCAGTTTCGGGCTCCGGGTGCTTCTCGACCTTCGCTTCGGGTTGTGGGTCCGGCTCGGGTTCCGGCTCGGACATCGCTTGGTTCGCCGGGGCTTCGCGCGGCAGCTCCACGGTTCGTTCGACCGCTGGCCGAGAAGGCTGCTCCGGAGCCAGATCGAGCGGAGTGGGGAGTACCCCGGTCGCCACGCAGGCGGTCGTGGCACCTGCCCCGGCGCAGATCGCCAGCAGCTTTGCCAGCGCGGTCGTGCCGGCGCCGCGCGCACCACCGGCCGCCGCGACCTGCGTCGCCGTCGAGTCGCCGCCGCCGAACCCGGTCAGCCGCGACCCGAGTCCTGCGAGCAGGTCGTGTCCGCGCTCGAGCAGCGAGCGCGGAACTGGCAACGCCGGCACCAGGGCGACGGCGATCCGTGGCGCGGCCCGGTAGGCGCGCATCGTCGAGCGACAGTTTCCGCAGGCGCGCAGGTGCTCGCGCACGATTGCCGCGTCCTCGGGGCTCGCCTCGCGGTCGCAGAAGGCAGAGAGCAGCGGGCGCAGCTCCCGGCAGCGGCTGCCGTCCTCGCTGCTGGCGAGCAGCTTGCGGAAGCGGTCGCGTCCCTCGGCAAGAACGCGATTGACCTTGGTTCGGCTGAACTTGGTGATCGCGCTGATCTCGGCGTAGGAATAGCCCTCGGCAAGCAGGGTCAGGGCGCGCAGCTCGGCCGGCTTCAGCGTTTGCAGCGCCTCGCGACTGCGGGCCATGAGCTCGTTTCTCTCCGCCCGCTCGGCGGGACTGTCGGCGGGCGCCGGGATCAGGGCCAGCGGGTCGGTGTCGCCGCCTTCGCGACCGCTTGGGGCGCGCTGGCCGAGCAGCCGCTCGCGGCTCTCCCGCAGCGCCAGCGCCTCGTGCTTGGTCACGGTCTGGGTCCAGCGGATCAGCTCGCGCGGGTCGGTGGTCGGCGCTTTGGTGAGGACGATCTCGAGGGCGCGCTGGTAGGCATCTTCAGCGTCCTCGGCGTCGAGCGAGTAGCGGCGGGCGGTGCGCTTCAGCGTGGCCTCGTGGCGGGCGATCATTTCCACCGCCGCCCGCTTGCGGGCAGCATCGCTCGCCTGCCGCTCACCGCCGGCTCGCTGGAGCCGCGCCGTCCCCGCCTCCGTCGATTGCCGCCCCTGATTCATCTCGCTGGATTCCCCTGCACCGGTTCAGATCTGCGGTCCAAACATGTCAATCCAAAGCGGAGTCGCCGGCGAGTTCTCCCCCCTCCTGGACGCTTGACCGGGGGCTAGGCCCGCAAATTGCGTAAATCGCGCCCGCGCAGCTATGGCCTTGGGGGTGCCGATAGCATCAGCGGCAATGAGCACCTGTGTGGTCACCGGCGGTGCCGGCTTTCTCGGTTCCCATCTCTGCGACCACCTGCTCGGGGAGGGACACCGGGTGATCTGCATCGACAACCTCGAGACGGGCTCGCTGCAGAACATCGAGCACATTCGCGACTCGGCCTTCGAGTTCCGCCACATCGACATCACCGACTACGTCGACGTTCCCGAGGAGGTCGACTTCGTCTACCACCTCGCCTCGCCGGCGAGCCCGATCGACTACCTGCGCCTGCCGTTGCACACCCTCAAAGTCGGCTCGCACGGGACCCACCACATGCTCGGCGTCGCCAAGTTCAAGCGCGCCCGCTTCCTGCTTGCCTCGACCAGCGAGGTCTACGGCGACCCCAAAGTTCATCCCCAGACCGAGGACTACTGGGGCCACGTCAACCCGATCGGCCCGCGTGGGGTCTACGACGAGGCCAAGCGCTACGCCGAGGCGCTGACGATGGCCTACCACCGCCAGCAGGGTGTCGACACCTCGATCGTCCGCATCTTCAACACCTACGGCCCGCGCATGCGCGCCCACGACGGCCGGGCGATCCCGACCTTCTTCCGTCAGGCGCTCCAGGACCGGCCGCTCACCGTCTTCGGCGATGGCGAGCAGACCCGCAGCTTCTGCTTCGTCGATGACCTGATCCGTGGCATCGTCGCGCTCGCCGAGTCCGACGTGCACTCGCCGGTCAACATCGGCAACCCGAGCGAGTTCACCCTGCTCGAGCTGGCCAAGACGGTGGTCGAGGTGACCGAGTCACGCTCCGAGATCGTCTTCGAGGCGCTGCCCGTCGATGACCCCCAGCAGCGCCGCCCCGACATCACCCGCGCCCGCGACCTGCTCGGCTGGGACCCCAAGATCGCGCTGCGTGAGGGCCTGCGGATGACGATCGAGCGGGCCGGCGTCGAGCGGCTCGCCGGCGCCTCCGACTAGGCCGATCCTCTAGGCGGCCAGTGGTGGTGCGCTGCTGCCGTCCGCGAACGTGGCCGGCGCCGGCGAGCCGGCGCTGTAGAAGGCAAGCGAGGTGGGCACGTTGCCCAACTCGCGGCGCATCGTCGTCAGCGTGCGCTTTGCGGCGGTCTCGGTCGGCCAGCCGTAGCGCTCGATCAGCGCTTCCGAGCCGCGCTTGTCCGGGGCGCCCACCGTTGCCTCGGTGAGGGTGCCCGCGAGCGCGGTCATACCGCGGCAGAAGTCGTCCTCGTTCCAGGTCACCTTGCCCTCGGCGTCGATCTCGACGAAGCCGTTCTCGGCGAGGAAGCTCAGTTCGAGGTAGCCGGACCCGCAGTCGCCGTAGTGCCACGGCCCGCGGCGCATGTAGTGGAGTATCTCGGCGATGTGGGTGGCGGACATCTCGAGCCGGCTGGTCTCGGCGATCTCGAGCCAGGGCTCCGAGATCGTCAGCAGGAAGCCGTAGACGTTGGCGATCGCCTCCTGCAGCATCATGAACGGCTCGACTCCCAGCGTGTCCATCCAGCTGTAGTCGGTGCCGTTGACGATCAGGTTGTGACCGTGGTCGTGGCCGCGGATCCAGGGCATCAGCGTCGCTTCGATCTCGACCTCGCCGGCGCGTCGCGGCCCTTCGAGCAGCGCTTCGGCGAGCGGGGTCGTGATCAGCGAGTAGCGCGCCAGATGGACGTTGCGCAGGTAGAGGGTGCGCTGTTCGCGCAGCGGCAGATCGTCGACGCCTTCGTCCTCGGGGAGGAAGTAGGCGAAGTGCTTGGGGTGCCCGGCCGCCTCGCCTGCGGAGGCGATCAGGTCGGTGACGTTGAACGGCAGGGCGAAGTCGAGCTGCAGGTCGGGGGTGTCGAGATCGTGGCGCAGCTCGTCGAGGGCGTCCTCTAGGGCCGCGTCGAGGCTGTCCAGAATCGCCTGGAAGCGCTCGTTGCGCGCCGCGGCGATGAACGAGTGCAGCGGCTCACGCGTCTTCGGCCGCCAGGTGCAGAGTGGGCCGCAGACGACCTCCAAAGCCGGTGAGGCCCCGCGTGACGCGATCGCGAGGGTCGTTTCCTTGTGTCCCGCTCTACCGGCGAGGGCTCTGGCGCGCATGCGGATCAGCGTCGCGCTCTCCTCGTCGACCAATTGCGCCAGCTCACGCAGGTCCTCGGCCATCTCGCCACGCAGCGCCGAAGCGCAGAGGTTTGAGACGGCGTCTCCGTTCGAGGTCTGCAGGCTGCGCATCGCGTCGCTTTGTGCGGCGAGGCTGAGCAACAGCGGCATCACCTCGTCGGCGTTTGCCAGCGGCGCCTCGAGGCGTACATGGCCGACGCTGTGCTGGTCGTCGAGCGGCCAGAACGGCGACAGAAGCTGCGGAGCATTGCGACTGGCTAGCTGCGACATCTCCCTACTCCCCTCCTGCATGGCTCGGCGCCATGCGCGCTTGAGTCCACGGTCTCCGGTCAGCCCGCCTCGACTAATCCGGTACGGGCGAAGCTACACAAAGGAACTCTCAAATGCAAACGAAATTCTTGAGTAATGCCGAGGTGGTGGCCAAACGAAGGAGGGCGGCCCCTTGGCCGCCCTCCAGGCAATCGATGAGCTGAGGCTCGCTACTGCGTTTGCGCCGTGAAGGAGAAGGCGCCGAGTGGGTCTCCGGCGGCGAATTTTTCCTGTGGTTCCATGGTCGCGTCTTCGATCGGTTTGATGAACACCGAGTTGAGCGTTTCCGCCGTCACGGCTTGCAGCGTCGCGGTGGCGTTCTGGACGCTGACGGTGCGGGCGGCGGGATCGGAGACGATCGTGGCTCCGGTCAGCTGGATGTCGGCGATCGAGGATCGACCGAGATTGCCCAGGTTGGCCTCTTTGGTTTTCGGGTTTTCGATCGTCACTTCGACCGTGGCTGTTTTCGCGCCGAGGTCTACCCAGATGTTGCCCATCGTCAGGGTCGTTTGGCCTTTTTCGTTGGGCCCGAGGGCTTCGAGATTCTGGGTCAGCCTCAGCCCACCGGCGGTCTGCAGGATGCCGGCGGTCGCGGTTGGCCCCATCGTCCCGCCGCTAATCGGGAACGCCGCCGTGAGTGGCGAGAGCGAGACGACTTTGGTCGGGTCGACCGGCGACAGTTTCACTTCGAATGGGTGCTGGCCTGAGGCGGGCGGGACTTCCGGCCCCACCTCTTTGATCTTTTTCAGCGCTGAGTCGCTGAGCACCAGCGTTGCGTCGCCGCTCGGCAGCACGGCCACCGTTTTCGGCTGGGTTTCGCTGCCCGAGGTGCCAAGCACCTGGTTGCCCTTGAAGGGCGGCTTGACGACCTTGCTGACCGAGGCCCGTTTGTTGCCTTTGGATTTGCCTTTGCCTTTTTTCTGACCGGTGAAGCCGAGCTTCTTGTTGAGCTGCTTGGCGGCCTTGCCGGTCAGCTTCAGCGAGGAGATGCTGATGTTGGCGCCGAAGCCGTTGCGGGTGCTCGTCACGCCCTTGGCCGAGGCGAGCTTCATGCTCTTGCCGGCGACCTTGGCGGTCAGCGAGCTTGTCGTCGTGTCGAGCACGAGGGTGTTCACGGAGGCGGTCTTTTTGCCCCGCTTGAACTTGAGCCCGCCGCTGTGTTCGACGCTGCCCTGGCCCGTGGTCGGGTCGAGCGAGCCACCGCTGACCGGCAGTGTCACGGTCCGTCCTTTGACGGTTCCGGGGCTCAGCTTGAGCACCTTGACGCCGCTCTTCTTCAACTTCTTGGCGAAGCCCTTGTTGAGCGTCAACTTGGTCGAGCCGCTACTCAGCGGGTCGCTCGTGGCCGAGGCAAGGGGAGCGAATGCGAGCAGGCCAACCAGCGCCGCCACGGTCGCTACCACTGACAGCATCGTCCCCCTGCCCTTGAGCGGCTGGGTCACATCCTTCATATCGATCCTCCGTTTGCTGCCGCCCCCTGCTGTCCCTCATGGCGACTTACGGCAAGTCGATTACAGCCAAGATTATTCCCGGCACGTGCTTGTACAAACCGTATTAGGCCGCATTGTTCCGCTCCCCCATATTCTGTCGGCATGGCTACCGAAGAGACCCACCGCACGATTGCCCCGCTGGTCGGGCCCGACGACGAGCGCGTCTTCACCGACTCGGGCATCGAGATCGAGCGCGTCTACGACGAGAGCGACGTCGCCCCCGGTCTCGGGGAGCGCCTCGGCGAGCCCGGCGCGCCGCCCTTCACCCGCGGCATCCACGACGGCATGTACCGCGACCGGCTCTGGACGATGCGCCAGTACGCCGGCTTCGCCACCCCCGAGGACACCAACGAGCGCTACCGCTACCTGATCGAGCATGGCTCCACCGGCCTCTCGATGGCCTTCGACCTGCCGACTCAGCTCGGCCGTGACTCCGACGACCCGCTCTGCAACGGCGAGGTCGGCCGCACCGGCGTCCCAATCGACACGATCGAGGACATGCGGATCTGCTTCGACCAGATCCCCCTCGACAGCGTTTCGACCTCGATGACGATCAACGCCCCGGCGGCGATCCTGCTGCTGCTCTACGAGCTGGTCGGCGAGGAACAGGGGGTGCCGTCCGAGAAGCTGCGCGGCACCGTCCAGAACGACGTTCTCAAGGAGTACATGGCGCGCGGCAACTACATCTACCCGCCGGTTCCGACGATGCGCCTGACCACCGACATCTTCGAGTACTGCCACCAGAACGTGCCGAAGTGGAACACGATCTCGATCTCCGGCTACCACATCCGCGAGAAGGGCTGTTCGGCTGTGCAGGAGGTGGCATTCACGCTCTCCAACGCGATCGCCTACGTCGAAGCGGCGCTCGAGCGAGGCCTCAAGATCGACGAGTTCGCGCCTCGCCTCGCCTTCTTCTTCAACGGCCACAACAACGTCTTCCAGGAGATCGCCAAGTTCCGCGCCGTGCGGCGGATGTGGGCCAAGATCGTCGAGGAGCGCTTCGGGGCCAAGAACCCCAACTCGATGAAGATCCGCTTCCACACCCAGACCGGCGGGGTGACGTTGCAGGCCCAGCAGCCCGAGGTCAACATCATCCGCGTCGCCCTGCAGGGCTTCGCCGCCGTCTGCGGCGGCACCCAGAGCCTGCACACCAACGGCTTCGACGAGGCCCTGGCGCTGCCGACCGAGCGCTCGGCGCGAATCGCGCTGCGCACCCAGCAGGTGCTCGCCCATGAGTCCGGCGCCGCCGACACCGTCGACCCCTTCGCCGGCTCCTACTTCGTCGAGTCGCTGACCGACGAGGTCGAAGCGCGCTCCTGGGAGCTGATGGAGAAGGTCGAAGAGCTGGGCGGCTCGGTCGAGGCGCTGGAGTTCATG
>Ga0164241_10000944_pt1 | contig 41609 bp, 44 predicted proteins | sample OricomyardsoilBY_FD_108780 | JGI IMG/M metagenome (GOLD analysis project Ga0164241, IMG submission 108780) | Backyard soil microbial communities from Emeryville, California, USA - Original compost - Back yard soil (BY) | ecosystem: Environmental > Terrestrial > Soil > Unclassified | place: USA... | reverse complement strand
TGGATCGGCGCGAGCATGGATGCCTGGACGCTGGGCATGGAGGCCTCGACGGTGATCGGGCTGCGCGTCGCGAAGCTGGCGATGGGCGGCACGGACGCCGAGGGCGAAGCTCGCCGGATGGTGTCGGAGAAGATGCAGTCCGCGTACGAACTGCAAATGGCGATGATGACCGGACAACTCGGCGCGTCCCCGGTGGCGGGTGCGCGCAAGGTGATCCGGCACTATCGCCGCAAGGTGAAGGCGAACAAGCGGCGGCTGGGCTGAGCCGCCGCCCGGCGCTTAGTGGACGAAGCGCGCCACCACGTCGCGGTAGCTGCGGCTGACCTTCACCTGTGCGCCCGAATCGAGCACCAGGAAGCATTCGCCATTGGTGTGCGGCTTGACCTGCTTGACCAGGTCGAGATTGACGATGGTCGAGCGATGGACGCGCTGGAAGCGGCGCGGGTCGAGGCGCTTTTCGAGGTCCTTCATCGTCTCGCGCAGGATCAGCGTGTTGTCGCCGGTATAGATGCACATATAGTCACCGGCGGCGTCGATCCGCTCGATCGTATCGACATCGACGCGGAAGATCTGGCCGCGATCCTTGATGTTGATGAGTTTTTCGAAGCGATTGGCCGCGAGCTCGCCGCCGCCGTCCGCGGCTTCGAATTCCTCGGCGGCGTCGGGGGCGACTTCGGCGAGGACTTCCTTGAGCTTCTCGACTTCCTCGGCGCCGCGCTTTTCAGTGAGGCGCTGGCGGACGCGGTCGAGCGTGTCGGCGAGGCGGCTCTCTTCGACGGGCTTGAGGAGATAATCCATCGCCTGCGCCTCGAACGCGCGGATCGCGTGATCGTGATAGGCAGTGACGAAGACGAACAGCGGCGGTTCGACCTCCATCAGGCCCTGGACGACCGAAAAACCATCGAAACCGGGCATCTGGATATCGAGGAAGACGAGATCGGGCTTGTGAGTCTTGATCGCGCGGATGGCCTCGCGGCCGTTCGAGCATTTATCGATGATCTCGACGTCGTCGTGCGTTTGCAGGCGGAGCTCAAGGCCTTGGATGGCGAGCGGCTCGTCGTCGACGAGAATGGTACGGATGGTCATGCGGCCTCTCGGTTCGGTTCCTCGATCTGGAACGGTATTTCGATCTCAACGCTGAACCCATGCCCCGGGTTCGATTGCGCTTCGAAACGATGGTCAGCCCCGAAGGACTGTGCCAGACGTTCCCTGATATTGGCGAGCCCCACGCCGGTTGAAAGGGTCGGCCGTGCTTTGGCTTCGATCAATCCCGGACCCGTGTCGGATACGGCGATCAGAACCCGTTCTCCGACGAGCCGAGCCGAAACCGTGATATCGGCGCCTTCCTCCTGCGGCGTGACGGCATATTTGATCGCGTTTTCGACGAGCGGCTGGAGCAGCAGCGACGGCAGCCGCGCCTTGGCGACGCGCGGATCGATGTCGAAATGCGGGCGGAGGCGCTCGTCGAAGCGCATTTTCTCGATCTCGAGATAAAGCTTCAGCGTCTCGGCCTCCTGGCTGAGCGTGACGTGCGCGGTGGGCTCGTTCGCGAGCGTGTAGCGCAGGAATGACGAGAGCCGGCTGAGCATCACGTTCGCGCGCTCGGTCTGCTTGAGCAGCACCAGAGTCGAAATCGAATTGAGCGTGTTGAACAGGAAGTGCGGATTGAGCTGGTAGCGCAGCATCGCGAGCTGGGCGTGGCTGGCCTGATGCTCCAGCACTTCCATCTGGTCGGCCTGCTGCTCGACGATCAGGTAGAAATTGATCCCGAAATAGAGCGCCGACCAGCCCGCGAGCACCGTGAAGCACAGGAAGATCGTCGCGAGCACCACCGGCAGCGTGACGCCCTCTTCGATCACCTTGGGGTTGATGAACGAGAAGCTATAGGCGTTGAGCACCGACCAGATCACCGTCGCGACGGCGAGCGTGGTGACGGTCAGCAGGATGCCGCTGATCCGGGGCAGGCGCCGATAGAGCTGGTAGAGCGCCGCGAGCAGCAGCGTGAGGCAATAGCCGACGATCGAATCGATGATCGGGCGCAGCAGATTCTCGATCTGCAGCCCGTTCGACAGCGACGACACCGCGCGCAGGACGAGATAGCCGCTCCACCCGACCGCCTGGAGCACCCAGAAGGCGCGGGCCTTGTCTTCGAAAAATGGACGCGAGAGCACCGCCGGCTGGGCGATCGCCGCGGGCAGGGTGCCCCGCCGGGGTTCGAGTAGCTTGGCCACGGGCCTGCTCTAACACCGCTGACAGGGCACGGCAAAGCGCCCTATGCTGGTGGAAAGACAGGAGAGGGACATGGATCACGGCCCCGACAGCGAACGCGCCGGCTTTACGGCGATGGCGGACGGGACAGCGGCGGACTGGGCGATTATCGGCGGCCATTTCCGCGACTATGCGCGCGGGCTTCCCGATCGGGTGCTGACTCATTTGCGGCTGCTCGACGGGGATTTCGGCGGCTTCCCGGTCGACCGGCTCGAACATTCGCTCCAGACCGCGACTCGCGCGCATCGCGACGGGCGCGGCGAGGACTATGTCGTGATGGCGCTGCTCCACGACATTGGCGACACGCTGGGGAGCTACAACCATCCGGAGGTGGCGGCGGCGATCCTCAAACCCTTTGTCAGCGAGGAACTGTGCTGGATCGCGCAGCATCACGGCGCCTTCCAGGGCTATTATTACTTCCACTTCATCGGGATGGACCGCGACATCCGCGAACGGTTTCGCGGGAGTCCGCATTTCGATGCGTGCCGGGAGTTTTGCGAGAAATACGATCAGGCGGCGTTCGATCCCGAGTATCGGAGCGAGCCGCTGAGCTTCTTTGAGCCGATGGTCCGCCGGGTGTTCGCGCGACCGGTGAACTCGATATACGCCAAAGCGCTGGAGGCCTGATCTCTATCGTCATCCCGGCGAAAGCCGGGACCCCGCTTCTTCTTCGCGCCTTCGCGCCTTCGCGTGAATCGAAAAAAGTTAGATTTCACGCGAAGGCGCAAAGACGCGAAGAGAAGAAGGTTTAGCTGGATCCCGGCTTTCGCTGGGATGACGGTTGGTTTGAGGGCCCGCCATCATTTCCTCCGCACAAAAGAAAACCGCCGCCCCGTTTCCGGAGCGGCGGCTTTCTTTTTGCCGGGAGGCGGGTGGCTTAGAAGCCGACCACCAGGGCGCCGGTGATCGCGCGCGGAACGCCGATCTGGACGAAGGGAACCGAGAAACGGTTACCCTGGCCGCCGAAGCCGCCGACATAGGTGCGGTCGAACAGGTTGGTCACGTTGAACTGGAAGTAGGTCTTTTCGAGACCCCACTGCGCCAGATTCACGCGAACATCGACGTCGATCAGCGTGTAGGCCGGAGCCGCAGCCGGATAGACCTGGTTCAGCAGGCCCGGCGTATACGCCGAGGCGCCCGACCCGGTGGCGCAGAAGGTGCCGCGCTGGACCGAGCCGTTGCCCGAACCGGCCGTGTTGTAGCATTGCTGGATCGGCAGGTTCTCGTCGTTGACGTAGCGCTTGCCGGTCCGCTTCGCCTGCACGCCGATGTCCACCGGACCGAGCGTTCCCTGGACGCGCGCGCCGAAGGTGTAGACCGGCGCACCGGCCTCACGCTTGCCGGCGGTCAGGTAATAGACCGGCTGCATGTTGACGGCGGCCGTCGAGTCGATGTCGAACACGCCTGCGAGCAGGTTATCCTTGATCTCCGAGTGCAGGTACGAACCGAACACATAAAGGAGGAGATCCGGGGTCGGCTTGTAGGCGATGCTGCCGTCGAAGCCCCACTTGGTCACGTCGCCCAGGTTGCGCGTGATCGTCTGGTCCAGCTCGGGATCATACGCCGTGGCGATGCGATCCTTGTACGAGGTGTACCAGCCGGCCAGCGATGCCGAGAGGCGGCCGCGACGATAGCGCAGACCCGCATCGAAGCTGTCGGTGATCTCCGCGCGCGGCTTGGCCTGGGCCGCCGTGGTCGGGAAGTAGAAGGCGTTGTACAGGATGTCCGTGCCCGGCGCCGAAATGCCCTTATTGTAGCTGGCAAAGGCGCTGAGGTCGCCGGAGAGGTCGAAGGTGAACCCGACGCTCGGCAGCAGCTTGGTGTATTCATAGACGCGCCGCTGAGGAGCCGCATAGCCGGTCACTGCGCCCGTGGTCGCATTGAAGCTGTACGGGTTGGCGGCGGCATAGGCGGCGACCTGCGACGGCGCGAGGCAGTCGACGAAGCCGCTGGCCGACGTCGTGAAGCAGTTCTGCGTCAGGTCGCGGGTCATGGTGGGCAGGCTGGCGCCCAGAACAACGGTCAGGCCGCCGAACTTGCCGCGATACTCGATCGCCGGCTTCGACACCGTGGCGTACGACAGGCGGTCGCGCTTCTGCATCGAAGCGCCGTTGCCGAGCAGCACCGGATCGTTGACCGGGAACACGTCGAACGGCTCGCCATTGCTGGCGACGAAGCCGACTTCGCCGGTCTGGCGGTGGCGGCCGCGGTCATAGGTATAGGTCACGCGGATGCGGTGATCCTCGTTGATTTCGTACGAGAGCGACGACAGCGCGACATAGCGCTTCGTGGTGGTCTGGCTCGGCGAGATCAGCGTCACGCCCGCGAAGTTGCTCGACGAGCAGCTCGCGCCGGCGGCAACCGTCGAGCACGAGTCGACCAGGTCGCCGTCGCCGTTCAGGTCACGGTTGAAGTAATACTGGCCGCCGATGAAGCCCTGATAGGCAGTGCCGCCGATGACGCGCGGGGTTTCGCGGCCGATGATCGTGCCGCCGCCGTTGGCCTTCACATACTGGTAGCTCGGATCGACCGTCAGGACGAGGCCCTCGGCCAGAGTGAAGCGCATGTTGCCGCGGATGTTGCCAGTGTTCGACGGGTTGTAACGGCGGTCGAACTCGGTGCCGCAGCCGCTGCCCGAGGTCGGTGCGGGGGGCGGAGCGGCAGTGGTCTGCACGCCCGCGCCACCCGGCGTGACGGTGCAGGGATAATTGATGTCGTAGAAGCGATCGACACCGAATTCGGGGAAGCGGTTGCCGCTCTGGCTGCCGGGCATACGGACCGGCGACGTGCCCGTGACGACCGGGAACTGCGTGCGGTCGACGCGCAGCGGGCTCGACCCGAAGAAGTTGTTGCGGTTGATGTTGTAGTGGCCGGCGATCGCGATGAAATCGCCATTGTCGCCGATCGGCTGATAGACGCGGCCGTTGAACTGCGTCTTCTGGAGGACGCCGTAATTGTTGAACGGATTGTCGCCGTTGGTCCACGAGGCCGAGGCGAAGGCGCGGGTGCCGAAGCTGGTGATGTTGCCCGTGTCGATCATCGCGAAGCCGCGATAGATCATGCGCTCGCCGGCCCGGGTGCCGTTGCCGGCATAGGTGCCGATCATGCCGCTGAACAGCGCGCCGATCTCTTCACCCGGAACGCGCGTGCGGATGTTGACGGTGCCGCCCGAAGCCGAGGCGGTCGGGCTGTCGATGTCGGTCGAACCCAGGTTCACGTTGACCGATTCGAGGGTCTCCGGATCCTGCTGCTGGTTCGTATAGATGGCGTAGTTGCCGGTATCGTTCAGCGGAATGCCGTCGACCGTCTGCGAGATGCGAGTCGAGTCGAAGCCGCGGATCGTGAAGGTGCCGCCCGATGCGCCCGAAGCGTCGTTGTTCTGGAAGCTGACGCCCGGCGAGAGGTTGATGATGTCGTTGACGGTCTGGCCGGGGCGCTGACGCTGGATCAGCTCGGCGTCGATGACGACCTTGGACTTCGGCGTGTTCGGAAGCTCGACACCGCCGACGCTGTTGCTGAGCGCGGTACCGGTGACGACGATTTCACCTTCGTCCTCGAAGTCCGTGGAGCCGGTCGACTGTGCGAATGCCGCCGACGGCAGAACGAGCGCGGCAAAGGCCACGCTCGCGAAAAGCTTGGTGCGCATGAATTTCCCCTTCATTGGGTCGTTAAAATCCCGAAATGTGCGGTGTCGTTCACCGTCTATTCAGCCCTCTGGCGACTGTTTATGGCGCTTGCGTGACAGTCAATGCGAGTCTGTCCCGCAGCGGCATTCGGCCATGCTGCGTTGCAAAAAGGCAACGCCTGCAGCGTAACGGACTCGGCCCCCGAATCGCTGAAAAAACTCAGCTTGCCGTAGCGGAAACCAAGGCTGCCCATGCTGCCTCGTCGATCACGCGGATCCCCAATTCGGCGGCCTTGTTGAGTTTCGAGCCCGCGCCCGGCCCGGCGATGACGAGGTCGGTCTTCGCCGAAACCGACCCCGCGACTCGGGCGCCCAGCGCTTCCGCCTGCGCCTTGGCCTCGTCGCGGCTGAGCGTCTCGAGGCTGCCGGTGAAGACCAAAGTCATGCCCGTGACTTCGGACGCGCGGGCCTCGACGACGAAGGGCGGCGGCGCGACTTCGGCCAGCAGATCGTCCCAGACCATCCGGTTGTGCGGCTCGTGGAAGAAATCGGCGAGCGCGTGGCCGACAGCCGATCCGACATTCTCGACTCCGATATGCTCGGCGACCGCCTTGTTCAGCCGGTTGCGGAATTTCGCTTCCTCCTCGCGCAGCGCGGGCACCACCCTGTCGCGCAAGGCGATCAACTCGTCGGCCAGCGCGCGGAGCGCGGGCAGCGTCGCCAGCCGCTTGAGCAAGTCGCGCGATGTGACGCTGCCGATATGGCGGATGCCCAGCCCGAACAGCAGCCGGGCGCCGTCGGGCGCGCGCTTGGCCTCGATCGCGGCGAGCAGGGCGTCGACCGACTTGGCCTGCCAGCCCTCGCGGTCCAGCAATTCCTCGCGGTGCGCGCGCAAGCGGAAGATATCGGCGGGCTCCTTGATCCAGCCGAGATCGAGGAATTCGACCAGGGTCTTTTCCCCCAGCCCCTCGATATCGAGCGCGCCGCGGCTGACGAAATGCTTGAGCCGTTCAAGCCGCTGGGCGGGGCAGATCAGTCCGCCGGTGCAGCGGATATCGACTTCGCCTTCCTCGGCCACGGCGTCGGACTGGCATTCGGGGCAATGGCTGGGGAAGGTCCAGGCCGGCCGGTCGAGTTCGCGCGTGAGATTCTCGACGATCTGCGGGATGACGTCGCCCGCCCGCTGGAGGATGACGCGGTCGCCCGGGCGCACGCCCAGCCGGGCGATCTCGTCGGCATTGTGCAGAGTCGCGTTGCGCACCACGACGCCGCCGACCGTGACCGGCTCGAGCTTGGCGACAGGCGTGAGCTTGCCGGTGCGGCCGACCTGGATCTCGATATCGTTGAGCGTGGTTTCGGCGCGTTCGGCGGGGAATTTGTGCGCGATCGCCCAGCGCGGCGCGCGCCCGACGCTGCCCAGCCGCCATTGCCAGTCGAGCCGATCGACCTTGTAGACCACGCCGTCGATGTCGAAGGGCAAGTCGGCGCGCTGCTTCTCGATCCGCCGGTATTGCGCGAGCGCGGCCTCGACCACCGCGCATTCGACCAGCAGCGGATGGACCGGCAGGCCCCAGCCATCGATCGCGTGCATCACTTCATATTGAGTCTCGCCGGGCAGCGACGCCGCTTCGCCCCAGCCATGGGCGAGGAAGCGCAGCGGGCGCGAGCGCGTCACTTCGGGGTCCTTCTGGCGCAGCGATCCGGCGGCGGCGTTGCGCGGATTGGCGAACTGGCGCGCCTCCTTGCCGCTCTCCGCGGCCTCGGCGAGCAGGCGGGTGTTGAGCGCGGCAAAATCCGCCTTCGCCATATAGACTTCGCCGCGCACCTCGAAGAGATCGGGGGCGCCTTCGGGCAGGGTCTGGGGGATGTCGGCGATGGTGCGAACATTCGCGGTGACGTCCTCGCCGACCTGCCCGTCGCCGCGCGTGGCGGCGAGGATGAGGCGGCGATTCTCGTAGCGCAGCGAGCAGGACAGGCCATCGATCTTGGGCTCGGCGGTGAGCGCGACCCGGTCGTCCGCGCCGAGCGCGAGGAAGCGGCGGACGCGCAGGACGAACTCGATCACTTCCTCGTCGCTGAACGCATTGTCGAGGCTCATCATCGCCCGGGCATGCCGCACCTTGGACAAATGCCCCGAAGGCGCGGTCCCGACCAGTTTCGACGGCGAATCGGCGCGGACCAGATCGGGGAAGGCGGCCTCGATCGCGGTGTTGCGCCGCATCAGCGCGTCGTAATCACCGTCGCTGATCTCGGGCGCGTCCTGATCGTGATAGAGGCGATTATGATGCGCGATCTCGGCGGCGAGCGCCGCGAGTTCGGCGGCGGCATCGTCCGGAGTCTGGGGCAGCGGGGTCATGCCGACTGGCCCTAGGAGAGGGGGGTAGGTCGATCAACCCCGCTTGACGCCCGCGCCCGCCCCGCGACAAGGGGCGATGCGCCGTTTTCCCCGCTGGATTCGCTGGATCGGGACCTTCCTGTTGTGGAGCGTCGTGGCGCTCTGCCTCGCGCTGACGGTGGTGCCGCCCTTTCTCGATCGCATCTATTATCGCGGGCCCGTGACCGCGCATTTCGACGGCCGGCATTTCTTCAATCCGGACGGCGAGGACGACCGGATTTCGGCCACCACCAGCGGCAGCCGCTGGAACTTCATGCTGCGCCAGATTTTCGGAGATCCGCAAAAGCCGGTGTGGCCCGTGCATGTCGCAGTGACGCCCGCCACGCCGCCTGCGCGGGTTTCGGGCGAGGCGATGCTGGTGACCTGGGTGGGGCATGCGACCTTGCTGGTGCAGGCCGACGGGCTCAATATCCTGACCGACCCGGTGTGGAGCAAGACCGCCGGGCCCTACGGCGTCGGGCCGGCGCGCGTCGCCGATCCGGGAATCCGTTTCGGGGACCTGCCGCGCATCGACATCGTCCTCGTCAGCCATAATCATTACGACCATATGGATCTGGCGACCCTCGCCAAGCTGTGGGCGCGCGATCATCCGCTGATCGTCACCTCGCTGGGCAACGATACGATCCTGCGCTCGGCGGGAGTGGAAGCGACGGGGCTCGACTGGGGCGGGGCGGTCCAGGCCCGGGGCGCGACGGTGCATGTCACGCGCAGCCATCATTGGGACAGCCGCTGGTTCACCGATCGCAATCGCGCGCTGTGGTCGAGCTTCGTGGTGACGTTGCCGCACGGCAATTTCTTCTTCGCGGGCGATACCGGCTTGGGCGACGGCGAATGGCCCGCCGAGGCGGCGGCGCTGGGGCCGATCCGGCTGGCGGCGATCCCGATCGGCGCGTTTCGCTTCGAGGACGGGCAGATGGCGGCGGGCAGCCATATCGGGCCGCGCGATGCGGTCCGGGTGTGGGACGGGCTGGGACGGCCCTTCGCGATCCCGATCCATTGGGGGACGTTCCGGCTATCGTGGGAAGGCTATCGCACGCCGCCTGACATGCTGGAGGTGATGCTACGTTGTGCCGGCCAGTATCCCGATGGCGCGTTCCCGGAAGCGCGGATCGGCGAGACGGTAAAGGTCCCGCCGCTCGGCCCCGCGCCCCCCCCAGTCAACTATGCGGGCATCGCGCTTTGCGAGAAACAAGGGCTTTTCAAGGCATATCGCTAGCTCAGCGCTTGCAGTCGCCCAGCCGGGTCCATTTGGTCTGATAGGCGAGGCGGACGCGGTCGGTGGTGCCGGTGCGGTCCTTGACGTTCATGCTCACCGCGACCTTGGCGTCGGCGCTTTCCTCGCGCTCGCGGCCGTCGAATTCGATCGTGCCGGTGACTGCCATGCCGTTCTTCTCGGTCGGGCCGCAGGTGCCTGTGCTGTTGAGCCTGCCTTCCTTCTCGTCGAAGGTTTCGAGGCGGCACATCTTCTGCGAATTGGCGAGCAGGTCGCTGTTGACCTCGCGGCCCGATTTGAGCGTCGGCTCGAAGCAATCCTTGATCTCGGTCGAATCGGGCGGGAGGCTGAAGGGGGCTTCCTTGCGGTCGATCCCGAGATCGTTGACGACCAGCACGAGCAGCTTCGATTCGCGCTGCCACTGGCCGAGTCGCGGCGCATTGGCCGGATTGTCGGTCGCGGGACCGCAGCCGCCGATCAGCAGGGTGGCCGCCAGCATGGCCGGGACGTGCAGTCGCATTCGCAAAACCCCCTTGCGTGAGTGGGGAGGATGCCCGCGCGGCGTTTCAAATCGGTTAAGCGGCTGTTGTACAAAGGCTTGAGGCCGAGCCCCGGCGCGGCTATTTTGCGCATCGTTGGGGTAAGGGTCGAAGCCGTGAGAGAGAGCGCCGTGCGCGCATTGCACGTCTATGAGGCGACGCTGGACCGGGTCGGGCTCGCGCTCGCCGCGGGCAGCGCTTTGGGGGGCGCGCTGGTGGTCGGGCTGCGGCTGGTCGCGGGCGAGCGCAACCCGATGTACTTGACCGGAAGCTGGCTGCTCGGCGCCGTCTTCGTCGCGATCGGGATCACCGCGGTGGTGGGGCCGCTATGGCTCGTGATGCACGTCGCGGGGCTGCGGCGCGCACGCCATGCCGCGATGATCGGCGCGCTGGCGGCGCTGGCGATCTTCGTCGCGGGGCAGACCTGGGGCTTCGGGATGCTCGACATGCCGGTGATGGACAACCGCACCTGGCTCTATGTGTGGCTGAGCGCGCTGGCGACCAGCGCCGTGCTGGCGGCGGCGGCCGCGGCGATCGGGCTGATCATGTGGCGGATCGCGTACCGGCGGCAGACGGTGTGAGGCCAACCTCTCCCGCCTTTGCGGGAGAGGAGCGAGACTTGGTCCGCATTCTTCATGCGGGCCTAGTCGCAGCGGTGAGGGTCTTCTTCTTGCGTCGTTTGAAGGCGGAAAAAGAAGACCCTCACCCAACCCGCTCCCGTGAAGACGGGAGAGGGCTAAGAGATCACTTCGCGCCCGGCTTGCAGTCGCCGACGCGCTTGCTGGACAAATTGACCTTCATCTTCATGAAGCCGCCCATGTCCATATTCGCGGTGCCGGTCATCGAATCGGCGGTGTAGGTGCCGCTGGTCGTCATCGTCATGGCGGGCTTGCCGTTGGGATCGGGGCAGGAAATCGTCTGTTCGATATGGCCGCCGCTCATCGAGAATTTGTCGACCTTGCACTTGCTCTTCTTGGCGTCCTCTCCGCCTGCGAACAGGCCGCTGCCGGGGTTCGCCGCTTCCTCCGGCGTGACGCAATAGCTGTGCTTGTTGATCCGGTCCGGCCGGTTCTTCAACTGATCGGCAGTGGTCTTGGGCAGGCCGGGCATTTCGGCCTCGACGATCTCGACCGTGGTTTCCCACTGGCCGGGAGTGAGGCCGACGCCATTTTCCTTCGCGGCCTGGGCGACTTCCTCGGGTGTGGCGTTGGTGAGCGAGACGCTCTTGTCGCATCCAGCGAGCGCGAGGCCCGAGACGGCGAGGAGCAGGACGGTGCGCATGGCGTTTCTCCCGGTAGCGTTCCCGCTTTGTTGCAGGCCGCCGATAGAATCACCATATCGGGTTCCTATGGCAATCCAGATTCGCACCAGCCTGGCCGAACCCGAGACCGGGCCGGCATTCGTGCCGCACCGGCCCGAGCGCCCCGCCAAGGTGGAGGGCGGCAAGAAGTTCAAGCTGGTGAGCGATTACCAGCCCTCGGGCGACCAGCGTTTCGCGATCCCCGAACTGGTCGAACAGGCGCGCGCCGGCGAGAAGGACCAGGTGCTGCTGGGCGTCACTGGCAGCGGCAAGACCTATACGATGGCCAAGGTGATCGAGGAGCTGCAGCGCCCGGCGCTGATCCTCGCGCCGAACAAGATTCTCGCGGCCCAGCTGTACGGGGAGTTCAAGAGCTTCTTTCCCGAGAATGCGGTCGAATATTTCGTCAGCTATTACGATTATTACCAGCCCGAGGCGTACGTCCCGCGGTCCGACACGTACATCGAGAAGGAAAGCTCGGTGAACGAGGCGATCGACCGGATGCGGCACTCCGCGACCCGGTCGCTGCTCGAGCGCGACGATGTGATCATCGTGGCGTCGGTGAGCTGCATCTACGGCATCGGATCGGTCGAGACTTATTCGGCGATGATCTTCGACCTCAAAAAGGGCCAGGTGCAGGACCAGCGCGAGATCATCCGCAAGCTGGTCGCGCTGCAATACAAGCGCAACGACCAGGCTTTCGCGCGCGGCAATTTCCGGGTGCGGGGGGATTCGCTCGAGCTGTTCCCGTCGCATTATGAGGACACCGCGTGGCGGATCAGCTTCTTCGGCGACGAGATTGAATCGATCACCGAATTCGACCCGCTGACCGGGAGCAAGGTCGCCAATCTCGACTATGTCCGCGTCTATGCCAACTCGCATTATGTGACGCCGGGGCCGACGCTGAAGCAGGCGATGGAAGCGATCCGGCATGAGCTGACCGAGCGGCTCAAGGAAATGGAGATCGAGGGGAAGCTGCTCGAGCATCAGCGGCTCGAGCAGCGGACCAATTTCGATCTGGAGATGATCGCGGCGACGGGGAGCTGCGCGGGGATCGAGAATTATTCGCGCTTTCTCACCGGCCGACTGCCGGGCGAGCCGCCGCCGACCCTGTTCGAGTATCTGCCCGAGAATTCGCTCCTCTTCGTCGACGAAAGCCACGTCACGATCGGCCAGATCAACGGCATGTCGCGCGGCGATCACCGGCGCAAGATTACGCTGGCGGAATACGGCTTCCGCCTGCCGAGCTGCATCGACAATCGCCCGCTGCGCTTCAACGAATGGGACGTGATGCGCCCGCAGACCGTCCACGTCTCCGCGACCCCGGGCGGTTGGGAGATGGAGCAGACCGGCGGCGTCTTCGTCGAGCAGGTGATCCGTCCCACCGGGCTGATCGACCCGCCGGTCGAGATCAAGCCGGTCGAGGAACAGGTGCAGGACCTGATCGTCGAGTGCCGCAAGACCACCGAAGCCGGATACCGCACGCTCGTCACGACGCTGACCAAGCGGATGGCCGAGGACCTGACCGAATATATGCACGAGGCGGGGATCAAGTGCCGCTACATGCATTCGGATACCGAGACGCTGGAACGGATCGAGCTGATCCGCGACTTGCGGCTGGGCGTCTACGACGTGCTGATCGGCATCAATTTGCTGCGCGAGGGGCTTGATATCCCGGAGTGCGGGCTGGTCGCGATCCTGGACGCGGACAAGGAAGGGTTCCTGCGGTCGGAAACCTCGCTGATCCAGACGATCGGCCGCGCCGCGCGTAACGTTGACGGGCGTGTGATCCTCTATGCCGACCGGGTGACGGGTTCGATGGAGCGCGCGCTGGCGGAAACCGGGCGGCGGCGCGAGAAGCAGGTCGCTTACAACACCGAACACGGCATCACCCCCGAGACAATCAAGCGCAACATCGGCGACATCATCGCCCATGTCGCGTCCAAGGATCAGGTCACGATCGAGATCGACGAGGATCGGCCGCACATGGTCGGGCATAACCTCCGCGCGTACATCGAAGAGCTCGAAAGGAAGATGCGCGATGCCGCCGCGAATCTGGAGTTCGAGGAGGCCGGGAGGCTACGCGACGAGATCCGCGGGCTTGAGGCCGAGGAGCTCGGCCTGCCGCCAAGCCAGCACAAGGCGCCGGTGATGGGGCGGAGCAACGAGGGGAAGCCGGGGACGCGCAAGGGGCGGTTCGGGAAGCAGAGCAAGACGAAATGGGGGAAGAGCTGATGCCTTGTAGAGCCGGACTCTAACAAGGACGCTCGATTCAAGTTACGGTGTTTCCAGGTATCCGTGTCGCAGGGAGACGACATGACCCAGATCGCTAAACTCTATGCGTGGATTCTCGCTAATCCGCGCGGCTCGGTGCGCTTTCGCGATTTTCAGCGATTACTTGAAGCATTCGGCTTCGTTCTGGTGCGAACGAGCGGCAGCCATCGCCAATATGCTCATCACAAAGTCACGCGCCCTCTCAGTGTCCAGCCGCGTGGGAAAGATGCCAAAAGCTATCAAATCGAGCAATTTGTCGTTATGGTAGGTGAGTTCGAACTGATGATGGATGAATGATGGCGCCGCGCTATCATGTGAATGTATTTTGGTATGAGCCGGACGGCTGCTGGGTAGCAGACGTGCCCGACCTGAAATCGTGCTCAGCTTTCGGGGATACCCGCCTTGAAGCCCTCACCGAAGTCCAGATCGCAATGGAGCTTTGGCTCGACGTGGCCAAGGAGCGCGGACTTCCGATCCCCGAAGCCCGCTATCATCCCGAATTTGGCAAACCTCGCGCCGCCTGACCGCGCGACAAGCGGACAAAATGTCCTATCGCCATTTCGCGCCGGGTTCCGGATAGCGCCTGAACGATATCGAGACGGAAAGTACGCGCATGACCGGCGGCAACATGGAAATCAGCGAGGACACGCTCCCGCTGCTGGTCGACGCATTCTACGCGCGGGTGCGGCAGGATCCCGAACTCGGGCCGATCTTCAACGATGCGATCCATGACTGGCCCGAGCATCTCGCGCGGCTGAGCGCTTTCTGGTCCTCGGTGATGCTGACCAGCGGGCGCTACAAGGGGCGGCCGGTGCCGGCGCACAAGCGGCATGAGGACCGTATCGCGCCTGAGCATTTCACGCGCTGGCTGGCGTTGTGGAAAGCCACCACCGACGCAATGATGACGCCCGATGCCGCCGACGCGCTGCAGGCCGCGGCGGGGCGGATCGGGGAGAGTTTGCAACTGGCTTTGTTCTTCTCGATGGATCGCCCCCGGGCCTAGCGCGCCCGGTAACGCAGGTTGCGAAAGCGCGCGCTGCCCTCGCCGCTGGCGAAGATCGCGGGCCGCAGGCTGAGGAAGCCGTCGGCCATATTGTGGTTATACCCCGCGACTTCGTAGTCGATGACCTTGCGCCACGCGCTCCCATGCGGGCGGATGAAGTGGCTGGTGACATTGTCGTCGTTGACGATGCGGATCGTGAAGCGGCGCCCCGGAGCGGGGCCGGGCGAGGGATAGGTCGAATCCGCGCCGGTCTTCCAGGTGCGGAGCTTGTCCGCCTCGGCGCCGAGGCCGGCGAAGAGCTTCTCGTTGTAGAAGAGGATCAGGCCGGCCTGTGCCGCGCCTTCGAGCTCGATGTCGACGCTGACTTCGTAAGAGCGGTCGCCGGTGATGAAGGCGAGCGAGGAGGAATCGCCGGGAGTCTTGCCCTGCGCCTTGAGAAACAGGCTGCCGTTTTCGAGGCGCGCGCGGTCGCGATAGCCGGGCTTCGGATTGTAGAAAGCGAGACGGGTTCCGAACATTTCGGTAGCGAAATCATCCGAAAGCGTCATGCCATGGCCGCCCGCCGGTGCGCCGCGCGGCTTGGGAAGCGGGCGGTCGAGCGTGCCGCCCTTCGCGCGGGGCCAGCCATCGGCGGTCCACTCGAACGGTTCGAGCAGCATATGGCGGCCCAGCGTGCGGTAGCCATTTTCATAGGCGTGATAGACCAGCCACCAGTCGCCCGCGGGGCCCTGCACCGGGGTGGCATGGCCGCGCGACCACCAGGGTTCGGCGGCGCTGGTGGTGCGGACGATGGGATTGTGCGGGCAATTCTCCCAGGGCCCGTGGATCGACTTGGCGCGCGCGACGACGACCATATGGCTGGTCGGCGGGCCGGCGGTGCCGCCCTGGCCCGAGAAGAGATAGAAATAGTCGCCGTGGCGGAGCAGCTTGGGCCCTTCGTGCGCGGGAGCTTCGATCACCCAGTCCTGGGGAATCGGCCAGCCGGCATAGACCTGCTCGGGATTGCCATCGCGGCGCAGGCCGTCGCCGGTCAGCTTCACGCGGGCGCCGCCGTTGAGGAAGAGATAGCGCTTGCCGTCCTCGCCGACGATATGGCCGGGATCGATATAGCCGATCAGGTCCATGTCGATGGGTTCGCTCCACGGGCCCCGCATCGAATCGGCGTGGATCACGTAATTCTTGAACGGGCCGCGCGGGCTCGACACGGCGGGATCGAACACGGGCACATAGATGAAGTAACGTCCGTCATGCTTGACCAGATCGAGCGCCCAGACCGAGCCGATATAGGTGGTCAGCGCCGGCCCGATCGGAGTCCAGTTCACCAGGTCGCGCGAGTGCCAGATGACGATGCCGGGATAATAGAGCGTGCTCGAATAGCTGGCGTAATAATCCTCGCCGTCCTTGAGGATGTTGGGATCGGGGCGGTCGCCCGAGAGGACCGGATTGCGGAAACTGCCATTGCCGAGATCGGCGCGGCGCTGGCCCTCGATGCCGGGACGCCATGTCGGGGTAGGCGTGCAGTCGCTGGCCTGAGCCGAACCGGGCAGCGCGAGCGTTCCCGCGCCCCCGAGCCCGAGGATCAGCGCCTCGCGGCGTGAAGTCGTCATCTGGCCTCTCCCTCGTTCCGCGCATTCAATACCAATATTTACTTGCACAAAGCGAGCGTGCCGATGCAAACTGTCAACGTTGACAAGGCGCAACAAGCGCCGCTGGGGAGCGATGATGGTTAGGCAGGGTTTGGCTGGCTTGGTGTTGGCCGGGTTGGTTGTCGCGAGCGCGCCGTCTCAGGCCGCCGGGCCCTTTACGCCCGCTCCCGCCGCGGTACCGAGCAAGGGCGCGACGCTGCGCCTCGGCAAGTGCATCAATATCTCGAACATGCTGGAGGCACCGAAGGAAGGCGATTGGGGGCGCGGCTTTCGCGACAGCGACATCGCCAATCTCAAGGCGAAGGGGTTCACCGGCATCCGGCTCCCCGCGCGCTTCTCGACGCATGCCCGGCTGACCGCGCCCTATACGATCGACGCGGGCTTCATGAAGCGGGTGCGGCACATCGCCGATCTGGCGACCGAAAACGGCATGTCGGTGATCATCGACATGCATCACTATGAAGAGCTGTTCGTCACGCCCGCCGCGCATACCGAGCGGCTGGCGGCGCTGTGGCGGCAGATCGGGATGGCGTTCAAGGATGCGCCGCCGACCGTCTATTTCGAGCTGATCAACGAGCCGCACGACAAGTTCGATGCTTCCAATCTGTGGGACGTGCAGGCCCCCGCGCTGGCCGCGGTGCGCGAAAGCAATCCGACTCGCCCAGTAGTGATCGACGGGCCGAGCTGGGCCTCGCTCGACGGGATGATCGCGATGACATGGCCCGACGATCCGTATCTCGTCCCGACCTTCCATTGGTACGATCCCGCCAATTTCGGGTTCGACAAGGCGCCGTGGATGACTCCGGCGGTGCGCGAGACCTGGGGCAACGCCGGGGACATCGCCGAGCTGCGCCGAGTACTCGACAAGGTGCAGGGCTTCATCAAGCGGACGGGCCGCGTGCCGTTCGTCGGTGAGTTGGGCGCGCATGAGAAGCGCTCGGTCGACCAGCGGGCGAACTTCTATGCGGTCAACACCGCGGCCTTCGCTTCGATCGGGGTGCAGAGCTGTGCCTGGGGCTACACCAACACCCACGAACTGTACCGCGACGATCGCGGCTGGCTGCCCGGAATCGCCGATGGAATGGTGACGACTGCGACGTTGCCCAACTGAGCCGGAGAGTAAGATGCGTAACCTGAAGCTTTCGGCAAGTCTGGTCGTGCTGGCGCTCGCGTCGTGCAGCGGTGGAGGGAGCTCGGGCGGCGGGGGCGGTGGCCCGGTGATCGTCGCGCCGACACCGACTCCCACCCCTACGCCGGTTCCGGCCCCGACCCCCACGCCAACACCCACTCCCGCCGCGTCCTTCACTCCGGCGGCGGCGGCGATCGCCACCGCGGGTCCGACGCTGCGGCTCGGCAAATGCGTCAACATGGCCGACCAGCTCGAAGCGCCCAACGAAGGCGATTGGGGCCGGGGCATCCTCGACAGCGATTTGCCCGCGATCAAGGCCAAGGGCTTTACCGCGATCCGCCTGCCGGTGCGCTGGTCCACCCATGCGCTGGCGGGGGCGCCCTATACGATCGACCCGGTCTTCATGGCGCGGGTGAAGCATGTCGTCGATCTGGCGACGGCGAACGGCCTCGCGGTGGTGCTCAACATGCACCATTATGAGGAGATGTTTCCCGATCCGACGGGACACAGCGTGCGCTTTACCGAGATGTGGCGGCAGATCGCGGTGGCATTCAAGGATGCGCCTACGAGCGTCTATTTCGAGTTGATCAACGAGCCGCACGACAAGTTCACCGCGGCCAATTTGCTCGCGGTCCAGGGGCCGGCGCTGATCGCGGTGCGCGCGAGCAACCCGACTCGCCCGGTGGTGATCGACGGGGCGGACTATGCCTCGCTCGATTCGATGCTGGTCTCGCCGATGCCCGCCGATCCCAATGTCGTGCCGACCTTCCACTATTACGATCCGGCCAATTTCGGCTTCGACAGCGCGCCGTGGATGACACCCGCGATCCGCACCGATTTCGGAACCGCGCAAGACGTGGCCGATCTGAACGCAGTGCTGGTCAAGCTGCGCAACTACATCACCGCGACGGGCCGCGTACCCTTCGCGGGTGAATTCGGGGCGCATGAGAGCAAGCCCAACGCGGCGCGCGTGACTTATTACGGGATGGTCAGCTCGGCCTTCGCTTCGGCGGGGATCCAGAGCTGCGCCTGGGGCTATACCAACACCTTCCATCTGTGGCGCGACGCCACAGGATGGGAACCGGGAGTCGCCGATGCGATCGTCACGACGACGACCTTGCCCCCGGGATGAAGCAGGAGAGCGTGATGAAGGCGATGCATATGGTTCCGAGCCTGATCGTGCTCGCGCTGACGGCGTGCAGCGCTGGGGCGAACGGTTCCTCGGGCGGCGGCGGCGGTGGGCCGGTGATCGTGACTCCGACGCCAACCCCGACACCCCCGCCTGCGCCGACCCCCACGCCAACCCCGACGCCGACCTACACCCCCGTCGCGGCGGCGGTGCCGGCGACCGGCATCCACATCCCCGTCGGCAAATGCGTCAATATGGGCAACATGCTCGAGGCCCAGCCCGACGAAGGCAATTGGGGCCGCGCGATCGTCGATGGCGACTTCACGATCATCCGCACCGCGGGCTTCGATACGGTGCGCGTGCCGGTCTGGTTCTCGGGGCATGCGTTGATATCGGCACCCTATACGATCGACGCGACCTTCATGGCGCGCGTCCGTCATGTCTCCGATACTGCGAATGCGGCCGGGCTCAACGTCATCGTCGACTTGCACAATTTCGACGAGCTGTCGGTCGATGCGGCGGGCAACGCGACGCGCCTTGCCGAGATGTGGCGCCAGATCGGCGTCGCGTTCGCGACCGCGCCGTCGAGCGTCTGGTTCGAACTGACCAACGAACCGCACGGCAATCTGACCAACGCCAATCTGGTGGCGACGCTCACGCCTGCGCTGACGGCACTGCGCGCCACCAATCCGACGCGCCCGGTGATCATTGGCGGACAGGACTGGAGCGGAGTCAATTCATTGGCGACGCTCGCGCTGCCGGTGGATCCCTATGTCGTGCCGACGATCCACACCTATGATCCGTTCAACTTCACTCATCAGGGCGCGAGCTGGGTGACGCCGACGCCGGCGCTGGGCCGCGTGTTCGGCAGCGCCGCCGATTATGCCGAGCTCGACGCGAATCTGCAGAAGGTGCGCGATTACATCACCCGGACGGGTCGCGTGCCCTTCGTCGGCGAATATGGCGCGATCGACGATACCGGAATCCCGCTCGCGCAGCGTATCCTCTACTATCGCCAGATGACGAGCGCCTATGCCTCGATCGGTGTCCAGACCTGCGCCTGGGGCTATACCAATACCTTCAGGCTACGCGACCAGACGGGCGACTGGTTACCGGGCATGCTCGACGCCATCAAAACCACGACGACACTTTAAACACCTGCGGACATATTTGATTTGGTGCGTCTTTTCAGGACGGACCGGGGGGAATTACGGAGGGCTGAGTCGGGGTATTACGGAGTGGCGGGAACCAAGCGCGGCGTGCATCACTTGATATGGATCAAGGAGGCATTCCGTGGTGAAGACGATTTCGGCGCTTTGCGAAGAACATCGGCAGCTCGAGGCGCTGGCCGCCCGGATGCTGGACATCGTCGCGGCGCCGGTCGCCGACGCGGCCGCGGTCGCGGGGCTGCGCTGGAAGCTGGCGCAGGCGCTGCTCGAACATTGCAAGGGTGAGGACCGCGCGGTCTATGATCGGCTGCTCGCATCGGGCGATGCAGTCGCGACCGCGCTGGCCTGGGAGTATCGCAAGGAATTCGGCGTGCTCGCCGCCGCCTTCGCCACGCATCTCGCCGATTGGCCCGTCGACCGGATCAACCGCAACTGGATCGGCTTTCGCGCCGATACCGAAGCGATGATGGCGCGGATCGCCGCGCGCATCGAATGCGAGGAGCGCGAACTCTATCTCCACGCGCAACGCATCGCGGATCGGCGGCGCGCCGCCTGAACGCGGTTGAGCCGCGCGGCGGCATCCCGCATAAGGCGCGAATGCATAGCCGGTACCTGCTTGCCCTTTCCGTCGTGTCGACCATCCCCGCGTTGCTCGGCGGCTGCACCCCGGAAGTCGTGCCTCAGCCCGCACGGCCGGTCGCGGTGCCCGCGCCTGAGCCCATTCCCGCGCCGACCCCCAGCCCGACGCCCACGCCGCCGCCCTTGAGCGACGACTGGCGCGACTGGCCGGTGACGCAGGGGAGTTGGGTCTATCGCCAGGATGGGCGCGGCAGCATCGCTTTGTTCGGGCAGCTGGGGCGCGACGCCGAGCTGACGCTGCGCTGCGACACCGCCCGCCAGCGCGTCTATCTGTCGCGCCGGGGCCAGGGGAGCGGCGTGCTGACGATCCGGACCAGCAGCACGCTACGCAGCCTCAATGCGCAGCCGACCGGGGGCACTCCCGCCTATATCGCGGTCGAGCTGACGCCGCGCGACTCACTGCTCGACGCGATCGGATACAGCCGGGGCCGGTTCATCGTCGAAGGTGCCGGGCAGGCGACATTGGTGGTTCCGGCCTGGGGCGAAGTGCTGCGCGTGATCGACGACTGCCGCTGACGATTTGCGCAGGCCGAAGAGAATCGCTCATAAATAAAAACAAAACAAGACTTGTTCTGCGACTCGCACTGATTCAAATAGTTGATGTGCCCCTGTGAGGGTACGCCGTTTCAACAAGCGAAAGGAGGTGATCCGATGTCTCATGGTTCAGCAATGGGGTCGGTTCAGTTCGTTCGGGAGACGCGCCGCTGAGCTGAAAAGGCAATGGACGGAAGCCCTCCGTCCATAGGCGCGCGGGAGGTATTCTCCTCCAATCAACGCACGCCGGCCCACAGCAAAGCGGCCCGACTAGGTCTCCCGGGCTGGAGCACACACCGGCCGCTGACCATGTCGGAGGTCGCCGGGTCCCTGAAGGGGTCCGGCGGCCTCTTTCATTTTGGGGTGCGCGATGTCCGATTTCGATATGGGCTATGAAGGGAAGTACGACTTCCCCCAGCAGCGTGGGCCCGCGATCCACTATATGCTCGCCACCATCCCGCGATCGGGCAGCAGCTGGTTCGGGCATATGCTGTGGCAGACGGGGTGCCTCGGCGCGCCGCTCGAATATATCAATTTCGACGAGGGGCATTACGGCTTCGCGCGCGGCGCGCCCGCCTCGCAGGACCAATTGTGGCGATCGGTGCTGCGGCGGCGGACCTCGCCCAATGGCGTGTTCGGCTTCAAGGCCTTTCCGATCCAGCTCGAGGCACTGAAGGACGGCAATCCGGCCTTGCTCCAGGCCGTGATGGGCGCGGTGCTTTCGGGCAGGCCGCCCAGGATCGTTTATCTCGAGCGCCGCGACCGGGTGGCGCACGCCGTCTCCTATGCGCGCGCGACGATCACCGGCGTATGGCGCAAGGAACAGGAAGGCGCGGGGACGCCCGCCGCCGACTATTCGCAAGCCGCGTTCGACACCGCGACGCGCTGGATCGAGACGCAGAGCGGGGCATGGGAGGATATGTTCGGCGACCTCCGCATCGCGCCGCTGCGGATCTGGTACGAGGATGCGGTGGCCGATCCCGGCGCGGCGGCGCGGCAGGTGGCGGATTACCTGGGGGTCGCGATCGATCCGGGCGCGGCGGTGGCGGCGCCGGGGGTCGAGAAGCAATCGGCGGCGGAGGCGCAGGCCTGGGCCGCGAAACACGCCGAGGGGAACCGGTCCTAACTCTTCGCCGCCAGTCCCTTGAGCCGATAGAGCGCCTCCAGCGCGTCACGCGGGCTGAGCGCGTCGAGATCGAGCGCTTCCAGTGCGGTGCGCAGCGGGTCGGCGGCTTCCTCTTCCTGCTCCACCATTGCGGCGAACAGCGGGAGATCGTCGAGCCCCGCCGCCAGTCCGCCGGTCTTGGCGCGGCCGGCCTCCAGTTTGTCGAGTACCGACTTGGCGCGCTTGATCGTGATCGGGGGCATCCCCGCCAGCCGCGCGACCGCGATGCCGTAGCTGCGGTCGGCGGGGCCCTCGGCGACCTCGTGGAGCAGGACGAGGTCGCCCTTCCATTCGCGCGCGCGGACATGGTGGAGAGTAAGCGCGTCGCAGCGCTCGGCGAGCCTTGTCAGCTCGTGATAATGGGTCGCGAACAGGCAGCGGCAGCGATTGTCCTCGTGGATCGCCTCGACCACCGCCCAGGCAATGGCGAGGCCGTCATAGGTCGATGTGCCGCGCCCGACTTCGTCGAGGATGACGAAGCTGCGCGGGGTGGCCTGGGCGAGGATCGCGGCGGTTTCGACCATTTCGACCATGAAGGTCGAGCGCCCGCGCGCGAGATTGTCCGATGCGCCGACGCGGCTGAACAGGCGATCGACGAGACCGAGCTTGGCGCGGGCGGCGGGGACGTAGCTGCCCGCCTGGGCGAGCACCGCGATCAGTGCGTTCTGGCGCAGGAAAGTCGATTTACCGCCCATATTGGGGCCGGTGACCAGCCATAGCCGCGAGGTTTCGGAGAGGCTGCAATCATTGGCGACGAAGCGGCCGCCGGATTTGGCGATGGCGTCCTCGACCACCGGATGCCGCCCGCCCTCGACTTCGAAACAGGCATGATCGACCAGGGCGGGGCGCGTCCAGCCGCCTTCCACGGCGCGTTCGGCGAGGGCGGCGGATACGTCGATCCGGGCGAGCGCATCGGCCGTGGCCGCGATGGGTTCGCGGGCTGCCAGCGCGGCTTCGGTGAGGTCTTCGAGATGCGCGGCCTCGGCGGCGAGCGAATGCGCGCCGGCCTGCGTCACCGTGATCGCGGCCTCGTGGAGATCGGGGGCATTGAAGCGCACCACGCCCGCGAGGGTCTGGCGATGAGTGAAGCCGCTATCCTGCGCCATCAGCGGATCGGCGACGCGCGCGGGGACTTCGATATGATAGCCGAGCACGCCGTTGTGGCGAATTTTCAACGTCGAAATGCCGGTGCGGGTTTTGTAATCCGCCTCCAGCGCGGCGATCACACGGCGGCCGCCCGCGCCGGCATCGCGAAGGTCGTCGAGCGCGGCATCATAGCCTTCGGCGATATAGCCGCCCTTGTCGGCGTCGATCGGCGGTTCGGGGACGAGCGCGCGGGTGAGCAGGTCGATCAGCGCGCCATGGCCCTGAAGCTGGGGGATCAGGCCCGCCAGCAGATCGGGCTTGTCGGCCATGGCGGACAGTCGCTCGGCCAGCCGCCAGGCGCCGTCGAGCCCGTCGCGAAGCTGGCCGAGATCGCGCGGGGAGCCGCGTCCGGCGGCGATACGGCCAAGCGCGCGGCCCACATCGGGGAGCGCGCGAAGCTGGCCGCGGACCATGTCGCGCAGTCCGGCATCGTCGGCGAAGCGGCGGACGAGATCGAGCCGCGCCTCGATGGCGGCTTTGCCCATCAGCGGTGCGGCGATGTCGCCGCCCAGCAGCCGCGCGCCCGCGCCGGTGACGGTGCGATCCACTGAGTCGAGCAGGCTGCCCTTGCGCGTCCCCGCGCTGCTCAGCGTGAGTTCAAGACTCTCGCGCGTCGCGGCGTCGATCGCCATGCACGCATCGGTGCGGCTGACGCGCGGCGGGCGGAGGAAGGGGAGCGAACCCCGCGCATTGTGATCGAGATAGGCGACCAGCCCGCCCGCCGCCGCCAATGCCGCGCGCGAAAATTGGCCGAAGCCGTCGAGCGTCGCCACGCCGAACAATGCCTTGAGCCGCGCCTCGCCCGCGCCACTGTCGAAATCGATGCGCGGGCGCTGGAGCGTGGAGAGTTCGGCAAAGGCCGAGGCTTCGGACACGATGGTCTCGGGGGGAGAGAGTCGCGCGACTTCGGCGCTTACCCGGTCGGCATCGCTTTCGATCACTTCGAACCGGCCGGTGGAAATGTCGGCGCAGGCAATCGCCACCCCGCCACCCGCCTCGCCGATTGCCGCGCACCAATTGGCCGAGCGGCTGTCGAGCAGCGATTCCTCGGTCAGCGTCCCCGCCGTCACCACGCGGACCACCGCCCGCGCGACCAAAGCCTTGGAGCCGCCGCGCTTCTTGGCCTGTTCGGGCGTCTCGATCTGGTTGGCGATGGCGACGCGGTGGCCGGCCTTGATCAGCCGCGCGAGGTATCCGTCCATCGCGTGCACCGGCACGCCGCACATCGGAATGCGCTCGCCATCATGCTCGCCGCGCGCGGTCAGCGCGATATCGAGCACGGCGCTGGCGATCTTCGCATCGTCGAAGAATAATTCGAAGAAATCGCCCATCCGGTAGAAGAGCAGGCAATCGTCCGCCTCGGCCTTCAGCGCATGATATTGCTGCATCATCGGGGTCGCGGCGCCGGCCATGGAGGTTGGGTAGCGAAACCTCTTCGCCGATCAACTCCCAGACCGGGTTTTCTTGGGGACAAGTCCGCCGTAAGGGAACCCTGATCCCCGGGAGAGCAGAATGTCCGAAGACAGCAACGTCCAGTTTTCCGAGCGCGAGGCGCTGCTGTTCCATTCGGAAGGCCGCCCGGGCAAGATCGAGATCATCGCGTCCAAGCCGATGGCGACTCAGCGCGACCTCGCGCTGGCCTATTCGCCCGGCGTCGCGGTCCCCGTGCAGGCGATCGCGGACGATCCGTCAAAGGCTTACGACTATACCGCCAAGGGCAATCTGGTCGCCGTCATCTCGAATGGCACCGCAATTCTCGGCATGGGTAATCTCGGCGCGCTCGCGTCGAAGCCGGTGATGGAGGGCAAGGCCGTGCTCTTCAAACGCTTCGCCGATGTCGATTCGATCGATATCGAGCTCAAGACCGAGGACGTCGACCGTTTCATCGACGCAGTCGAGCTGATGGAGCCCACGTTCGGCGGCATCAATCTGGAGGACATCAAGTCCCCCGAATGCTTCGTGATCGAACAGACCCTGCGCGAACGCATGAATATTCCGGTCTTCCATGACGACCAGCATGGCACCGCGATCATCGCGACCGCCGGCCTGATCAACGCGCTGTACCTCACCGGGCGCGACATCAAGGATACCAGGATCGTGATGCTGGGCGCGGGCGCCGCCGCGATCGCCTGTGCCGAGCTGATCAAGGCGACCGGCCTGCCGCACGACAATCTGCTGATGCTCGATATGAAGGGCGTGATCTATCAGGGCCGCACCGAGAGCATGAACCAGTGGAAGTCGGCGCATGCGGTGAACACTGATCGCCGCACGCTGGCGGATGCGTTGGAGGGTGCGGACGTGTTCCTGGGCCTCGCCTCGGCCAATTCGCTCCCGGTCGAGCTGCTCAAGACGATGGCTCCCAAGCCGATCATCTTCGCGATGTCGAACCCCGATCCCGAAATCTCGCCTCCCGTCGCCAAGGCGGCGCGGCCCGATGCGATCATCGCCACGGGGCGCTCGGACTATCCGAACCAGGTCAACAATGTCCTCGGCTTCCCCTTCATCTTCCGCGGCGCGCTCGACGTGCGGGCGACCACGATCAACGACGAGATGAAGATCGCCGCGGCGACCGCGCTCGCTCAGCTGGCGCGCCAGCAAGTGCCCGAGGAAGTGGCGATGGCCTATGGCGTCCATCACAGCTTCGGCCCGGATTACATCATCCCCGCGCCATTCGATCCCCGTCTGATGGAAATCGTCCCCGCCGCCGTCGCCAAGGCGGCGATGGATTCGGGGGTGGCGACCAAGCCGATCGAGGATTTCGCGGCCTATCGCCAGCAGCTCCGCGCGCGGCTCAACCCGACCACCTCGGTGCTGACGCTCGCCTATGAGGGCGCGCGCGCCAATCCGAAGCGCGTGATCTTTGCCGAGGGCGAGGAAGAAGTCGTGCTTCGCGCCGCCATCGCCTTCAAAGAGGGCGGATACGGCACCCCGGTGCTGGTCGGGCGCGAATCGGTCCATGATCGGCTACGCGCGCTCGGCGCCAATCCGGACGAGTTCGAGCTGCACAACAGCGTCAATTCGCCGCTCGTCGAACAGATGATCGACGTGCTGTACCAGCGGCTCCAGCGGCGCGGTTACCTGCGCCGCGAAGTAGCGCGGATGGTCAATCGCGATCGCAACATCTTCGGCGCGATGCTGCTCCAGCTGGGCGTGGGCGATGCGATGCTCACGGGTCTCACGCGCACCTATGCGCAGACGATCCGCGAAGTCCGCCGCGTGATCGATGTCGAGCCCGGCCGTACGCCGTTCGGCGTCCATGTCATGGTCGGCCAGAGCCACACGGTCTTTATCGCCGACACCACGGTAAACGAACGCCCCAATGCCGAGGAGCTCGCCGACATCGCCGAGCAGACCGCGGCGGTGGCACGCCGCATGGGACATGAGCCGCGCGTGGCGTTCCTCAGCTATTCGACCTTCGGCAATCCCGAGGGCCGTTGGCTGGAGAGCCTGCGCGGTGCGGTGAAGGTGCTCGACGGGCGCGACGTGAACTTCGAATATGAAGGCGAAATGGCGCCCGACGTCGCGCTGAATGCCAAGCAGCTGGCGAAATACCCGTTCGCGCGGCTTTCGGCCCCGGCGAACATCCTGATCATGCCGGGGCTCCAATCGGCGAACATCTCGGCCAAGATCTTGCGCGAGCTTGGCGGCGATTCGACCATCGGCCCGATGCTGATCGGGATGGAGAAGCCGGTCCAGATCGCCCCCATGACCGCGACGGCGAGCGAGCTGGTGACGCTGGCGGTGTTGGCGGCCGGGGGGATCGCGAGATAACCCCAATTCCTCCCCGGAACGGGGAGGGGGACCAGCCGCAGGCTGGTGGAGGGGGCGGGCCGCGAGGGATTCGCGATGAGGAGAGCCCCCTCCGTCAGCGCTTCGCGCCGCCACCTCCCCGTGCCGGGGAGGATTGATCACCCGTCGATGCTGCCGCCCATATTGGCGTTGACCACGCCCCCATCGACGGTGAGCGTCTCGCCCACGACATAGTCGCCCGCACGCGACGCGAGGTAGATCGCGGCGCCCGCCATATCCTCGTCATGGCCGACGCGCTGGGCGGGGATGCGCTTGGCGACGCCGTCGCTGTGGTCGCGGGCGGCGCGGTTCATGTCGCTGGGGAAAGCGCCGGGGGCGAGCGAGCTGACGACGATCTGGTCCTCGATCAGCCGCGCCGCCATGCGGCGGGTGAGGTGGATCAAAGCCGCCTTCGACGCCTGATAGCTATAAGTCTCCCACGGATTGGCGCGCTGGCCGTCGATCGACGTGATGTTGATCACCTTGGCGGGCTTGTCCGCGCTGGCGGCGGCCTTGAGCAGTTCGTGGAGCGATTGGGTCAGGAAGAAGGGCGATTTGACGTTGAGGTCCATCACCTTGTCCCAGCCGCTTTCGGGGAAAGTCGCGAACGCCTCGCCCCACGCCGCCCCGGCATTGTTGACGAGAATGTCGAGTTTGGGCTCAAGCTCGGCCAGCGCTGCCGCGAGCGCCTTGCAGCCTTCGACGGTCGAGACATCGGCGGGCAGCGCGATGCAGTTCGGGCCGAGCGCGGCGGCGGTCTCCTCGCACGCCGCGGCCTTGCGCGACGAGACATAGACCTTCGCGCCCTGCTGGATGAAGCCCTGGGCGATCATCCGCCCGATCCCGCGCGATCCTCCGGTGACGAGCGCGATGCGGCCGTCGAGGCGAAACAGGGTGCTGGTGTCCATCTTATCTTCTCCTTCTTGCTCCCCTCCCGCTTGCGGGAGGGGCTGGGGGAGGGGCCGTCAGGGAGCGGGCGGCGTACGGCCATGCCCTCCCCTAACCCCTCCCATAAATGGGAGGGGGACTTATCCCCCGCGCCTGATCGTCTCACGCGCGATGATGAGCTGCTGGATCTGGCTGGTGCCTTCGTAGATCCGGAACAGCCGCACATCGCGGTAAAGCCGCTCGATGCCGTAATCGGCGATATAGCCCGCGCCGCCGAAAATCTGAACGGCGCGATCCGCGACGCGGCCGACCATCTCCGACGCATAATATTTGGACGCGGCCGATTCCATCACGACATTCTTGCCCGCGTCCTTGGCCGCGGCGGTCTGGAGCATCAGCGCGCGGGCCGCCAGCGCTTCGGTCTTCGAGTCGGCGATCATCGCCTGGATCAGCTGGTGCTCGGCGATGGGCTTGCCGAACTGCTTGCGCTCGCTGGCATAGGCCACGCAATCGGCGATCAGCCGCTCCGCCACGCCAACGCACACCGCCGAAATGTGAAGCCGGCCGCGATCGAGCACCTGCATCGCGATCTTGAAGCCTTCGCCCTCGCCGCCGAGGCGCAGGTTCGCCGGAACTTCGACATTGTCGAGGATGACGTCCGCGACCTTGGCGCCCCTTTGCCCCATCTTCTTCTCGGGCTGGCCGATGGTGAGGCCGGGCAGGTCGCGGGGCACGAGGAAGGCCGAAACGCCGCGCCCGCCGGGCTCGTCGCCGGTGCGCGCCATCAGGGTGAAGACATGCGCCTTGTCGGCATTGGTGATGAAGCGCTTGGTGCCGGTGATGCGGTAGACGTCGCCGTCACGGATGGCGCGGGTCTTCACCGCGCCGGAGTCCGAACCCACGTCCGGCTCGGTCAGCGCGAAGCTGGAGATCACCTCGCCGCTCGCGATCTTCGGGAGCCAATCGGCCTTCTGCTCAGGCGTCCCGGCCAGCACGATGCCCTGCGATCCGATCCCGACATTGGTGCCGAAGGTCGAGCGGAACGCCGGGGTGGTACGGCCCAGTTCGATCGCGACCCGGCATTCCTCGGTCATGGTCAGGCCGAGCCCGCCATATTCCTCGGCGATCGACAGCCCGAACAGGCCGAGCCCCTTCATCTCCTCGACCAGTTCGACCGGGATCGCATCAGCCTCTTCCACCGCGCCCTCAAGCGGGCGGAGCCGCTCCGCGACGAAGCGGCGGATCGTGTCGATCAGCGTGTCGAAGATTTCAGGATCGAGCGCCATCCCCACCGTTCTTTCTGTTCGAAGCGTCGAGGCTATACCGGGCTGGCAGGATGGAGCAAGCCATACCCGATATTCCAATTGCTTTAGATTGACGCGCCCGCCCGCCACTCTCATGCTGTGGCGAATGTAACGGGAGAGTGGAATGTCCGAGGTGCAGGAGGCCGGGAATTTGCCGCCGGTCCGCAGGCTCGGGCGGCCGACAATGCTGGCCTATGGCTTCGGCGCGGTGGCGTACGGCGTCAAGGATTTCGGCTTTCAGACCTTCCTGCTGTTCTTCTTCAATCAGGTGATGGGGCTCCCCGCGTCGAAGGTCGGCCTCGCCATCCTTTGCGCACTGCTGCTCGATGCGTTCATCGATCCCCTGATCGGCACGCTATCGGATCGCACGCAGAGCCGGTGGGGGCGGCGGCACCCGTGGATGTATGCGGCGGCGCTACCGATCGCGATCGGTTGGCTGCTGCTGTGGAATCCGCCCGAACTGTCGCAGCCGGCGATGCTCGTCTGGGTGTTCGTCTGCTCGGTGATCGTACGCAGCGCGGTCTCTGCCTATGAAGTGCCGTCGCAGGCGCTGAGCCCCGAACTGTCCGCCGATTATGACGAGCGCACGCGGATCATGGCGTATCGCTACCTGTTCGGCTGGGCGGGCGGCATGGCGATGCTGGTTGCGTCCTATGGCTACTTCCTCGCGCCGCTTCCCGGACAAGTGAATGGGCTGCTCAACCGCGAAAGCTATGTCGGCTTTTCGATCTGCGGCGCGCTGGCGATGATGGTCGCGATCCTCGTTTCGGCGCTGGGCACGCATCACGAGATCAAGCGGCTGCCCCGGCCCCAAATCGCGAAACAGAGTGTTCGCGAGCATTTCCGCGAGCTGGGCGAGACCGTCCATAACCGCGCCTTCCTGATCGTGATGGGGGCAGGAGTGTGCTTCTATTCGGCGCAGGGAGTCAGTTTCTCGCTGTCCAATTATCTCTACACCCATGTCTGGGGGATGCAGGGGGTCGACTTCATGATCCTGGCGGGGTCGCTGTTCCTCGGAGTGATCGGCGCGTTCCTGCTGGCCCCGCGGCTGGCCAAGCGCGTGGGCAAGCCGATTGCGGCGATGATGACGATGGCGGGGGCGTCGGTGCTGATCGGGACGCCCTATCTGCTGCGGCTGGCGGACCTGTTTCCGCATCAGGACAGTCCGGTGATGCTGCCGCTGCTGTTCACGATCTTCGCGGTCAATGCGACGTGTAGCGTTTCCTCGACGATCCTGGGCGCGTCGATGATGGCCGACGTGGTCGAGCATTCGGAGATAACGACCGGGCGGCGATCCGAAGGCGTGTTCTTCGCGGGCGGCTTCTTCGTCCAGAAATGCACGACCGGGGTCGGGATCTTCCTGTCGGGCTTCATCCTGTCATGGGTCGGATTCCCCGAAGGCGCCAAGCCGGGGACGGTGGCGCCGGGGACGATCGACCGGCTGACGGTGATCTTCGCTTTGCTCTATCTCGCATTGGGGTTCGGCGCGGCGTGCCTCTACCGCATGTTCCCGTTCGGCAAGGCCGAGCACGACGCGCGGATCGAGGCGCTGGGCGGGCAGTAGAAATCGCCCCGGAAGTATGTTATAACTTCTGTATGACCAAGCTCATCAAGATCGGCAATTCCGTGGGCGTTATTCTGCCCAAGGATGTGCTCGCGCGGCTGCGTGTCGCGCTGGGTGACGAGGTGTTCTTCAGTGAGGCGCCGGGAGGGGTCACCATGAGCCCTGCCGATCCGGCCTTTGTCGAGGCCATGACCGCTGCGGAAATCATCATGCGCGAGGATCGTGAGATTCTGGCCGTGCTGGCGAAATGACGGACGCTCTGGCACCGCGCTTCCTGGGCGCGGATGTCGCCCGGGCGGTGCATGATCGCCAGCTTGCCGAACATGGCGGGCTGGCTGGGGTTAAGGATGACGGGCTGCTGGAATCGGCGATCGCTCGTCCGCTCAACAAATTCGCTTATGGCGAGGAGGACCGCTGCGCACTCGCGGCGTCCTATGCGTTCGGCATCGCGCGCAACCATCCCTTCGCCGATGGCAACAAACGGACGGCGTGGGTGATGGCGCGCCTATTTCTCAAGCTGAACGGCGTTGAGATTGCGTTCGATAAGAGTGACGCCATCCGCACGATGGTCGCGATGGCTGCAGGCGAATTGACCGAAGAATCCTTCGCCGGCTGGCTGCGCGCTCACTTGATCTGAAACGCGGAAGCGCCCGCCGGAGCCTGAGCTTCGACGGGCGCCCTTTCCTCCCCAGGAAAGGCGTGGGCCCGCCCGCGAAGGCGGGGCCAATTTCAAACCTCAGGCGACGCGGCCGAGGCGGTGGTAGAGGTTTGAGAACTTCACCGATTCCGGCGTGTCCTTGATCTGCTGAAGATGGGTGCCGACGGCTTCGCGGATCAGGCGGAAGTCCTCGGTCGAGAAGACGGCGCGGCTGCGCTGCGGTTCGTTCGTCATGGTCGATACTCCTCTCAGGCTGCTTTGTTGAACTGGTCGGCTTCGGTCGATTCGGCGAGTGCGGTGGTCGAGCTGGTTCCGCCCGCCGCGATGGTCGCGATCAGGTCGAAATAGCCGGTGCCCACTTCGCGCTGATGACGGGTGGCGGTGTAGCCGTTTGCCTCGGCGGCGAACTCCGCCTGTTGAAGCTCCGAATAGGCCGCCATGCCGCGATCCTTGTATCCGCGCGCCAGCTCGAACATGCCGTAATTGAGTTGGTGGAAGCCCGCGAGCGTGACGAACTGGAACTTGTAGCCCATCGCCCCGATTTCGCGCTGGAAACGGGCGATATCGTCCTTGTCCAGGTTCTTCTCCCAGTTGAACGAGGGCGAGCAATTATAGGCGAGCATCTTGTTCGGGTGTTCGCGCTTGATCGCCTCGGCGAAGCGGCGGGCGTCGTCGAGATTGGGCTTCGAGGTCTCCCACCACAGCAGATCGGCATGGCTCGCAAAGGCGAGGCCGCGCTTGATGCAGTGATCGACGCCGGTGCCGTCCTTGAGGCGGAAAAAGCCCTCGGCGGTGCGCTCGCCGGTCATGAACTCGCGGTCGCGCTCGTCGACGTCGGAGGTGATCAGCTTCGCCGACTCCGCATCGGTGCGGGCGCAGATGATCGTCGGCACGCCGCTCACGTCCGCCGCCAGACGCGCGCTGTCGAGGTTGCGGATATGCGCCTGAGTCGGGATCAACACCTTGCCGCCGAGGTGCCCGCACTTCTTTTCCGAGGCGAGCTGGTCTTCATAATGCACCCCCGCGGCACCCGCGGCGATATAGGCCTTCATGATCTCGAAGCAGTTGAGCGGGCCGCCGAAGCCGGCCTCGGCATCGGCGACGATCGGGGCGAACCAGTCGCGGGTGGCGCCGCCTTCACTATGCTCGATCTGGTCGGCGCGCTGGAGGGCGTTGTTGATCCGCTTGCACAGCTCCGGCCCGGCATTGGCGGGGTAGAGCGACTGATCGGGGTACATGGTGCCCGCGGTGTTGGCGTCGGCGGCGACCTGCCAGCCCGAGAGGTAGATCGCCTGGAGCCCGGCGCGGACCTGCTGCATCGCCTGGTTGCCCGACATGGCGCCGAGCGAGTTGATATAGGGCTCGGTCTTGAGCAGCTCCCACAGCTTCAGCGCGCCCTTGCGGGCCAGGGTATGCTCGATGGCGAGCGAGCCGCGCAGCTTGGCCACGTCGTCGGCGGTATAGGGGCGGACAATGCCTTCGAAGCGGCCGGCGGGGGCGGGGATCAGGTCTTCGAAGGTCGTCGTCATGTGTCAGCTCCTTTACAGATACGAGCCGGATACGTGCGAAAGTTCATGAAAGTCACACTGAACCGCTTGATTCCGGGGTCTGCATGTCGGTCGAGGGGCGGCTAACAGTTGTCGTGATGTAATATTCTTTACAACACCCGCCGACCATGCCAACAGGGCCCCAGCGAGGATCTCGCGCGCCGTCTCCCGTGCCCCCCGGCACGAGCCCCGAGGCGGCGGTGCGGGGTCCTCGCGCCCGGTATCCGCCAGTTTGAGTAAGCGGGGCGAGGATCCATGGCCGACCAGAAGCTCTTCGCCGGACATGCCGTGCGCCGCATCCGGCGCGGGGCGGCGCTCACCCAGGCGGCGATGGCCGAGATGCTGGGGATCTCGCCTTCCTATCTGAACCTCGTCGAGAAGAACCAGCGGCCGCTGACCGCGCTGCTGATGTTGCGGCTGGCCGAGACCTTCGATTTCGATCCGCGCGCGCTGGCCGCGAGCGAACCCGGCGGCGGCGCGGATGCGATCCGGCGGCGGCTGGCCGATCCGATGTTCGCCGATCTCGAGGTCGATCGGGCGCAGGTCGAGGAATGGCTCGCCGGGGCGCCGGGCGGGGCGGAGGCGTTCGCACGGGCCTATGACCGGATGGGTGGCGGCGGCGCGGTGGCCGATGCGACGCCCGACCCCTCGGCGGCGGTGCGGCGCGAGATCGAGCGGTGGCGCAACCATTTCGCCGATCTGGACGCGGCGGCGGAGGCGCTGGCGGACGAATTGCGACTGGGGTCGGGCGATCTCTACAGCGCGATGGCCGAGCGGCTGCGGGTGAAGCACCAGCTATCGGTGCGCATTCTGCCCGTGGAGGTGATGCCCGACCGGCTCAAGCGGCTCGACCTCCACGCGCGCCAACTCCAGCTCTCCGAACTGCTCGACGCCTCGTCGCGCAGTTTCGCGCTGGCGCAGCAACTCGCCGAGGAAGCCCGGGCCGAGATCGAGGCGCTGGTGCGCGGGAGCGAACTCGACCGAGTGGGGGAGCGGCTCTACCGGCGGCATCTGACCGGCTATTTCGCGGCGGCTCTGGTGATGCCCTATGCCCGTTTCCTGCGCGCGTGCGAGGCGACGGGGTACGATGTCGAACTGCTGCGGCGGCGTTTCGGCGCGGGCTACGAGCAAGTCGCGCACCGGCTGACCACGCTCCAGCGCGTCGGCGCGCGGGGGCTGCCCTTCTTCATGCTGCGGGCGGATCGCGCCGGGCAGGTTTCCAAACGCTATTCGGGCGCGAGCGGATCGCCACTGGCCGAAGGCCCGGGCATCTGCCCGCTCTGGGGCCTGTTCGATGCGTTCGAGCGGCCCGGCGACGGAGTCGCGCAACTGGTCGAGCTGGAGGATGGCGGGCGCTGGTTCAGCCTCTCGCGCACCGTCGAGCCGCAGGGATCGCGCGCCGGCGGCGTCCGCGCGCGCTTCGCCATCGCGCTGGGGCTGGCGGCGAAGGATGCGGGCACGCTGGCGGCGGCGCGCGGGATGGACCTGGGCGGCAGCGCGGTGCCCATCGGCCTGGGCTGCCGCGCCTGCACCCGTCCCGATTGCCCGCAGCGCTCGGCCTCGCCCGCTGGCCGGGCGATGGTGGTCAGCGAGCGCGAGACCGGACTGACTCCGTTCGGATTCGCGGGGGATTGAATCGGGACCGCGCCGATATGGTGTTATCGACCGCTCCTCTATAGGTGGGTGTACCGAACATCAGGCATTCAAATCACATGGCCCGCAAAAACCGTGATCCCTATGAAGGCCTGCATCGCGAGGACGAGCCTGTTGCGCCGCCGGTCGCTTGCTGGCTCTGCGGCCGGCCGACGGGCAAGACCATCGTCTGGCACCATCCCGTTCCGAAAAGCCGGGGCGGGCGGGACACTGTCCCTATGCACGGCATCTGCCAGCAGACGCTGATGGCCAATTTCACCAATTCCGAGTTGCAGCGTTACGGGCTGGACGTGGACTTGTTGCTGGCCAACCCCAAGGTGCGCAAATTCGTCGATTGGGTGGCGAGCAAGGATCCCGATTTCACGGCGACGACGGCCAAGAAGCAGCGTTGATCGGCGCGCGTGACCGAACCCGCAAAACCATGGGATGGCGCGATCGTCCGCAAATGGCTGGAGAGCCGGGTCATCGCTGCGCGGTCCGATCAGGTGGCGGCGGAGCGATATGGCCGCGAGCGGCAGGACGATTGCGATCAGGCCAGCGCCGAGGAAATGGTGTGCGGCCTGTTCAAGGCCAGCGAGGCGACGAACCTTCAAAGCGCGTTTCTGGCGGATTTGAAGGTTCTGCTGGATCGCGACGATTATGTCTGGCGCGGCATCTATAACGACGCGCGGTTCGAGCGGCATGTGCGGGGCTATATCCGCAAGCTGATGAAAATGAGCCGGGACAATGCCGGGTTCGAGAAGGTCACACGCTACCAGTGAACGTCCGCGGGCCGCTCATCCCGGTCGCCGGTCTCAGGAAAGCCGCCGGCTCTCCCAAAACGCCGTCCGCACGACAGGCGTGCTGATGATCTGCTTCTTGCATTTGCCGCGCAGGATTTCGGCGCCGGCCAGGGTCGAGCAGACGAGGCGGACGCCGCCGGCTGGCAACGGCTCGACCACGCTGATGCTGACGCCCAGCGCGTTGCACTTCGCGATCGCTTCGTCCTCGGTCATCGTCAGGTTGGTGGCGCGGCTCATGATCGGTGCTCCGCGCGGGGAGCGGGCAGGGGAGACTGGCGATGCGGAAAACTGCGGGCGACCAGCATCCTGCCATATTCGCGCGCCATCCCGGCATGCGCGAGGCGGGCCTCCGCACCGGCGGCACGTTCCGCCATCATGAGCGAGACCTGCTCGCGCTTCAGAAGATAATTGGTATCCATTCGGACGCACCTTGTCGGCAGGCGAGAGCGGAGACGCTCACGGTCACAAGATGCCTGGGGGATCTATCAGGTGATGCAACCGTATAGCACGGATGGCGTAAAACCGCGCATTAATTCGAAGATCGCACCGCGGCCGGACGCTCGCCGATCAGGCCAGTGTCAGGTAAATCTCAGCCTCGATCACCCAGTCGCCGCCCATCTCCCGCCACTTCGCGGTGTAGACGCCCGAAGCGAACATCTCGCCCGTCGCGGCCATCACGCCCTCCCACTTCCCATGCTCCATCGCGATCGGTTCGACCGCCGAGACAGTGACCGTGTCGGGCAGGCGCGTGTAAATCGCGCGGTCGGGGGAGGCGAAATTGGCCTTCCAGATGGCGAGCTGGGCCTTGCGATCGGTGCGGACGGCGCTGTCGGTGCCGGTGACCACCACGGCATTGGGCGCGAGGATTGGGCGTATCGCGGCGAGATCGGCGTCGGCCAGCGCGTGGTTGAAGGCGGCGCGGCGCAGGCGGATGGCGAGTTCGGCTGAAGCGGTCATCGCGTTGCTCTACCGCGTTCGCCCGCCGCGCGGAACCGGGCAAGGCGCGGTATGCGTGACGATGAGCCTCGCGCGGCCCTAGGCTCGGGCGGCCTTGCGGGCCGGCGGGCGTTTGGCCTTGGCGGTGCGCTTTGCCGGCTTGGCCATGCGCCTATAGGCCATGCTCGCCAGCGCCCCGATCGCGCCGATGCCGATCGCGGCGGCGACCCCGAGCAACGCCATGGCTTCGCGGGTGAGGCGGCCATGCTCCTCCTGGACGGCATCGGCGAAATGCAGCGGCTCGCCACTGGGACCGGTGAGGTGTTGGTGCGGCGGCTCTTCGATCGGATAGGGCGACTGGCCGGCTTCGGGAATGGGAGGGGTTTGCGTCATGATGTCCTCTCGAATGGTTGGGCCCTGTAACGTGCGGCGGTGGGATCGGTTCAGGGGCGATCGAGCAGTGCGGGGATTCGAGGGAGGAGTTCGCGGGCGAGGAAGCCCGGCGGGCCCAGCGCACGCCCGGCCTCGCCATGGAGCCAGACCCCCCATGCGGCGGCGACATCGGGTGCGGCGCCGCCCGCGAGCAAGCCGCCGATGATGCCCGCGAGCACGTCGCCCGATCCGCCGGTGGCGAGGCCAGGGCCGCCGCCGGGATAATGGAGCATCGCTCCGCCGGGGCTGGCGATGACGGTCTCGGCGCGCTTGAGGACGATGACGGCGTGGAAGCGCTCCGCGGCTTGATGCGCGTGATCGTCAGTCACGTCGGCCTCGTCGCATTGCATCAGCAGCGCCATTTCGCCGGGATGCGGGGTGAAGACGAGATGCCCGGCATGACCGCGCAGTGCGCCGGTGATGGGCGTGCAATCGCCGATCGCGCCGGCGTCGATGAGCAGCGCCTGATCGGGGCCCGCGGCGGCGAGGACGGCCTTGAGGATCGCACTGGCATCGGCCTTCGCGCCCATGCCCGGGCCCAGGACCAGCGCGTCGCACCGCTCGACCAGTTCCGCCAGCGCAGTGCCCGCTTCGCTGCCCAGCTCCCCATGGTCATTGGCGGGCAGGGGAAAGGCCGCGGCCTCGGGCATGGCGATCCCCAGCCGCAGAGCCGCGCGTTCGACGGTGGCGAGCTGGAGCTTGCCCGCGCCCGCCCGCAGCGCCGCCTCGCCAGTCAGGCGGAGCGCGCCGGGGACGGTCTCCGATCCACCCGCCGCGAGCAGTCGCCCGCGCTTGTTCTTGTCGGTATCGCCGCCCGGCTGGGGCAAGGGGTGCGCGGCGAGCCAGTCGGCGGTGACTTCGATCATCCGCGCGCGGCGACCATCGCATCTGGCGCGCGGGTGACGGCGGCGGCGGGATCCTCATCCATCGGCGCGGTGACATTGTAGCGGACGAGGACGAGCCCGCCGCCTTTTCCCGCGCGCGGGTCGTGGCGGTATTCGGTCACCGAGCAGTTCGCGACATCGCCTTCGCGGTCGATCGCCAGTATCTCGGCCTCGCTGAGATTTTCGATGATGTAACGCAGGCACAGCACCACGACCTGATGCGCGACGATCATCACGTCGCGCCCGCCATAATGGAGCGAGACCGTGTCCATCAGCGAGCGCAGGCGGAAGATCACGTCGCACCAGCTCTCGCCGCCGGGCGGGCGGTGATAGAATTTGCCCAAGGTTCGGCGGAACTCGGCCTGTTCGGGCAGCACTTTGGCGACGCCCGCGGTGGTGAGGCCGTCGAGGATGCCGAACTCCTTTTCGCGGAGGCGCTCGTCACAGCAGATCGCTTCGTCCGGCTCGGCGCCACCGGCATCGCGAAAGCGGCGGGCGGTGTCCTGCGCGCGGAGATAGGGGCTGCACAGAATGACTTCGGGCAGTCCGCCGGCCTTGCCTTCCGCGAACCAGCGGCCGAGCGCCTCTGCCTGGGCCTGGCCGAGTGGGGAGAGCGGGACATCGACGTCGCGGCCCTCGATATCGATGCGGTGGATGCCGGCCGCGTGCGCGGCGTCGCGCGCGACATTGCCGGCGCTCTGGCCGTGGCGGACCAGCCAGAGGCGCTCGGGCCAGCGCTGAGTCATTGCGGAGTGAGGCTTCATGGTGCCGGGGAGAACCCCGGGGCGAGCCGGGCGTTCCGTCAGGCTCCGGCGGCGGTGAGGCGGTCGAGCTGGTCGCTGCTGAGCGAGACTTCCCAGAAACCCAGCAATTCCTGGAGCTGTTCGACGCTGGTCGCGCTCGCGATCGGGGCAGTGACGCCGGGTTGCGCGGCGAGCCAGGCGAGGGCGATCTGGGCGAGCGTCGCGCCGGTTTCCGCCGCGACCTGGTCCATTGCGGCGAGGACCGCGGGGCCCTTGCCGTCGAGATAGGCCTGCATCCGGCCGCCGCGAACGCTTTTGCCGAAATCGGCGGCGCTGCGGTATTTGCCGGTCAGGAAGCCCGAGGCGATGCCGTAGAAAGGCACCACGCCGATATTGTGAGTGACGCACAGATCCTGCAACTCGCCTTCGAACTTGTGGCGGCTGACCAGGTTATACTCGTTCTGGAGCGCGGCGAAGTGGGGCAGGCCCTCGCGCGCCGAGATGTCCAGCGCGGATTTGAGGCGCAGCGCATGGAAGTTTGACGCGCCGATGGTGCGGACCTTGCCCGCGTCGACGAGCTTGCCGAGCGCCGCGAGCACATCCTCCTGCGGCGTATCGGGATCGTCCTGATGGATGAAATAGAGATCGATCCGGTCGATGCCGAGCCGGGCGAGCGACGTCTCGGCCTGCGCGGCGATGCGGTCGGGGCTGATCTTGCCATTTTCGGTGCCGTCCCAGGGGAGCATCCCGACCTTGGTGGCGATCCGGACCTTGTCGCGCTTGCCCGATTGCCTGAGCCATTCGCCGATCACCGTCTCGGATTCGCCGCCCCGATGGCCGGGAACCCAGGCCGAATAGACGTCGGCGGTGTCGATCATCACGCCCCCGGCCTCGGCGAAGCGATCGAGGATTCGAAAGCTCGCGGCCTTGTCGGCGGTCCAGCCGAAGACATTGCCGCCGAGCACCAGCGGGGTGAGCGCGAGGCCGCTTGACCCCAGCTGGCGGGTTTCGGTCATTGCGCGGCATTCTCCGGTTCGGCGGTGACAGCGTTGATGTCGGTCGCGGCCGCGGCTTCGTTGAGCTGGCGTGCCTCGCCCTGAGTCACTTCGCCGGGACCGGGATCGCTGTCCGACCCGCAGGCCGACAGCGCCAGCAATCCGAGGAGAGCGAGCCCGCGACTCACTCGTCGCCGCTGCCGTCTTCGGGATTGGCGGGGGCGGTCGTGTTGACCGCCGGCGCGGCGTCGTACGCGGCTTCGCTGTTCGAGAAGGCGGCGTTCATCGCGGCGTCCTGATCGGCCACGGCCTCGCCCATCGCGTTGCTGTCGCCCGCGACTGACTCATTGGCTTCGAGCGCTTCGTTCTTGGCCTTCTTGCCGCAGCCGGCGAGGCCGAAGGCAGCGAGGGCGAGGACGGGGATGAGAATAGCCTTGCGCATGCGGTAGAGCCTCTTGTTTACACGCGGAACGCCTAACCCGGGGCGGCGGGCCGGGCAACTGCGTTGACCTGATATAAAGATATCTTTATATCATTATCCCACAATGAATCAGGCACTCGGCATCTTCCGCGCTTTGGCGGATTCGACGCGGCTTCGCATCCTCGCGCTGCTGCGCGCGATGGAGCTGTCGGTGGGCGAGCTGGCGCAGGTGCTGGGGCAGAGCCAGCCGCGGGTTTCGCGCCATGTGAAGATTCTGTGCGACGCCGGGCTGGCCGAGCGGCGCAAGGAAGGCAGCTGGGTGTTCGTGGCGCTGGGCGCGGCGGACAAGGTGGCGCCGGTGTTCGCGGCGCTGGATGCGTGGCGCGATATCGATCACTGGCCCAATCACTGGACTGCGGCGGACGAGGCGCGGCTGGCGGCGGTGCGTGCCGACCGGGCGAGCGCCGCGAACGAATGGTTCGAGGCGCATGCCGGGGATTGGGACGCGATCCGCTCGCTCCATGTCGCCGAGAGCCAGGTCGAGGCCGAGATGGGGCGCGTGCTTGGTGAGGGCTCGCTGGGCGCGCTGATCGATATCGGCACCGGCACCGGGCGGATGCTCGAACTGTTCGCGCCGCGTGCGGAAACCGCGCTCGGGATCGACCGGTCCTCGGAGATGCTGCGGCTGGCGCGCGCCAAGCTCGCCGATGTGCCCAATGCCGAACTGCGCCAGGCGGATTTGTACGCGCTGCCCTTGCCCGATGGCGGGGCGGATACCGCGATCTTCCACCATGTCCTTCATTTCGCGCAGCAGCCGGGGGCGGCGATTGCCGAGGCGGCGCGGGTGCTGGGTCCGGGCGGCCGGCTGTTGATCGCCGATTTCGCGCCGCACGAGCGCGAGGAACTGCGCACCACCGACGCGCATGCGCGGCTGGGCTTTTCGGACGAGCAGATACTGGGGTGGTTCGAAAGCTATGGGCTGAGCCCGGTGCTGGTCGAAACGCTGGAGGGCGGCGAGCTGACCGTCAAATTATGGCTGGGTCGCAAGACCGGCGAGACTGAGAAGAGAGTGAAGGCGGCATGAGTAATCTGGTCGACCCGTTGGCGGCGCCTTTGTTCGCCGATGTCGCGGGCGATATCGAAATGTCGTTCGAATTCTTCCCGCCCAAGACCGAGAAGATGGAAGAGACGTTGTGGGAGTCGGTCCAGACGCTCTCGCCGCTCGGGCCGCGTTTCGTCAGCGTGACCTATGGCGCGGGCGGGACGACGCGCGAGCGGACGCACAACACGGTGGCGCGGATCGCGAAGGAGACCGCGATCCCGGCGGCGGCGCATCTGACCTGCGTCGAGGCGACCCGCGAGGAAATCGACGCGGTGGCCAACGATTACTGGAACGCCGGGGTGCGGCACATCGTGGCGCTACGGGGCGATCCGCCGACGGCTGGCGCGAAGTTTCAGTCGCATCCGGGCGGGTATGAGAACGCCGCCGACCTGGTGAGCGGGCTGCTCAAGCTGCATCCGTTCGAAATCTCGGTCGCGGCCTATCCCGAATGCCATCCCGATTCGGCGCACAAGGCGGCGGACCTCGACAACCTCAAGCGCAAGATCGACGCCGGGGCGACGCGGGCGATCACGCAATTCTTCTTCACTCCCGAATGCTTCTTCCATTTCCGCGACGATGCCGCGGCGGCGGGGATTCACGCCGAGATCGTGCCCGGGATCATGCCGGTGATGAACTATGCCAGCGTCGTCCGCATGTCGGCGATGTGCGGGACCGAGGTTCCGGGCTGGATGGGCACATTGTTCGAAGGGCTCGACGAGCATCCGGCGGCGCGGCAG
>Ga0164241_10000943_pt1 | contig 41614 bp, 36 predicted proteins | sample OricomyardsoilBY_FD_108780 | JGI IMG/M metagenome (GOLD analysis project Ga0164241, IMG submission 108780) | Backyard soil microbial communities from Emeryville, California, USA - Original compost - Back yard soil (BY) | ecosystem: Environmental > Terrestrial > Soil > Unclassified | place: USA... | reverse complement strand
GTTTGGATCGTAAATCGACGCGCGCAGCCCGAAGAGCCCGTACTTGGTGACCTCTTGGGCGAGCGCGACGTAGCCACCCGCTTCGCGGACGTCGACGCCCGACACGGCTGGATCGGCCGGCGCGTAGCCGCGATCGTAGCTGGAGGCCACGAACGCTTCTCCGTACAAAATCGTGCGGCCGAGCGGGGTCGCGAGCGCTGCTTCCAGATCGAGCCCCAGCACCCAGCGATCGAAGTTCTTGGATGGAGTGGCGGCGGTGCCGGGGGTGGCGATGACCTCGTTCGCCTGCAAGACGCCGTCTTCGTTGTCGTCGCGCCAGCGAATCACGCTCTTTCGCGCCGCTTGCCCGCGATGAAATCCGGTGCCGGTAACGAACGACGTGCCGCCGGCCAAGGTGAAGCCGCGTGCGACCTCACCCTCGGCGCCGACGCGGCCGGTCACGTCCTTGGCCGCGTTCGGATCGTGCGGCAGGCCATTGCGATCGACGGGCTCGCCGTTACTGGCCGCGACTGCGTAGCGCAAGACCGAGTAGCCGCCGTAAAGCTTGGCCCCCGCGTCGGCCTCGGTCGGAAATAACGCGGTAGAGCCCAGGGTCCGCTCCACGAAGATGCGATCGCGCGCCGACTCGCCCAGCTCGAAGCCGAACGGCAAGTCGGTGACGCCGACGGCCAGGCCCAGCAACGGCGGCAGACCGCTGGGGTTGCGACCGCGATAGAAAATCGCCGCTTCTGCCCGACGAATCCCGACCGTGACGCCACGCACCGTGTTCGCGTCGAGCTCGAGCGTCGCGGCTGCGTAGTCCCAAGCTCGATCCACGCGCAGCCGCGCGCGACGCAGCACGAGCTCCGTCTCGTTGATGGGCTGACCGCTCGGGTTGAGTTGATCTTCCGACGCCGCGCTGTGCTGATACTGCGCATGCAGGTAGCCGCTGATCTCGAGCCCCGCCCGCGGCGCGGAAGCGACGGCCCTGGCCCCTGCCGGCCCGCTCGCTTTCGCGGCGGTCACCGGGTTAGCGGAGGGCGCCGGCGCCGCAGCCGCAGCCGCTACCGGTTGAGGGGAGGGCGTCGACGTCACGGGAGGCGTCGGCGCCGGTACAGTGGCACTCGGAGTCGGTGCCGCCGGGGCCGTGGCCGCCGGTACCTCCATATCGTCGTCGGCCGGCGCGCGGGCGGGCTGCGCCAACGCCGTTGTCGAGATCAAGAGCGCTGCGGTACCCGCGAGAGGTAGCGACGCGAAATGCGCGAAAGACATGCTGACTCTGAACAAGGGAAAGTCCGATGAAGGGTCGAAAAAGCCCCGCTGTACGCTCGCCGGCCATGCGGCTCGTTACCGGCGAAGTGAGGGAAATTCGTACAGCGGTGCTCTCGACGCTGGGCCCGGGTAAGGGTTGGTGTCAGTTGGGGAACGGCGGCAGCTTGCCGTCGGCGGGCAGCAGCGGCACGCGCGTCGCGTTGTCGAACGCGTTGTCGTAGCTCAAGCCGTTCACGCAGCGGTTGAGCCACTGCACCGTCACGTTGTCGGTCGGGCAATTGAAGCAGTCGTTGGGACCCCGCTCCGGTAGCGCGCACTTGGGTGGCTCGATGACGCCCGTGCCACCTTCGTTACCCGTGCCGCCATCGGTAGCGCGGGCGCCCGTGCCGCCATCGTTACCTGTGCCACCGTCGCTGGAGTCGTTGCTGCCAGCCGTGCTGCCGCCGGTGGCGTTCTTGCCGCCGGTGGTGCTCTTCCCGCCGCTGTCGATCGGTATGGTCGTATCGGGTTTGTCGTTGGCGTCGTCGTCGCCGCAACCTTGCACCAGCGTGAGCGTGCCGAGGGCGAATAAACCAGCCCATTTGAGTGAGGAGTGGTGGTGTTTCATCCTTCAGACTCCCCCGCGGCGCGGTACGCCTCGCAATAGCCGTAGTTGCACTTTTCGCCGTCAGCCGCGCATTCGGAGTCAGCCGCGCACGCCACGCACGCCGCTGGTTGAGCGCCGGTCGCAATCGTTTCGAAGTAGCAGCCGCACGGCTTTTGCGGCGCGTACGAGTAAATGGGGCCTACCGCCGTGTCGCGGTACGCTTGCATGGCGCATTCTGGAATGTCGCCCGCGGTGATGATCGAGCGCGTCACGTCGACGTTGCCCGGCGTAGCTTCGGTGCGCTCGAACCAGCCAATCAGCTTGGCGACCTTGGCGTCGACGAGTTTTTTGTTTGCGCCGACCTTGCCGTAGAAATGGCCGGGCGCCCACAACGCGTAGTTGCCCTGGCGGACGTTGATCTTGTCGAGCGACGTCTCGTTCTCGTCCGGCAACACCGCCCAGCGCTGGTCGATCGCTTGGAAGGCGAGCGTCTTCACCTGATCGCGCGCTTTGTCGGCGTTGCTACCAGAGATGTAGCCCAGCGTTTGGTTCGCAGCGCCGCCCGTGCTGACGAACTTCGCGATCGTGGTGAACGTCGCGCCGTTCGAAGTGACGTGATTGTCCGCGAATTGAGCCTTTGGGTCCGGGGTGCCGCCGTGATCCTCGGGCGCGTAGTTGGGCGTCTTGTCCCACCAAAATGCCGTTGCGGGAACCTTGATGTGGGCCGCGATGATGTTGTGCACGAAGGACGTGTCGTCACGTTGAACGACGCCGTCGCCGGCCGTCCACGGCGCCACTTGGCCATTTTGCCCGTAACCGAAGATGTAGTGCAGGGCTTCGGCGCTGATTTTGCTCTCGTTCGAGTCCTTGTGGGCTATCACGTTGATGCTCTGAATGGGCGCGGGAAAGTCTCCGACGTTGCTGGCGCGCGTCTCACCCGCGCACAGCTCGACTTCGCTGCCCATGTGCGAAAACGACAGCGGCAGGCCGGTGCCGTTGCACTTTCTTTCGCCCAAAGCAGGCGTGGTGCCTGCCACGTAGTAGGTGAACGCCTGCGCGGTCGCTGGCGAGACGCCTTCGTTGAACGCTCGATAGCCAATGCAGGCGCTCGGTGCCCAGTAGAAGATGGTGAATTTGTCGGCGGCGGGCGCGTCGCTGCCCGCGATTGCGCGCGCAACCTCGGACAAGGTCGGGCTGATGGCGCTGCCACCGGCGCCGATCACGGCGTTGGCGTACTCCGGTACATCGACGCAGTCAGGGACTGTTTGGGCCAGTGCCGGTAGCGACGCGCCAAACGTCGCGACCCCGCAGGCGAACGCTAATTTACGTCTCGAAAGCATCACGAACTCTCTCCGGTGAAGTGGCCTGCGCAACGAAGGGCGCGGGCTCACGGGGCTCCTTCCAGGAATCGAACCTGGCTCGCGTGGCTTTGCAGGCCTGCGCCGTCCCAGACGGCAAGGAGCAGAAACTTCAGCCGCTGACTCGCTTCCACGCCGCTTCCGGCGACGACAGCTCGCCCAACAGGGCGCCGAACTTCGACACGCCGCAGCGTGCGAGCAGCAGCAGTTGCTTATGGCGTACCTTCGCCAGCTTGCGCGCGCGCCATACCGCGCCGTGGCTATTCACGGCCGTGACGACGATCACCAAGTCCGAGCGTTCGACGAGTGACTCCAACGTCCCGGCGCCTCGCCCCGCCAGATCGCCCGTGTGCCACTCGATCGAATGACCGGTACGGGCCGCAAGCTGCCGATACTGGGCTTCGCTCCGGTCGAGGCCACCTACGACGCCGATGTGCATGCTGCTTCCGATAATCCAGTTAATAGATTGATAAAGTAGACTGATAAGACAAATGAAGCTTGGCCCATTAGGCCAAGCTGTCCGGCAAGCTCTAACAACGTGGAATTAGGAGCAACAGCGGGCTAACGCGGCACAAGACCCGAACGACGGGGACTGTTGGTAGCGCTCGCTGGCTGGAGTCATCGTGGTCAATAACCCTACTTGTGCGGTATAGTGTAGTGCGCTCTGGCGCCTGTCAAGCAATATTCAGCATCGCCGCGCGCGGACCGGGCGCTCGTGGCCACGTTGCGCTGGCTGCTCCGAGCCCGCCCGTCTCACCTCGTCGTCGTCCAGCCTGGGGCGGGCGCGGTCGCGACTGACCGTTGCGCCGCCCCAACTCGACTTGGCGATCCAATCCAAGAGGGCGCGGGGAAACGAGCCATAAACGTCGGTATGGGGTTTCGGCCGAGCCTCTTGGATTGGATCGCCAAGTCGAGATGCGAGACGTCAAGGGCGTCGACCGCGACCCATCGCTCGCGCGCGTCTAGCTCTTCGCAGGCTGCGTTCGGCAGCCTGCTGGAGTCGAGCCGTCTCTGGCCACGCTGGGGCGGGCCGGCCACCGCGCGGTCTCGCGCTCGCTAGCCGCCGGTCTTGGTGATCGAGCGCAGGGCTTCGAGGCGCATCATCACGTCAGCGCGGTGGACGGCTTTGAGCTTGGCGGTGCCGACGCCTTCGACGCAGAACGACGCGACGGCGCTGGCTAGCCGCAGGCCGCGGCGCAGGCACGGGCCATCGAGGGTGCCGCTGGCCGCCAAGTATCCGAGCAAGGCGCCCGCGAAGCTGTCACCCGCGCCCGTCGGATCGACCTCGTCTTCGAGCGGGTAGGCGGGGGTGAAGAACACGCCTTCGTCGTCGAACAGCATGGCGCCGTACTCGCCGCGCTTCACGATCAAACGCTTGGGACCGAGGTTGAGCACGGCGGCGGCGGCGCGGCGAATGTTGTGAATATCGGCGAGCTCGCGCAATTCTTCGTCGTTGATCATCAAGGTGTCGATCTTCGACAGCACTTCACCCAACTTCTTGCGCTCGCCCGAGATCCAAAAGTTCATGGTGTCGGCGGCGACGAAGCGCGGCGCCTTGATCTGTGACAGGACGTCGAGCTGCAGCTGCGGCTGGATGTTGCCGAGCAGAACGAACGGCGAATCCGCGAAGCTCGCCGGCAGCTTGGGTCGGAAGTCGGCGAACACGTTGAGCTGGGTATCGAGCGTTTCGCGGCTGGCCAGGTTGGAGGCGTAGCGGCCGGCCCAGCGAAACGTCTTGCCCTTGGCGCGCTCGACGCCGGCCACGTCCACGTCGCGCGCCGTCAGGTCTTCGAGCACGCTGCTCGGAAAATCATCACCGACCACGGCGACGATGCGCACGGGCGAAAAGAGGCTGGCGGCATAGGCCGCGTACGTCGCGGCACCGCCGACGACGTCCTTGGCGTTGACGCTAGGAAGCTCGAGGTCGTCGAAGGCCATCGAGCCCACGATGAGGACGGGATCGGCGACTTCTTTGCTGCGGGTGGGGTACTGGGTCACGGGTGGTGCTTTCGTTGGACGGGCCGGGGGGCGTGATGGAGGGCGGGCTTGACGTTGCCTCTACCTCAATGAGGTTGCGAGCGCAGGCGTCCTTCGGCCAAGAAGTGCTCCGCGAGGGCCGCGACGCGGCTCCGGCGGCACTCTTCGGCCAGGAAAATGGAGGTTAGCTTTTTGGTCGCTTCTTCGAGCTCGGCGTTCACGAGCACGTAGTCGAACAGGCCATAGTGCTCGATCTCACGCTTGGCGACGCCGAAGCGGCGTTGCACGGTCTCTTCGTCTTCACTGGCGCGCCCGCGCAGGCGTTGTTCGAGGACGGCCATGCTGGGTGGCAAAATGAAGACCGCGACCGCGTCGGGCGCCGCGCATTTGATCTGGCGCGCCCCCTGATGGTCGATGTCGAACACGATGCCGCGATCACCGCGCCGCCCGGCGATCTCGGCTTTGCTGGTGCCGTACAGGTTGCCGTGGACTTCGGCCCACTCCAAAAACGCGCCCTCTTGGATCAACCGCTCGAACTCGGAGCGCGAAACGAAATGATACTCTTTGCCGTTCGTCTCGTTGTGCCGCGGCTGGCGCGTGGTGTGCGAGATGCTGAAAGTGAGGCCCTTCACCTCGGCCAAGAGCCGCGCGGTGAGGGTGGTTTTACCGGCACCGGAAGGCGACGAGATGATGAGTAGGAGCGGCTTATCACTCGACATTTTGGACCTGCTCCCTGATCTTCTCGAGCTGACTTTTGATGTCCACCACCAGGTGGGACAACTTCACGTCTTGGCTCTTGGAGCCTAGCGTATTGGCCTCGCGCGACATCTCCTGGAGCAAGAACTCCAGGCGGCGCCCGACGGGTTCTGCGTCGGTCAACAACGCTTCGAACTGGTCGAAATGGCTGGCAAGACGGACCAATTCCTCGGTCACGTCGCTGCGATCCGCCAACAAGGCCAGCTCGGTCTCGAGACGCCCGAGGTCGGGGCCGGCCGTGACGTCAGCGAGCAGGCGAGCGACCCGCTCGCGCAGGCGGGCGAGCTGGCGCTCGGCGGTGCCGTGGCTGAGCACCTTGGCGCTCGCCGAGAGCGTGCGCAGCGCGTCGAGGCGTTGGCCCAGCTCCCGCGCCAGGGCTTGGCCTTCGCGCGCCCGCATCTCGTCGAGGCGGGCCACGGCCGCGCTGAAGGCTTTCGACAGTACTTCTTCGAGGCCTTGGCTGTTGGTGCGCGGGGTATCGACCAGCAATTGCGGTAGTGACGCCAACACTGCGACCGGCACCTCGGTTCCGGGGGCGAGCTCGTCGCGCAGCTGGAGCAAATTTTCGTAGACGGTGCGGGCGCGCGTCGGTGAGAACCGCGCGACGCCGCCGCCATCTTCGAGCCGTATGCCGATGTCGAAGCGACCGCGGCTCAGGCGTTCGCGGGCCAGCTGCTCCACGAAGAACGCCTGCGAAACCAGCTCTTCCGGCATGCGCACGCGCACGTCCAGGAAGCGGTGGTTGAGCGCGCGTAGCTCACAGGTCAGCTTGTTGCCGTCGAGCTCCGCCTCGCCGCAGCCGAATCCGGTCATGCTGCGCATGGCTTCATCCCGGAGCTACAAGCCCTTGCGGCGCTTGATGTCGTCCATCATGCGCCGGTACTCGACTTCCCAGACCGCCGTGCCCTCTTTCAAGTTCTTGATCTTGCTGCGCACTTCGGTGTCGATGTCGACCTCGAGCGCGGCTTGCTTGCGCAGCGGGTCGCGCAGCTTGCGGCGAAGCTCGAAATCTTCGGCGAAGATCTCGTCGACGTTGGCCGAGTGCATGAGCATCTCGACCAGCTGATCGAGCAGGTAGTCGATGGCGTCTTCGCCGAGCTTGATCTTGCGCTCGTCAGCCAAAAGCTTTTTGATCCGACCGAGCTCGGTCTGGGGCAAGCCGCGCTGAGTCAGCACGTCTTTGGCTTTATCGCTGATTTCCTGCTCGTCGGTGATGAACTGATTGAGCACAGCCTGGACATCGAGCTCCACCTCTTTCGGTGACTCGGTCTCGATGTCACCCGACGAGGTGAGGGCGTGCACCATCAGATGCGAAATCTCGGGAACCTTGGCGCTGTGCAGCCGCATAAGGCGCTCTGGTTACCTTAGTTTGGCGCCGGATTACAGCGGGAACGCCACGTCCACCCCCTACCAACTGCCGATTTATCGAACGAGAGCTCCTGTTGATTCCGTGCTCCCGCCGTTATTCGGGCTTTTTGGGGTCGCGGGAGCCGAGGCGTAACCTGCGAAACACGGCTTCGCGTTGGCGATGCTTGTAGGCGTCGTGGCTGGCTTCGCCGGTTTCGTTGTGCGCTTCGCTCTCGGCGTCCAAGACCTGGAACTCGCACAACATGTACACGATCGGCCCCAAATTCTCGGAGCCAGCCGGCGCAAACTCCATCAAGTGGGGCGGGACCCGCACTGGCACGTCGGTGACGAACTGAATCACCCGGTAGTTGGGCGCACTGAAGCGATTGTCGCTGGGCAGCGGTCCGTCGAGCTCGCCCTGAAACTGCGGCACCAGCTGCGCGAGGCCGGCATTTTGCAAGCAGTAGCTACGAAAATCGAAGATGGAGTTGGTGCTCTGCTTGGGCACCACGTAGTTGAACGGAAACAGCTGCTCTGTCAGGTAATTCAGCACCGGCAGCACGTTGTCGGGCGTGCGCGTCACGATGCGAAAACGCAGTTTGTCGTAGAGCGCGGCCGCGGTGGCTTCCGGCTTGGACAGCAGCTTGGTGTACGTCGAGTCGAGGTTCTTGCGACCGCCGACGAACTCGGTGATCGGAAATCCTTCACTCAGCATGGTGCCGACGACGCGGTAGACCTTCTCTTCGACTAGGTGAAACAGGTCGCGATCGCTGACGGGCAGGCGGAACAGCAGCTCGCGCCCCGCCATGTGGTTGATGATCTGCACGACCTTCAAGATCGTGCAGGCGCACACCTGACGGTGCCCTTTGCCCGACGCCAACAGCAGCAGCTGTTCGACGCTGGCTTCTTCGACCGGCTTGGGGATGGCGAAAGCGAAATGGCGTCGCAGATAGCTGACGGCTTCTCGCTTCGTGTGCTCGACGTAGGCGCGATCTTTCGGTTCATCGAGCTTCACGCCGTGGTTCTCGATGAACCGGGCCGCCTCCGCCTCGTCGAGCAGGTTCAGCCGATGCCAGTCGATGACCGAGCCGCCGCTCAAAATTAGGCGCAACGCTTCGACATCGTGAAGCGTCAAATCCTCGAGCCGTTTGAGCCGTGGTGGATAGGGCAAGGCCGAGATGCGCTCGCCGGAGCGCGGCGGTTCGCTGTCCGGAGCAGTCAGTGTTGCGTCGTGGTGGCGCCGCTGGCTTGCGGGCGGCCGAGGGCGAGCGTGCCGAGGAAGATGCCGACGGTTACCCCGAGGACCGCGATTTGGGCTCCAAACTGGCCACCGGCCAGGAATGCCACGGGAATCGACGCTGCGAGGTACCACGGGGAAAGCTTCATGCGGAGGCGCTCCAAAGGGTCACGGGTAGAGGGGAAAGAAACAGGGGGTGGGGGAGGGAAGTGCTGACTCAATGAGCCGGCAACGACTCAAGGTAAGTAGATGTAGGATAAGGTGCCACAAGGGCTCGAAGAGGGGCAAGAGTTAGCCAGGTGCGGCGGTGCGTTCAACCTCAATCGACGCACGACGTTATTTATGTGGGTATTTGCGAGGCGTGGGCGCACCTGAGCTTGCGTCCATGCAAGCGACGGAAAGCGGGGTGAAACCGGGGGTGTACAAGCCCCCGTTTTGGCTAGAGTTTTGGTAGCGTCAGCTCCGTGTTGGCTCGTCCTGCCGTGCTCGCGTTTGCGCTTCTCGTCGGCCTCGTGCTGACGACGACGAGCTGCAGCGTCCCGACAAGCGTCAATCCTGGTTCCGACTTCGTGCAAGAGGACGTCATCTTCGACGACGAGTTTTATTACTGCCGCGTCGAGCCGATGCTGTTCGCGCCGTCGCAGAGCTGTGGCGCCGGCGTTGCCGGTAAAGATCCGGTGAACGGGTGCCACTTCAGCGTCACCAAGTTTCGCCTGACCGACTACACCGAGCTCGTGGCGACGAGCTGCGTGGGCGACGCGCTCGGTCCGACCTCGGCCGTGACGATGGCGGCGCAACAGAACTACACGGCGGCGCAGGCACGCATGAAGCGTGACCCGCAGCTGGCGGCGCTGCTCCAACGGCCCCTGGGGCACGCCCAGCACCCGCGCCAAATTTTCACGGAAAATAGCGCAGAAGCCGACGTCATTCGCCAGTGGGCGACGCAGTTTTCCAGCCAATGAAGCGCGTCTTTTTCATTCTCTTGAGCTTGCTGGGCTCGCCCGCAATGGCCCGCGCGGCGGACGCCGATACGGACGCCGACTTGAACGAAGACGCGTACGCGCGCGTCGTGGTGGCCGAAGCCGAGCTGCGCGCCGGCCCCGGTGTGTCGCACCGGGTGATCTACCGCGCGCCACGCGGTGAGACATTTCTGATCTCGGGGCGAGAGACCGCCGGCTTCTGGTTGCAGGTGGCGATGCCTGACGGCCGCACGGGCTACGTGCTCGGTGACAACGTCGAGCCCGTCTCGGCGACGGAAGATTCGGCGGAGGGCGCGCGCAAGCCCGGTTTTTTCGCGCCGCCTGCGTTGCAAGACGCCCACGCCGGCTTCGCCATGATGGCGGGCATCTACGATCGCGCCGGCTACGTGGAGCTGCGGCCGGCCTGGGTGATCGCGCCCAGCATCGCCTTCGAGCCTTACGTTGGCCTCGCGCTGCAAAGCGATAGCCGACGCATCATTTACGGCGGCGCGGGGACGCTCAACCTACTGCCCGACCGCGCCATCTCGGTGTTCATGAGCCTAGGTTGTGGTGGCATGTACGAGCAGCCCAAGGACGAGTTCGTTCGCCCCTCGCGCAAGTGGTTTCACGCGCGCGCGGGGGGAGGCTTTCTGATCAGCTTGCGTTTTCGCGTCTCGCTGCGGCTCGAGGCTTCGAACATGGTGCTGTTCGAAGAAGACGACTACCAAAACGTCCAGAGCTACACCGCTGGACTGGGGACCTATTTCTGATGGCCCGCGCTCTCGTTCAGTTGCTCGGCGTGCTGCTCTTACTGACGCTGGCCAGTTGCGTGACGGTACGGCCCGAGCAGCGCGCCGTGATGGCGGATCCGACCATGCAATTCGATCATGATCCGGGCGACGCGGCTGCGCGCGACCACGTGCTCGAAAATCGCGAGGGCTCGAGCGGTGGCAACTCGGTCAAGGGGGGCGGTTGCGGTTGCAATTGAAGCCGGTCCTCGCTCTCGCGGCGGCGCTTTCGCTCTCGCTACTCGCGAGCGGCGCCGGGGCGGAAGTGTCGACGGACGCCGTGCGCGCGACGGTATTCTTGGAGCCGTCCAAGACCAGCAAGCTGTTGGTGATCAACCCGAACGGCGAGCTTTCCGTCAACGTGCTCAGCGTGTTGGAAGCGCACGCGGCGTACGAGGCCGACATCGTGTCAGGGGCCACCGAGTCGCTCAAGGGCGGCCGCCTGAGCCCGGTCGATATCGTCAGCAGCGCGACCCATTTCAAGGACACCCGGCATCAGCTCTCCGGCGGTATCACGTTGAGCCCACTCGATAGCCAGGTGTCGCTGAACTACACGTACGGCACCGAGAGCGATTATCACTCGCAGGCCCTGTCGGTTCAGGCCACGACCAACTTCTTGCAGAAAAATACCCAGCTTAGCCTGGGTTACGGCCGGGGCTTCGACCGTGTGTGCACGACGGCCTACGCGGCCAGCGACGCACCGTCGGTGAAGCGGCCGCTCGACAGCTCCAAGGGGTGCTTCACCAAGACCGAGGACCGCGCGTCGCGCAAAGTCGATCTGGACAACTTTCAGACCGGTTGGACGCAGACCTGGACGCCCGTGTTCGCGACGCAGTTGGTGCTGTACGGCGCGCTGCAGCACGGCTTCCTCGAAAACCCGTACCGCAGCGTCGTGATCGCCCCCGCGGGTGACCAGGCGCTCGAGAATCACCCAGACAACCGCCTGCGCCTCGCGGCAGCGCTGCGCGCCAAATATTACCTGCGCCGGCTGCGCATGGCCTTCACGGCCGGTGGCCGGCTGTATCGCGACACTTGGGATATTCTCGGCCAAACCTACGAGCTGGAGGCCGAGCGCTTTCTGTGGCCCGATTTGCGGGTGATGGTGCACGGTCGCTACTACACCCAGACCGAAGCGCTATTTTGGAGCGACGACTATACGGGTGGTGAGCCCGTCGATGGCCCGCGCGGTCAATATTGGACCGGCGACCGAGAGCTTTCACCGCTCTCGAGCTATCTGCTCGGTGGTCGCTTCGTCTTCAAGAAAAACGCCGACCAGCAAAAACACTTCGCCGGTGTCCTCGCTAGCTTCGAAACCAGCTTCAGCGTCGACGTCATGAAGACGTCGCTCGAGGAGTTCACCTGGGGCGGCCTGAAGCCGGACGACACGTTGGCGCTGATCGGATCCCTGGGCATTCGGGCTGCGTTTTAGCGGCGTGGCAGCCGTTGCGACGGCCTCGCGCTCCGACTCTGGAGTGCCAACTGCTAACCGCTAACCGCTAACTCTCGTCACCCGCGGTCGCCGCGCAGCCCGTGTTTGCGGGCCAAATCGTACAAATGCTTGCGATCCATCTTCGCTTCGCGCGCGGCGGCGGAGATGTTGCCGGCGTGGCGGTCCAGCAGCCATGAGACGTAGCGTCGCTCGAACTCGGCTTCGAAGTCGGTGCGGATTTCGCGGTAGCTCTTGGCGGCCGAGAACTCGCTCGTCGGCTCGCGCGCCGAGCCGGGGCCGGAGGCGGAGGCGGAAACCGGCAGATCGAGCAGGCGCACTTCGCGCTCACCACCGGCGGTGGCCATGTAGATGGCCCGGTCGAGCACGTTGCGCAGCTCGCGCACGTTCCCCGGCCAGTCGTGCGCAGAGAGCGCGGCGATGGTCTCCCGGCTGAGCGTGATACTGGCGGCCGGATCGCGCTTCTTCGCGACCTCGACGAAGCGCTCGACCAAGGCTGCGATGTCTTCGCGCCGCGTGCGCAGCGACGGCACCGTGATGGGTACGACGGAAAGCCGAAAGTACAAGTCCTCGCGGAACTTCCCGCGCTCGACCTCTTCTTTGAGGTTGCGTTTGGTGGCGGCGACGATGCGCGCTTCGGCTTTGAGTGTTTTGTTGCCACCAACGCGCCGGAACTCACCCGACTCCAGCACGCGCAACAGCTTGGGCTGCACGTCGATTGGTAGCTCGCCGACTTCGTCCAGGAAGACGGTGCCGCGACCTGATAGCTCGAACGCGCCTTGGCGTGTCGCGACGGCGCCCGTGAACGCCCCGCGCTCGTGGCCGAATAGCTCGCTCTCGATCAAGTTGTAGCTGACGGCACCGCAATCGACGACGACGAAGGGCTGATCCTTGCGCTGGCTCTGCTGGTGAATCGCGCGCGCCAGCACGTCTTTGCCGGTGCCGGTTTCGCCCTCGATCAGCACCGAGGCGTCAGTTGGGGCGATGCGCTCCAGCACGCCGAAGATGCTGCGCATTGCCAAGCTGGGCCCGAGCGCCTCACCGAAATGCGGCGATTCACTGGGTAGAATTTGGGCGCGATTGGGATCCGTGCGCACCACCAGCTCGACGCTGCCCACGGTGAGGGTGGCGCCCGGATCGATCAACGCCTCGCGGATGGCGGTGCGCCCCACGCGCGTGTGATTCGTCGACCCGAGATCGCGCACCAGGATGCCGGCCTTGGTGCGCTCGAGCTCGCAGTGATGGCGCGAGACGGTATCGTCGGGCAGCACCAAGTCGTTGTCCTGGCTTTTACCTACGCGCAGCTTTTGTCCCATTTTGACTCGCTTGCCGCGAGCGCCGCCGGACAGGACGACGACCAATAGCTCTTCGGGGAGTCCGTCCCCCAGTGGTTGGGCCCTAGTCGCGATATCCGGGTGCGGAGAAGGCTGAGTCAAAGGGATGGTTCAATCCGGCGAGACGGTCACTTCGCCACCCACCAGGCTAACCCGTCGTTCAAAAGTTGTCTCGGTCGGAATGGGGTTGAGGTCCCCCGTTCCGTTCTCGCTTCGCTCCGCAAACGTAATGACTACGATGTAGGTTCCGTTCGGAGCGGAGAACGAGTGCCGAATGGTCCTTGGGGATGCCCGGGGAAAGGTTTCAGTGAAACCAACCGTCGGTTCGTCGTCGCCCACGCGCGTCACGACGCCGGAAAGGCGTTCCAAATCGCGGCTGCCCGCTCGAATGGCGAGTGTTTGATCGTGCGGAGAGCTGCGAGCGATGTACGTCGCCACGAGCGTGCCACCGCCCACGAGGCTGATGCGGGCCAGCAGCGACTTGAGCTTCGGGCTCACCGCTCAGTTCGCGCTGGGTTTGGGCGCGGGCTTGGCTGCGCTCGGATGCGGAGCGGCAGCAGCGCCGCTTGGCTTTGGGGTCGCGCTGGGCGCCGCGGCTGCGCTGGACCCGGCGGCGCTAGCGGCAGCGGCGGCGTGCGCTTGCAGGCGCGCGATGTTCATCATGCGCACGAGCTTGACCAAGTTCACGATCGTAACGTCCGGCAGCTTGAACGCTGGCATCGCGCCTTTGCCGAGCTTGATGGTCGCGGCGATCTGCTGATCGGTCACCGAGCTTTGCCACGCCGGATCGGAAAGGTTGGTCGCTTTGAGCATCGGCCCGCGCGGGCCGTCGCCGCGCCCGAGCTCTCCGTGACAAGGCGTGCAGTTCTGACCCCAGGCGACGATGGTCACGTCTTCGAGGCCGGGGACGGCCGGCGCACCGGCGTCCTTCGGATCCACCTGCACCTGGGAGCTTCCCGGGTTCTCGGTGTGGTCGTGATCGGTCGGGAGCCATTCGCGCACGTCAGCCGAGCGCTCATTGCAGCCGAAGCAAGCGAGAGCGGTCAGCCATAAAAACGGGAGAGCGGCGCGCCCGGGCCAGGAGGCCGAGGCGCGCGCACGCGGCGGTTGAATCACTCGAAGACTTTACCGCCACCCGTTGGATCCAGACCCAAATACTTCTTGCCGCCCAGCTCGGCGACCTTGAATTCGGTGCGGCGGTTCTTGGCTTTGCCCTCTTCGGTCGTGTTGTCGGCGATGGGCTTGGTGGCACCGAAGCCGACCGCGAGCAGGCGCTCCTTGGCGACGCCCTTGGCGACCAGCGCAAGTTTGATGGCGAGCGCGCGTTGGCCCGACAGCACTTCGTTGGCTGCGGGTTGGCCGACGTTGTCGGTGTGGCCCTCGATGCGCAGCTTGGTGACGCGCGGGTTTTCGTCCAGGTACTGCTTGAGCTGATTGAGCGCGGCCTCGCTCTCCGGCTTGAGCACGGCCGAATTACTCTCGAACACGATCTGGTTCGGCAGCAGCAGGCTGTCTTTCTTCAAAACGGCCTTGGCGTTGGGGTCGACGGCGGGCGTCGCGGGCACCGGAGTCGTGGGGGCCGGTTCTGGCGCCGCCGCGGCCGGGGCGGGCTCGGCCGCCGGCGGGGGCGGCGGTGGGGGCGGGGGCGGCGTTGCCGGTTCCTCACCTCCGGCTTTGAAGGAGGCGGACGCGGCGCAGGCCCCGAGCAAGGGCGTGGCGAGCGCGAGACCCAACAGGACGGCTAAGTAGCGAGAGCTCTGAAGCATGTCTGGTTACCTCGAAAGGACGGCCGCCGAAGACGCCGGCGGGCGCGGATCCCGTGATCCGTGAGCTAGTCCAAGTTTTGGCCACAGCGCAAGCGATGCCGGCCTCAGCGATCGACGGATGACCCCGCGGAACGCTTCAACGGCCCGTGGGCCGAGGTTCGGAACCTAGGTACAGCGGGCCGAGAACTTCCCGCCTTCCTGTTGTTTCCTCCGCTCGTGGTAAGCCCCCAGGCGAATGGCCGCGGAGTTCGTCCACCTGCATGTCCACTCGCAGTACTCGTTTCTGACGAGCGCCGTGAAGCTGTCGGATCTGCCCAACAAGGCCAAGGCCTTGGGCATGTCGGGCGTGGCGCTGACGGACGTCGGCAACATGTATGGCGCGATCCGCCACTACAAGGGCTGCAAGCAGAATGGCCTGACGCCGCTGCTGGGCGCTGAAATGTTCATCCCGCGCGGGGGTAGCCGCACCGGCGCCCTCGATCACCTCGTGCTCTTGGCGGAGAATCAGGAGGGCTACAAGAACCTGGTCCGCATCGTGTCCGAGGGCCATTTGCGCTCGGCGCACGACTACGCGCCGGCCGTGACGCTCGACTTCATCACCGAGCGCAACAAGGGCTTGGTCGCGTTGAGCGGCTGCATGGCGGGTGTCGTGGCCCAACGTATTTTGGAGCAGGGCGTCGACCAAGCCGAGCCGACGCTGGCGGAGTTCCGCGACCGCTTCGAGCCCGGGCACTTCTTCGTCGAGCTGCAAGATCACGGCTTTCCGGAGCAGCCCGTGCTCTCCGACATCTTATTGAAGGCGGCTGGGAACCTGAACCTGCCGGTGGTGGCGTCGAACGACGTGCACTTCATGACGAAGGACGACGGCATCGCCGCGCTCTACCTCGAGTGCGTCGGCAAAGGCCGCACTTTCGCCGAAGAGCAGCCGCTTCATCACAACTCGTTCGAGATGTACCTGAAGACGCCGGACGAGATGGCGGCGCTCTTCGGCGGCGTGCCGGGAGCGCTCGAGAACACGCTCAAAGTCCAAGAAATGTGCTCGGCGCTCAAGCTCGAGCTGGACAAGCCGATGCTGCCGCAGTTTGCGGTGCCGGAAGGTTACGACACCGACGGCTACTTTCGACACGTGTCCAGCGAGGGCCTGGAAAAGCGCCTGGCCCACTTCCGCACGTTGGGCAAGAAGGTCAACGAGGCCGAATATCGAGAACGGCTGGAGATCGAGCTGAACGTGATCATCGGCATGAAGTACCCCGGGTACTTCTTGATCGTATGGGACTTCATCCGCGAAGCCAAGGCGCGCGGCATTCCGGTGGGTCCTGGTCGCGGCTCCGGCGCAGGCTCGATCGTGGCGTACTCGCTCGAGATCACCGAAATCGATCCGATCCCGTACGCCCTGCTGTTCGAGCGCTTTCTGAACCCAGAGCGCGTGAGCATGCCCGACTTCGACGTCGATTTCTGCATGTCGCGGCGTGACGAAGTCATCCGCTACGTGGCCGAGAAATACGGCGTCGACAGCGTCGGGCAGATCGCGACGTTCCAGAACTTGAAGGCGCGCAGCGTGATCAAGGACGTGGCGCGCGCCATGGGCTTTGCCGCGACCGAAGCGCAGCGCATTGCGAGCATGGTGCCCGACAAGGGCCAGGGCAAAACCTACACCATCGACGAAGCGTTGGTGGTCGAGCCCAAGCTCAAGGCGCTGGCCGACAGCGACCCGCGCGTGCAAGAGCTGCTCGGTCACAGCCGTAAGCTGGAAGGTCTGACCCGGCACGCCGGCATGCACGCCGCGGGCGTCGTGATCAGCGACGGCGCGCTGACCGAGCACGTGCCGTGCTTCAAGAGCGACACGACGATCGTCACCCAGTACGATAAAGACGACGTCGAGGCGGCCGGTCTCGTCAAGTTCGACTTCTTGGGTCTGAAGACCCTGACCGTGATCGACATCGCGCAGAAGCTGGTCAATGCGCGGCCAGATCGGCGCAACAATCCGCTCGATTTGGGCAAAATTTTGCTCGATGACAAGGCGACGTATCAGCTCATTTCGAGCGGAGAAACGACGGGCGTCTTTCAGCTCGAGTCGTCCGGCATGCAGCAGTTGCTCAAGCGCCTGCAGCCGGACGTGTTCGAGGACATCGTCGCAGTCGTGGCGTTGTACCGGCCGGGACCACTCGGCACCGGCATGATTGACGACTTCATCCTCAGCAAGCACGGCAAAAAAGCCATTCGTAAGCTGCACCCGCTGGTCGATGAGGTGCTGGCGCCGACCTACGGCGTGCCCGTGTACCAGGAGCAGGTGATGCAGATCGCCCAGCACCTGGCCGGCTACACCCTCGGCGGCGCCGACATGCTGCGTCGCGCGATGGGTAAGAAAAAAGCCGAGGAGATGCAGAAGCAGGAGGCGACGTTCATCGCCGGTGCTCTCGCCAAAGGCGTCCCAGAAGAACAATCATCGGCCATTTTCAAAGAGATCGAGGGCTTCGCGTCGTACGGCTTCAACAAGAGCCACTCGGCGGCGTACGCGCTCGTCACGTACCACACTGCCTATTTGAAGGCGCACTACCCGACCGAGTTCTTTGCGGCGTTGATGACGGCCGACAAAGAAAAAATCGAGAAGGTCGTGCGCACGATCGCAGAAGCGCGCGCTTGGGGCGTGTCGGTGTTGCCGCCCGACATCAACTTGAGCGCAGTCGACTTCACCGTCGTTTACCAGTACCCGGACGGCCGTGGTCCGCAGACGCGCGGTGGCCCCGGCAAGCTGCGCGACCGCTTCGGGCCCCAGATTCGCTTCGGCTTGGGCGCGGTGCGCGGGGTGGGGGAGTCGGCGCTCGAGACCATGTTCGAGGCGCGCAGCGGGACGGGCCCGTTCGTCGACTTGTTCGATTTGGCCACGCGCGTGGACTCGAAGCGCCTGAACAAGGGCGTGCTGGAGTCTTTGGTGCAGTGCGGGGCGTTCGACACGGTCTTGGAGCCGAAGGGCATCACCCGGGCGCGCGCGTACGCGGCCGTCGATCGCGCCCTGGAGCGCTCGCGCTCCGCGAGTCGCGATCGCGAACGGGGGCAAACCAACCTGTTCGGCATGTTCGGCGGCGGCAGCGGCGGCGCGGCCGCGGCGGCGGGCGACGAGTACCCGGTGGCGGTCGAATGGGACCGCATGGAGTTACTCAAGCGCGAGCGCGCGGCATTGGGCTGCTACGTCTCGGGGCACCCGTTGTTTCGCTACCAAAGCAAGCTGCCGCGCATCGGGGCGCTGGGCACCCTGGAGCTGGCGGGGCAGAAGCCGTGGTCGGCAGCCAGCGTGGCGGGCATGGTCGAGAATTACCAAGAGCGCTTGTTCAAGGGTGGCAGCGGCGGGCGCGCCGCCTTCTTCGAAATCGAAGATCAATACGGGCGCGTGGAGGCCAAGGTGCGCGGCGACCGCATCGACACCTACTCGGCCATCCTCACCTGCGGCGAGCCGGTGATCGTGAGCGGCAAGGTAAGCTTCCCGATGAGCGAAGACGCCGACGAAGAGCGCGAGCCCACGCTGCTCGTGGACGGCGTCGAGCTGTTGTCGGATGCCGCGCTGCGCGCCACCCGCGCCATCTCGATCCGGCTGGACGCCGAGCGCACGGGGCGCAGCGACCTCGAAAAGCTGAAGGTGCTGCTCATGGCCTCGCCCGGCTCGTGCCCGGTGGAGCTAGTGCTGGCCATGAAAGACGGCGCCGAAGCCGTGCTCGACCTGCCCGGCACTCGTGTCACCCCCGACGGTGTCCTCCTCGGCGGCCTCGAGCGCACCTTCGGCGGCCCCGTCGCCGAGCTTCGCTAGGCGAGCCTTCCGATCATCTCGCGCTCGAACCAGCAGTTCGATAAGTCTTCGTCGTCGTCCGGCGTGTTAGGCTCATGGCTCTCATGCGCGACGGAAAAGCCGAGCTGGTGCGCATCGACAATCGCGGTGAAGCGCACCCTATTGGCGCCATCGCCAGCCAGCGTTTACGGGCGCGGGCGGGCGCGTATCGCATGCTCCCAGCCCCCGATCACGTCGTGTTCATGCGCTACACGGGTGAAGACGGGCGGCGTGACGCCGAAGATGGCGCGATTGTGCGCTTGGCGGGCGAGGTCACGGCGCCCGGCGCGCTGTGCGACGTGCTGGCGCTGCTCGCACAGACGGGTTGGCGCGGTGAGCTCGTGGTGCTCGACGGCGACGACGTGCGCTCGGTATTTTTCGATCAAGGCAACGTGGTCGGAGCCGTCACCAACGTCGAAGCCGAGCGGCTGGGCGCGGTGCTGTACCGCTACGGCGTGATCGACGGCGACGCGCGTGATCGGATCATGGCCCAGGTGAAGGACGGCAAACGCTTCGGCGCCGCCGCCATCGACCTGGGCGTGTTGAAGCAAGATCAAATTTACGCGTCGATCTCGAAACAGGTCGACGAGATCGTGTTCGCGACGTTGACGGTCAGCGACGGCACGTTCTTCTTCCTCGACGGCTTCGACGAAGCGCGGCTGGTTTCTCGCCACACCGTGAGCGCCAATGCGTTGTTGATGGATGGCGTGACGCGCATGGATGAGATGCGCTATTTCCGGCAAAAAGTGCCGTCGGCCGAGCACGTGCCGGTCAGGAACGAGGGCCGTGGCGCGCCCGACGACGAGTTCAAGGTGGCGTTCGACGCCGTCGACGGCAAGAGCAGCGTCGGTGACATTGGCCGCACGTCGGGCAAGGGTGAGTTCGGGATCACCAAGCAGATATACGGCCTCGTCCAATCCGGCCACGTCGCCATTCATCCGCCACGCGCCGCCGGTGGTCCCACGTCGCTGGTTGCGGCCGCCAACGGGGCCCTCGAAGCCATTTACCGCGCCGCGACGGCGGCCGGCCGCGCCGAAGAGGTCCGCTCCGGCTTGTCCTCGTTCGCGGTCGGGGCGGGCGTGTACGACATCCTATTTCGGAACGCAGGCCCCAACGAAAACGGCGCCCTCGACGCCGAGGCGGTGGCGCAGAACTCCGCGGTCGTGGCGGGCGGCTCCGACCCCAACAACATGCTCAAGGGCATGCTGCACGAGTACGTGGCCTTCGCGCTGTTTAGCGCCGGCGCAGCCTTGGGCTCGGCTGCCGAAGCCGAGCTGTCGCGCCAAGTCGGACCGGCGCTCGCCAGCCTCAAGCCGCAGGCCTGAACCCGCCGATGGCTGTGAAAGTCACGGCGCACAAAACCAGCAGCGCCCCGGATACTTCGATCCGCGGCGCTGTGGTTTCTCTCGGTGGGTCGACTGAGACTTGAACTCAGGACCAACGGATTAAAAATCCGCTGCTCTAACCAGCTGAGCTATCGACCCGTGCAGCGAGGGCCTGCGCGTGAGGCGCGCTTCTTAGCGCAGACGGGGTGGGGTACGCCACCCCTGTGTGCAGGTAGCGGGCGTTTGCGGCCGTCGGGCCGTTCCTGCCGTCGAAATTAGCGCAAAGACAGAGCGATCCAGGCCTCATCGCCGGAGAGCCAGAAGCCGATGCCGACGTCGGTGCCATCGAAATTCAAGAACGCGTCGGTGAAGCGTTCGTTCTGGCCGTCGCGCGAGATTGTGGTGGCGCGCTCGACCGCCGTCATCCAGTCGAGACCGTAGCGAGCCACCGTGAGCTCGGCCTCGGCGTTCCAGCCGCACGCGCAACTCGGCCAAACGGGATGGCACTCTTTGACGAACTTGCCGAGCGGCTCGTCGGTGCGCGCAAAGGCCAGTGCGCTGCCTTGAGCCAAACCGTCGAGGCAACTGGAGGCGACCAGCGGCGGGCGATCGCGGGCTACGCGCTCGGCGTTGATGCGCATGAGCAAGTCCTGACGAATGTCGGCCAGCTCGGGCACGGGCACGGTCGGCGCCAAGCAGCCGTTTTGCGGCACGCACTGCCACAGCTGGCTATTGTCGAGCTCGACGCACGTGTAGCCGTCGGGGCAACCGCGTTGATCATCGCAGTCGCGCCCGCAGAAACGCTCGTCTTGGTGACGAAGGCAAGCGTCGTTGGCGTCGCCGCATTCGTCGCTGCCGCTGCAGTCACCGCACAGACCCGTGGGGCCGCGCTCACTCGCGACGTTGTCGGTGCTGCCCGCGTCTCCGTTCGGTGCGGGGTCGGAGCGCATGCCGGCGGCGCCGGCCAGGGCGTCGCTCGAGCCCCCCGCCCCGTTCGGGTCGCTGGGCAGCTGGACGATGGGGTCGCCCCAACGCTCGCCGCAACCTAGCCCGAACGCTACCGCGCCGAGCAGCGCACCGTAGCCGACACGGGCGACCGACATGAGCGGAAACATAACACTCGTTCGAGGCCTGAACCCGGGCAAATCCGCGAAAGCGCGAGGGCGATGAGCCGAACCGACCGGCGAAGGACACTTTACTTCGAACGGACCGTCAGGATGGCCAAGAAGGATTCCCAAGCCGTCGCAGAGCTTTTGCCACTGCGCAAAAGCCAGTCGGACCTGCCCGCGCCGGAATCCGACGAGCTGCTCGTCCTGTCGCTCCGCGCACGCCACCCGGACGCTGGCACCCAGTTGTTCGATCGCTACGCACCTCACGTGCGCCGCGTCCTGGTCCGGGTCATGGGTCCCGATTCGGAGATCTTGGACCTGGTGCACGACGTGTTCGTCACCGCGCTCGAATCAGTCAATCGTCTGATCGATCCCAAGGCCCTGCGCGCGTGGCTGACGCAGATCGCGGTGTTCACGGCGCGCGCGCGCATTCGCCGACGCGTGCGCGGTCGCATCTTGCGCTACCTGCCTTTCTCAGAGCTGCCCGAGCCCGAGCTGCCCCCGGCCGATTTCGAGGCCAGCGAAGCGATGCAAGCCGTGTATCGCGTCCTCGACGCCCTCGATACCGATCAGCGCATCGCCTTTGCTCTGCGCTTCGTCGCCGGCATGGAGCTCACGGAGGTCGCGGCGTCGTGCGGGGTCTCGCTCGCGACCATCAAGCGTCGCCTGTCGCGCGCCCAAATCAGCTTTGCGACCTCGGCTGAACGTGAGCCAGCGCTCGCGGAGTGGCTGAAGCTCGGCGTCTCGAACGCGGCGAGCCCGGAAGGGGGAGCGCCATGATGGCCTTGGCAGAGCGCCTACAGCGCCTCGGTCGTGAAGTTGCGGCGGAGCAAGATCGCGTGCTCGCGCAGGATCTCTCGCTCGGCAGCGTGCGCGCGCGGGTGATCGCGCAGCCGGTGCGGCGCCCGATGCGCGCCAAGCTATGGGCTTGCGGCGCTCTGGTGGCGGCGTCGGCGGCCGGCCTGGCTACCTACGGTTTTACCCGGCCCCGGGCGCCGCTCGCGGCCTCCTTCGGCGATCATCCGCTGGCGGTGGGTGAGTGGGTGAGCGCGACCGAGCCGGGCACGCCCCACATTCGTTTTTCGGATGGCTCGGAGGTCGCATTGTCGCCGGGTTCGCGAGCGCGCCTGGCCACGCTCGATTCGGTGGGGGCACACTTGGTGCTCGAGTCGGGCGCGGCTGACGTGCGCGTCACCCCGAACCACGGCGCGCGCTATCGCGTGAGCCTGGGGCCATTCGCGGTCGACGTTACCGGCACGCGTTTCGACGTCGGCTTCCGCCCGAGCGACGAGCTTTTTACCCTCACTTTGCACGAGGGTAAGGTGGTCGTGTCGGGCTGCGTGCTGGGCGAAGGACGCACGCTGTTGGCGGGCGAGTCGCTGAGCGCTTCGTGCCGCGCCGGCCATTTCGAGATCAGCGCGTTGGGTACGGACGCGAGCGGTAAGCCGAGCGCGCCGCCCGCGCCCTCTGCTGAAGCCCCAGCCCCGGCCGCAGACGGCGCGCCCGACACCAACGCCGAGCCTGGCCGCAGTGCCGCAGCCCCGCGTGAGACCGCGGCGGCGGGGCCGAGCTGGCAAACGTTATCGGGCCAGGGACGCTTCGCGGATGCGTACTCGGTCATTGCGCTCGACGGCTTCGAGGCCGCGGTTTCGCGGGCCTCGGTTGCGGAGCTGGCTTTACTCGGCGATACAGCGCGCTTTGCCGGCAAGCCGGCAGATGCGCTGACCGCCTACCAGGCCCTGCGTTCGCGAGGCGCGGGCTCGGCGGCGGCCAAGCAGGCTGCGTTCTCGATTGCGCGTGTGCATTTCGACCAGCGAGCAGCGTATGCTGAGGCCGCCCGATGGTTCCGCACCTACCTAGCCGAGCAGCCAGGGGGACCCCTCGCGCGTGAAGCCGAAGGTCGGCTCATGGAGTCGCTATCACGCGCCGGTGATCGCGTGGGTGCGCGCAAGGTCGCCGAAGGGTACCTCGCACGGTACCCGCACGGCCCGCACGAGCGCGTCGCGCGTCAGCTTCTTTCGCGCTGAGGCAGTCGGCGTTCGTCGAATAGCTCGCACCTTGGCGTTGGCATGTTGCGTGTGCGCCATGGCCGTGCCTGCTCGGGCGCAGGGGGCAGAGCCGCTCGTGGTGGTCGTTAGCAGCAGCCCCGACGCGCCGTTCGTGCGGCGCTTGGCGGCGGAGCTGTCGTTGTTTGGTTACCGCGTGGAAGTCGCGTCGCGCGCTTCGGTCGAGACTGACTTGGCCGAGCTGTTGGCCCGCTCCGGGGGCGCCGCGTTGATCGCCGTCGATCAGGGCCGCCAAACGGCGGAGGTCATCGTCGGCGACGCCGCCGGTGGCGCGCCCGCGCGGCACGAGCGCGAGCGGCTCGATCCGCGACGGCGCGCGGACACGAACGCGGCGGTCTTGGCCGAGCGCTTTCGGGCGCGACTGACCGAGCTCGGCATCTCGCCGGGGGTTGCGTCGGTGTTGCCGCCGCCCGAACCGCAGCCTCTCGATTTGCGACCACCCGCGCCCCGGTCCGAGCCCGAGCGTCGCTTGTGGCTGGCGGCCGCGTTTGGCGCGACCAGCGGCGGGCTAGGCGTCCTGCCCGACGTGCAGCTCGAGCTGCGCGCGTTTCCGGTGCACTGGCTCTCGACGAGCGCGTTCGGAAAATGGTCGCCCGTCGCCGCGGAGGTCAACGCCTCTCAGGGCCAGACCAAGGTGAAGCTGTTACAGGGCGGCGTGCTGATCGACGTTTATCCGGTGCGACGAGAGCTTGCCGTCAACGTTGGTCTGGGCGCGATGTTGGTGAGCGCCACCATGTTGGGTCGCGCTGCGGCGCTGCCCTTCGACGGCCGTGAAGATTCCGTGCTCGTGCCCGCGGGGATGTTCCAGGCTGGGGCAGGACTGCGCCTGGCTCCCCGCGTTTCCGCCGAGGTTCGGGGATTTGTCGGTGCCTGTTCGCCACGGATCGGCGTGCGTTTTGGCGGCAGCGGGGTAGCGCACTATGGTCAGCCGTTCTTCGGCGCGTCCGTCGGCGTGTCCGTCGGCGTGTTTTGACGCGGGCTCCTAGGCCGGTCAGGGCAGCGGTGCCTCGCTTTGAAGCCCAACCGCGCGCGGCACCATTCGTTGGACGCGCGTTTAGCTACCGTGCCTAGAGACGCGCACGGATCTTCAAAAACTGACCAAGATCTGGACACTGCACCCACTAACAAACGTGGCGTTCGCGCGTGTGCTCCGACGTCGCACGAAATTTCGCGCCGCATAGTGCGACCGTTCGCATGGGTCACGGTCGAATCATTCACGAAAATTACGGGCAAAGCGCCATGTTTGGTCCTTGCGCTCGGACCCTTTAACGGAAAAGCTTACGTGTCGACTTGGTGGCTCCAGCGCGGGCCCTTTTTTGGAGGCTTCTGTTCGATGAAAGCAGCGAAGACGTGGTGCCTGGCAGGTCTTATCTTGGTGGCCGGTTTCACATCGGTGAGCTGCGGAAAAGATGAAGGCACCGACGGCGGCGGCGGCCACGGTTCCGTCATCGGTGGCAGCGGGGGCAGCGGCACCGGTGGCCTGACCGGACGTTCCGGCTCCGTCAACAGCGGCGGCGAGCCCGACGACGGTCCGACCGGCACGAGCAAGCTCGGTCGCGCGTGCGTCACCGCCAAAGACTGCGTCGATCCGACAGCGCCAGGCCTTACCTGCATCACCGCCAAAGACGCCGTGCTGGGCGACGGCGCTCCGCCCAAGGGCCTTTGCACCACGACTTGCAAGATGCCCTCGGAAGAAGAGCCCGACGACACCTGCGCCACGCTTGGGCCTGGCGGCATGTGCTTCCCGTTCGAATCGGGCTCCGACGAAGGCTACTGCATCGAAGGCTGCGAGTTCGGAGCTCCGGACATCGGCGAAGCCAAGTGTCACAGCCGCCCTGAGTTTGCGTGTAATCCGGCTTTGCTCGGCGCGACCGACGCGACCTGCACCAGCACGGACGATTGCCCGTCCGGTGATCTGTGCATCGACGGCCAGTGCGCCATCGTGTTCCCTGGCTGCCTGCCCTCGTGCCGCGGCGACCTCGACTGCGACCCCGGCATGTACTGCGACCAGGGGTTCCTGAACGGTGTATGCACGCCCGTGAAACAGACGGGTAAAGCGCTGGGTGAGCCGTGCACGGTTCCCGAAGAGGGCGCCGCGCAAGAGCCCGACGGTTGCTTGGGTTTCTGCCAGGCTGACTCCGACACCGGCAATAAGGGCCACTGCGCTGCGACTTGTGGCTTGGCGCGGCCCTGCTCGTGGAACGCTGCCAGCGAAAAATTCGACGGAATCTGCTTCTACGCTTCCGTTCTGACCTCCGAAACGGGTGACGTGGGCGACTTCGGCTTCTGCACTCCCAGCTGCAACTGCACTGACGAATGCAACGATTCGACGTTGGCTTGCTCGCTGCTTTCGCAAGGCGCGCTGTCGGCGGACTTCCGCGGTCCGGGGCTTTGCTTCTCGCCCGACGCCATGACCGATGAGTACAATCAGTGCACGGGCGCCGGTGGTATGGGCGCGGGTGGCGACGGTGCCGGCGGAGCCTCGAGCGGCGGTGACGGCGCGGGCGGCGTTCCGGCCGGCGGCGCGGGCGGCTGACCGAACCTCACCGCAACGGTCAGCTCGGCCAGGCCGGCTGAAGTGAAGCGCGCGCCAAGCACGGTTTGGCGCGCGCACTCGCTCACCTCCGCGTTCGGAAAGGCGGTCTCCACGAGCGTGGCTCGTTTGACCGCGCCTTCGCTGCCGAGCTCCAGCTTCAACGCCACGCGCCCCCAGAGCTGGGCGTCGCCAGCGAGGCCCTTTTCGTAGCAAGCGGTCAACGCCGGCGTGAGCCCTTCGAGTGCCGCCAAGTCTTCGCTCGTGACGCGGGGCGCAGGTGAACCGTCGGGCGCGCGCGGCGGCACCGGGGCGTGCCCCGGCCATTGTTTGACGGTCACTTCGATGTCTAGCTTTCGCGTGAAGCCCGGGGTGAAGTCCAAAGCGCGCACGCGCTCGAGCACACAGCGCGCGTACTCACGCTCGGGCGCGGGACCCAAGCTACGCGCGCCCAGAACCCTGCCGTTCGCGCTGAGCGTGAGCCGCACGCGCGCCGAACGCTCCGGCTTGGGCGCCAGGCGTTGCGCGTTCTCGAAGCACGCGCGCATTGGCCAGTAGCCGTGGCTACGCGTGAGGCGCAGCAAGCGCGCCGTCGAGCCCTTGGGTGCTCGCGACAACAATTGTACGTCCAGGACGACGCGTGTCGCCGGGTGGTATCCCAGGCGATTCGACGGGTGCTCCGGTGCCGACGAACCGCCTAGCGCCCACTGAAAGAGCTCTTCGTCGCGACCCAAGGTCATCATCTCGGTGGCGAGCCGCGCGTGACCGAGCGCCGAGTACGGCCGCTCGATCAGCACTCGCACGGCTGCTTTCGGTGCCTCGATGACGGTCGGCTCCGGGGCAGTTGGCGGCAGTGACGCGAGCGGGGCACTGACTACAGGCGCCGCGACCGCAGGCTCGGCGGCACCGGCTGGAGCCGCGCTCTCGGGCGGCAGCGACAGGCTCGGCGGGTCGAGCAGAGGCGCAGCGGCACTGCAGGCGCTCACGACGAGCAGGGCGAGCGGCAGGCGCCGGAGCATGCCGGAACCTACACGCGGCTCCCCTCAGAACGCCAGTTTGGCGCCGACCTGCAGCCAACGCGGCGGGTTGGGCCGCGCGCCGAAAGGTCGCCGCCCGGCGATGCGGCTCGCGCCGGTCACGTTGCGCAGGTTGCCATAGATCGAAAGTGCCCGGAACGGCTTCACGAAGGCGCTCAGGTCGAGCCAGTCTTGCGTATCCGTCACGAAGGCGTCGTCGAGCGAGCCGCGAGAGGCTTCTTCGCGCATGCGACCGATGTGATAGCCGGCCAAGGCCACGCCTGCGTAGTCGAGCTCGGCGCCCAGCGTGCCGCTGCCCTGGTGGCGCGGAATGTACGGCAGCTGGTCGCCGCGCTGCACGCTGCCGTAGATAGGGTCGGCCGACTCGAAGTCGCTCATGAACTTAGAGCGAGTCAAAGTGTACGCGAGCGTGACCGGAAGTTTCACGGCCCCGGCTTTGAAGTCGTAGGCCGCGTAGGCTTCCAGGCCATAAATGTGGGCTCTGCCGGCGCTGAACTGCGAATCTAGCTGCGTCTCCACGCAGCTGCTGGAAAGCGTGCACACGTCGGTGAGGTTGGAGTAATCGTTGAAGAAGCCGATGACCTCCAGGCGCTTGGCCCCGGAGCTGACCCGCGCCCCGCCTTCGTAGTTCACGCTGTACTCGGGCTTGGCCGCGTCGTCGCCGGGCGGGGGTGGGCTGAAGCCGCGATAGACGCCAGCCAAGATGCCCACGTAGTCGGTGAAGGCGTAATACGCGCCCATCCCGGGCATGACCGCGACCGTGCTGGCGCCGGTTTTGTCGCCTGTTTTACGATCTTTCGATTCGCCGCGAATCAGCTCGATGCGCGCGCCGGGGGTCAAAGTGAGCTGGCGCCAGGTGACGGCGTCCAGCGCGTGCAGCGCCAGCGCGTACGTTTGCTCGAAGTTAGCCGTCGTCACCAGCGTCGCGGTCCCGGCTGGTACCAGTCGGCCGTCGACCATCAAAAATTGGTCCTCACTGTGCCGACGCTCGATCGAATCGTAATGCAAGCGTGCGCCCGCTTGCAGCGAGTGGGTGAGCGGACCGGTCTTGCCCGACAGCTCGAGCTGGCTGTGCACCCCTTGGCTCACGAAGGTGCGATCGTTGGGCCCGATCCACACGCTGTCCGAGCCGGTGGCGCTGTCTTGCTCGCCTTTGAGCACGCCCAGTAGCTCGGCGTTGACCGGCGCATTCGGATCGCGCAACACGTTCAGGATGCCGGCGCCGCCAAAACGATTCAGCTTGCGCCAGATGCGGGCGTAGTCGTGGCGGTACACGCTGGTCGTCAACTTGGCGTGCTGGCTCGGCAGGTCCAGTTGATGCGACAGCACCGCGCTGATGCGATGATTTTTCATCTCGTCGAGCGCGCTGCCTTGGTAGCGCTGATAAGGATCTGCTCGAAAATCCGCGTCGGTTAGGCCCAAGTACGTCTCGTTCGATTTTTCGTCGGAGTAGCTGAGCTTGAGCTTGAGCTCCTGGCGATTGTGAGCGCGCGGGTCGAGCACGTACGAGCCCTTGGCCATCCAGTCGTTGCGAGTCGCCCCGGTGTCGGCTTGCTCGTTGGGCAAATGCTTGAAGCCGGTGTTGTGAATGCGCAAAAATTCGAAGACGAAGCCAAATTGTTCGGTGCTCGCGCCGGCGTACGCGTGCACTTTGTCGTAGCCGTATTCGCCAAAGGCTACGTCCGCGCCGCCGCTCGGTAGGGCCGGGATCGGCCGAGTTACGAAATCGACGGCGCCGCCTACCGTTTGCGGTCCGTAGGCAATGGCCGCCGGCCCTTTGATCACTTTGATCTGCACCATGCGCGAGGTCAGCGGAAAGTAGTAAGCGGCGGGGGCGGAATAGGGCGCGGGTCCAAACAGGACGCCGTCCTCCATCAACGTGAGCTTCTTGCTGCGGTCGGGGTTGCCGCCGCGAATGCCCAGGTTGGGCCGCAGGCCGACGCCGTCTTCTTGGCGAATGTAGACGCCCGGCACTTGCATCAGCACCGCGTGGGGGTCGTCGTACTCGAAGCGCTCCAGCTGCCGGCGGTTGATGACCTGCGCGGAGCCGGGAGCGCGCTCGACGCGCGAGCCGGCCACCGTAACTTCGACCGGTTCGGTGGGACGTGCCGACTGCGCGGCGAGCAGACCGGACGAGAGCACGACAAAGCCAGAGGGAGCGAAGGCGACAAAACGCATGACGGACTTAAAGCGAGATTCGGGTGTGGGGAGGGGGAGTTGCGGGTGCGGGCAAGATCCACGGCTTGAGTGCGATGCCGTCGCTCAACGAAGCCAAGTCAACGGTTGGATCGATGATGGGAGCGCTGCGGCGCCCGTTGAGCGAAGCGCGCGCGTCGACCCGCACTTCGACGGGGCCCAGACCACGTCGCTCGAGGTCGGCGCGAACGTGATGACCTAGCTGCAGGACCAAGTCAGGCTGGCTGACCATCTCGCTCTCCTGCAGGGGGGTCAGGTATTCGCGGGGCGAGACGTGCCAGATTTGACCGGTCCGGCTATTTCGCACCAAAAACGTAGCGCTACCGCCCTTGGCTCGAACCATCACGCGCCAGGAAAAGCGCATGCCCTGCTCGTGCCACAGCACGTCGCCGCCGTAAGCGAGGAAGCGCAGCGGCAAGAGTAGCTGTAGCGCGCAGTACAGGGCGCCCGAGTACAGCGCGAACGCCGAGCGCGGAGTCCGGTCGCCTTCGCCCAGCAGGGGCGGCGACAGGCGACGGGACGACAGCCGAACCGCCGCGGCCCGTGGCCAGCTCGGGTCGAAAAACACCAGCGCCGAGACGCTCATGATCACGGGAAACATGCCGATCGGAAACAGCACTCGCGTGAGCGCGTGAAACAGCAGCACGACCACGTACGCGTACGGGCGTGTCCGGCGCCACGACAACCAGCCGACGATCGTCGCGTCGAACAAAAAGCCACACCAGCTCATCACGAGGGGCACGCCGTCGATTGCCAGCAGGCGACCGAGCAGCGGCACCTCGGCGCTCGCCCCGAGCCAGATGCGTAGCGGCTGGGCGTGCACGAGCCAATCGGGCTGCGCCTTGGCGAGCGCAGCAAAGCCGTAGACGAGCGCGATCTGAAATCGAAACAGGTACAACCAAGCCCGTGCCGCGCTCTCGGCGCTCGCCACTTGCCCGAAGAAGCGCCTTGCAAGCTCGGCGTCCACCGACCAAATGCGCCCCGCCGGTGAAGCCACCAGCAGCCAACACAAAAGGCCCGCCAAGTAGTAGTGGTTCAGATAGGTGCTGACGTCGAGCAGCTGCAAATAGCTGAGCCCTAGCGCCAGCAGCGTCGCGCTCGCGCGAAACGCGATGCCGCCTGCGACCGCCAAGGCCAGGACACCGAGCCCGACGACCAGCGCTTGCAGCGCGGGGCCCGACAACGGCCTCACCCAGCCGAAGCCCCAGTACTTGAAGAAGAAGGTCGGCTCGACGAAAAAGCGGGTGATCCAATCATTGGCGATGAAACGCCACATCGACACCGCCAGCGTGAGCCCGAACAGCACTCGAAACGCGGCCAGCCACGCCAAGTCGGTGGGCTCGAGCAAGCGGCTCTTCAACGCGAGTCGTTCAATCCGTATCACTGGCGACCCCGGCCGGAAGCTTCAGGTTGAGCGCGCTACCGGCGCCGAAGAAGTCGGCCTTGAGCAGCAGCGTGAGTGCGCGCAGCTTTTGATAGAGCGCTTCGAGCTCGGGCTTGGTGGCCTCGTGCAGGCTTGGAAAGGTTTCGACGGCCGCTTGCGCAGCATCCAACGCCGTCAGTAGGTCGGTGGCCAGCTGGTTTTGCCCCACGTCGTTCAGCCAATCGTCGAAGCCGAGGCCCGCGCCGTTTTCACCGCAGCCCTGAAAAAGCGCCCGAAAGCCGCGTAGGTTCTCGCGAATCGACACGATGCCAGTCAGCGAAAGCGTGCCCTCGGGTTGGCTGACGGGGTGGCTGAGCGTTACCCCTGCCGGGATGCCGACCTTCCAGTCCTTGACCTCCTTCTCCACGTACAACAACGACCACGCGATCACGTTGAGCGCTTGCTGCTCGCTCTCGTAACCGGTGGCGTCGATCAGCGTCTGTCGGAAGTTACCGCCGTCCGGGCTCCAGGCCTCACGCAAGCCGTGCACTTGCTCGAAAACGTCTGCCGACAAAGCTGCGGCGTAGTCGAGCTTGGCGCCGCCGAGGCTTGCCGCATCCAACGCGGCCCAGCCTTTGCCAGTGGTGCTGTTCGGGCTGCACGCTTGGTCGACCCCGGGATAGAAAAGCAGGTATTCGAGCCCAAATAAGCCACGCGCAGAGATTTGCACCTGCGACCACGACTTCTCGTAACCGCGCACGATCACCTGTTCCTCGACGCGACAGCGCCCGACGAAGGGCCAGGCGTACACGAAGTCGCGTACGCCTCGTCCGTGAATCGGATCTCTACCCGCCGAGTCGACCTTGCTGCCCGCCGGGCCGAACTGAAACAGCTCCGCCACGGACCAGCGCTGCATCGCCGTGCGCCAGGCTTTTTGCGCCGCTGCACGGGCGGCGTCGCTGGCCTCGTCGTGCAGGGCGCTCACCGCATCGCGCAGCGCTGCGGCCGCGTTCTCGACGTGACAATACTGCCAAATTGCGCAGTCGGCCGCGGCTTCGCGCAATGCGGCCCGCGTAAAGCGACGGCTCGAAACCGGCGCGGGCCCGCAGTCTTCATCCGGCGTGGGCTCCATGAACGGGCCTCCACCGGCCCCGACGTCGCCGGCGGCGCCGCCCTCGGTGATGGCGGTTTTGCCCGCGTCGCTCGTTCCCGACTCACGACCGGCGGTTTTGCCACCGTCGGTGCTGGAAGCGCCGCTCGACGACGACGAGCCGCCCGACGCCGGTAGCTCCCAGCTCGGGCCGAATACCTCGTCGGGCGTCGCCGTTTTGCAGGCGCCGACGAGCACCCAGCACCCCAAGAGCGCCGCGCCTCGTCGCGGAAGCCGGCGCGGTTGGCGTGCATTCCTGACGGAACGTGCTTGGTTCATTGGACGTCGAGGATCGCTAAGATCGCGCCGTCGGCGTGACCGCTGGTGGTGGCGGCCACGCGCTTCTTGTCCGGCGAGAGCGAGACGGCAAAGAAGTGCGACGTGGTTCCCGACAGCGGCGCGTACAGGTAAGCACCGGCAATGGTGTCGCCTCCGCCCGGACCGGCGCCCAAGCCGCCCTCGGTGGCGTCCAGCTCACCGTCGGCCGTGGTGACGAACAAGGCCGGCGCCGTGCCCAAACGACCGGCAAATACCATGCGATCTCCCGGCAGCACGACCAAGTCACGGCCGCGATCCTCGGTGCCGCCCAGGTTCAGGCCTTCGCTCTGCACGGCCAATGTACCGGCCACGCCGTACGTCGTGTCCAACTTGCCCCCGTCGGCCGTCTGCTCGAAGCCGAACGACACCATGTCGACGTTGTCGGTCGTCAAGTACGGCGGCACGAAAGTGGAGATGCCGTTGGCCTTGGTCGCGCGACCATAGCCGGTGGTGACGTAACGCCCGGTGCTCTGGCGCTTGACCGCGTAGCACTCGGCGAAGCCGCCATCGACGAAGAATGGGTTCGATACGAACACCCCGGGGATGGTGCCCTGCGTGAACGTGGCGTCCGGCTCCCCCGTCGCCGACAAGCGCAGCACGTGAATCGTGTTGAACCCGTCGATGTTGGTATACCCGGCGCTCACGATCGCGCCGTCCGCTTCGACGTTGCCGCGACGACCACCGTCGTTGTTCGTGCCACCGCTGTTGAAAGAGAACGGCCTACCACCGTTGAAGGCCGCGTCGACGACGCCGTTGTTCACGTTGACGCTGACGACGTAGCGGTCGTTGTCCGTGCGTTGCACCGGCGCGTCACCAGTGGTCATGGCGCCGACGGGCGCGGGACCGTGGCCGAAAACGACCACTCTCGTGGCGTCCGGGCTGAGGCCGATGCCCCACGACTCATCGACGGGCTGGCTGCCGCTCTCGACGCCCGGAAAGGCCAGGCTCTGAGCGTCGGTCCAGCCGAAATCGACCTTGCGCACGCTCGCTGACGGCGGCGTGCTGGCCGGCCCCGCGCTGAAGTTGAGCAGCTGCCCATACTGACTCATCTTGAACAACACGACGTCGCGGCCCTTGCCGCCCGAGTCGCGCACGTTGGCTTGGACGACGAGATCGCCGGTCGGCAGCTCGACCAGACCCATCGAGTACTCGTCGCCGTCGTTGGTGATGTCGTCGTCGAGGCCCTGACGGGTGCGCAGGTTGAACGTCTTGATGCCATCACCATCGAACGTGTCGTCGAGCGTCCCGTCCGCGTTGAAGCGCACGACCGCGACTTGGCGATCCACGCCGCCGGGGTAACCGGTAAACTGGCCCACGTATCCCGACGCCCAGATTTTCCCGCTGGCCGAGTAGGTTAGGCCGCGCAAATCGTGAACGCCGGGGATCAACGTGCCGTCCGGACCGTTCAGCTTGGCGGGGTGGTAGGTGAGGCGGCCGGGGCCTTCACCGCCGGCGCCGCCATCGGTCATGGCTTGGCCGGCCGCTCCCGCCGTGGGGTCCACCGACGTCTCACCGCCGGCGCCGCCGTGGAGGGTCGGGTCGGTACCGCCTTGGCCGGCGTTCGCGCCATCAGCGGATTTGCCGCCGGTCTCGCTGCCGTCGCCGCCGCCCGCGGTCGTGCCCTTGCCGGCGTTTCCGGACGCGCCCGCCTCGGGGGCCATGTTCCCGCCATCCGCAGAATCGTCTCCGCAAGCGGTGGTGGCGGCGACCAGACTCCAGCAAAAACACGGCAAAGTGACGGCGGCGAGGTGTCTGTACTTGATATTGGTTTTCATTATCGACTGTCACTGCGCTCGTAGCAAAGTGGAGATGAAATTGAAAGTGATTTTCATGTTCATCAATCGTCGCGGCGGTATCGGCCCACAGTCCTGAGCCAGCGAGACAGCCGGATTTGCGTTGTTGGTTGCTGTGCGTCGCAGCAAGGGAGACATTGGGGATCCCGGACTTTGAGGAGGTCGAGCGAGGATGAGCGAGGACAGAGCGGACGTCGGTGGCTTCGAGCACGCGCAGAGCTTCGTCGCTGGAGAGACCTCCGGCAGCCTCGGGCTAGGCCCGCTGGAGATTCAATACGAGGAGCTCTTCGGCGAGGCGCTGGCCGACGGCGTCATCACCGCCGAGGAGCGCGTGCGGCTGGAGAAAGCAGCCGACAACCTCGGCTTGGATCGCCAACGGCTGTTTCGTCTCGAACAAGCCATGGTGGCGGCTTACCAGTCGCGACATCGCGTGCAGATCGTCGAGCACTACGAGGAAGCGGCGCCGTCGCTGGCGCCGCTGCGCGTCGAGGCGGAGGGTGACGCGGGGCGTGCGCTGTTGCTCAAGCGTGTCGGGCAGCTCGAAGCCCGCGTCAAAGAGCTCGAAGAAGAGCTGCGCCGCGCGCAATCGGCCGTGAACGTCGAGGTCGATCTCACCGACATGGAGAGCGCGATCGACTACGCCAGTGAAGACGCGGACGAGGTTTGGCGACGGCTGCGCCGTAACCCGACCTCGGCTGAAGGCTATCGCCAGCTGTTTCGCATTCAAAGCGCCAAGGGCGACGCCGACGCCGCGTTTCGCGCCTCCGAAGCGCTGGTCGCCTTGGGCGCGGCCAACGCCGACGAAAAGGCGGTGTTCGAGCGTGGTCGTGCCCAAACCTTGATCGCGCCGCGCGGCAGCCTCTCGCAGGCGGCCTGGCACGACTTCTTGTTTCACCCCGAGCAAGAGCTGCTCACCGGGCAAATCTTCAGCTTGATTGCGCCGGCGGTGTTGGTGGGTCGCGTCACCTCGCTGCGTCGCGACGGCAAGCTGCACCTGCCGTCGCCGGAAACGAAGCAAGACGTCGCCAAGGCAACCATCACCGCCGTTCGCGCGGTGCCGTGGGCCGCCGCCATCTTGGGGCTGGCTTGTCCGACGCTCTACGTGGACAAGACGCGCGACGTCGGCTTCGAGCACATCCCCGGTGTCCCGCCCGTGACCGTGATCGGCAAGCGTGTGTTGAGCGGCAAGACGCAGCTCGAGCAGGCGTTCGCGATCGGTCGCCACCTCACTTGGTACCGCCAAGAGATGTACCTGAAGACGTTGTTCAGCGCGGTGCCGGATCTCGAAGACCTGTTCTTGGCCGCGCTCACGATCGGCAACCCGGGTCTGCCGATCGCGGAAGACATGAAGCGCCGCGTCACGCCCATCGCCAACGCGATTCAACCCATGCTCGAGGCGCAACAGGTCGACGCCTTACGTGGGTGTTTCCTCAGATTCGTGGAGGAGGGGGGGCGAACGAACCTGCAGCGTTGGAGCGCCGCCACCGACAAGACGGCCGCCCGCGCGGGACTGGTCTTGTGCGGCGATTTGGGAACCGCGCTCGGCATTTTGGAGAGTGAAGAAGGGCCGCAGGGCGAGCTAGGTAAAGATTTGCTCTGGTTTTCAGCCAGCGATCGCTATGGCAAGCTCAGGCGTCAGCTGGGCGTGGCCAAGACGGCCGCCAGCTAGGCGGGCGGCGACTGTAGGCCAGATGGCAGAAGACGCGTTCGGTATCGTCGGGACCGTGATCGCTTCGGCGTATCACGTCGAGTCCGTCGTCGCCGAAGGCGGCTTCGGCACGGTGTACCGAGCGCACCACGGCGGGTTCCGCGCACCCGTCGCGCTCAAGTGCTTGCGCTTGCCGCCGGGCATCTTGCCGGAAGCGCGCCAGCACTTCCTCGATTCTTTCCGGGCCGAGGCCGAGCTGTTGTTTCGGCTCTCGGCGAGTATTCCCGCGGTGGTTCGGCCGCTCCACGTCGACGCCTTCACCGCCGTCGACGGCCGCTTCGTGCCGTACTTGGTGCTCGAATGGTTGGAGGGCAGCACGCTGGACGCCGTCATTCGCAAGCGCACGGCCGAGCGCCAGGCGCCGCTTGCGTTGAAGAAGCTCGTGCGGCTCCTGACCCCCGTGGCCCGCGCGCTGGAACGCGCTCACAATTTCCACGGCCCGCACGGCCCCGTATCCATCGTCCACCGTGATCTGAAGCCCGAGAACATCTTCGTCGCCAACGTGGCCGGTGAAGAGACGGTAAAGATCTTGGATTTCGGCCTCGGTAAGGCCAAGAGCATGGTCAGCCAGGTGGCGGGCCGCGCCAGCCAAGGCGCCGCAGGCATCGCCACCTTCACGCCCGCATATGGCTCGCCTGAACAATGGGCACCGAAAAAATACGGCCAGACCGGGCCCTGGACCGACGTCTGGGGCCTGGCCCTCACACTCACCGAAGCGCTGGTGGGCCATCCGATCATCGATGGTGAGCCGGCCGCCATCATGGGTACGGTGCTCGATCCCAATCGGCGTCCTACCCCTGGGAGTGAAGGCGTGATCGTGTCCGACGAGGTCGAACGCGTGTTCACCAAGGCGTTGGCCTTGGATCCGCGCGAACGCTACAGCGACGCGGGCGTGTTCTGGAACGAGCTCCTGGCGGCGGCACGCATCACCTCGGGCGAGCTGCTCGAGGTGCGCCTGCCGCGCGATTCACGTGCCGAGCCGGGCGGTGGTACGCGCGTCGAGCGCGTCGAGGTCGCGCGTCGCCCGAGCATTCGCTCGCCGAGCGGTGCGCTGCCGCCGCCGGTAAGCAGCGGCGCGCCGACCATGGATTTGCCGGCCGTGGATTCGTCGGTCATGGGCCTGCCGGGACCGGCCGGTAACGCCGCGCCCGCTTTGCGGCCGCTTCCGCCGCCGCCGCCGGTCGCGCAGCACGTTCCGCCCGCCGTCAGCGGCTCGTTCGAAGTGCCGGATCTGGACTTGGCGCCGCTCTCGCGTCCACCCGCGTCGCGCCAACCCGTGCCGCGCACCAGCAGCGGCATGCGCGCCGCCGTCGCGCCGCCGCTCGACCTCGACGAGGTCACTGGCGATTTCGGCGAAGGCGCCTCGCTCGAGATCGATCTACCTAGCCACGACCCGTTCGTGCGTCGCGTCAGCTCGGGCGGAATGCCCGCGGTGCGCCCGCCGTCCGAGCCGCCGGTGCCCAATTCGTTTCGCACGCCTCTGCCCGCGGCGCGCTCGTCGTACCCGCCCGCGCCCGAGCGTTCGGGGTCGCCGCCGCCAGTCACCCCCAGGCCCGTCGTTCCGCACGCCGCCTCACTGCCACCGCTGAGCCGGGCGGCGCAATCGATGGTTGGTAGCGCGGGCGTGACTCCCGAGGGGCGGCGCTTTCGGCTCAAGCTGGCTGCCGAGCCGCACGCCACGCTCGTCGAGCGGCTGCTGCCCGGCGGCATGGTGCTCGGGAGCGCCATCTTGGTGACGATCTTGGACCAGGTCTATTCCGCCGTTTCCGGCGAGGTTTTCACGATCGGGCCCCTGCGAACGAGTGTCCTGGCGGGCCTGGTCATGGCAGTCGGCGTCGCCCTTTGCCTCTACCGCTTGAAGCGAGACTGACCGACAGCGTCAGCGCCGAGGCGTGGTAGAAAACTCGGTCATGGCTCAGCGAAAGCAGCGCCGTGCGCCCACGAAGGCGACCGCCAAACGAGACGACGACGAGGGCGCCAAGCGGGCCGCCACCGAGCTCGTGCAAGGGTTGCGCGGTCGCGGCATCGACCGCGCGAAAATCGGCGGCTTCGACGTCGACGGCGTTTTGCGCGGCAAGTACGTTTCGCTCGACAAGCTCGAGTCGGCGCTCGCCAAAGGCTTCGGCTTCTGCGACGTCATCTTCGGTTGGGACGCGGCCGACGTGCTGTACGACAACGCCAAGGTCACGGGCTGGCACACCGGCTACCCCGACGTGCAGTCGGTGCTCGACGCGAGCACGCTGCGCAACATTCCGTGGGAGCCGGGCGCCATCGCGATGCTGGCGGACTTTCGCGAAGGCGACGGCGGGCCGCACCCCGCGTGCCCGCGCTCGCTGTTGAAGCGGGTGCTCGCCCGCGCCGAAAAGCTCGGTTATCAGGCAAAAGTCGGCGCCGAATACGAATTTTACATGTTCAAGGAGACGCGCGACTCCTTGCAGGAAAAGTCGTTCCGGCGCCTCACTCCGCTCGACCCGGGCATGTTCGGCTACAGCTGGGTGCGCAGCGGGCAAGATTCCGAGCTCATGCGCGACATCATGCAGAGCATGCGTGACTTCGACATCGAGCTCGAAGGCCTGCACACCGAAACCGGACCTGGCGTCTACGAAGCCGCGATCGCGTTCGACGACGCGCTCAAGACCGCCGATCGTGCCGCGCTGTTCAAGGTCGCGTTGAAGCAGATCGCTCATCGCCACGGCGTGTCGGTCACGTTCATGGCCAAATGGAAGGCGGATTTGCCCGGCTCCAGCGGCCACTTGCACCAAAGCTTGTGGAAGGACGGCGAAAGCGCGTTCGTCGACGCAAAAACGGGCGGCATGTCCAAGCTCATGCAGCAGTATTTGGCTGGCCAAGTCGCGCTCATGCCCGAGCTGACCGCGCTCGTTTCGCCGACCATCAACGCCTACAAACGCTACGTACCGGGCGTTTGGGCGCCGCTCACCGCGTGCTGGGGTATCGAGAATCGCACCACGCCCTGCCGCGTCATCGGAATCGGGCAGGGGAGCGCGCTGCGCATCGAGCATCGCCAGCCGGCCGCGGACATGAACCCGTACATCGCCATGGCCGCGACGATGGGCGCGGGTCTGTGGGGCGTCGAAAAAGGTTTGGCACTGCCGCCCGAAACGCGCGGCGACGCGGGCAGTGACGGCGCGGGCAGGCTGCCGCGCACGCTGCGCGAAGCGAACGAACGCCTCGCCGGCAGCAAGGCCGCGCGCGCGCTGTTCGGCGAGGCCTTCGTCGATCACTACGTGCGCACGCGCGACTGGGAAGTGCGCGAATACGACAAGGCCGTGACGGATTGGGAATTGTCTCGCTATTTCGAGGTCATATGAGCATTTGGAGTTTTCCGACCAAAATCATCTTCGGCGCCGGTGAGATCCAACGGCTGGGTCAAGAGACCGCGGCGCTAGGTGTGTCGCGTGTCCTGGTCGTGGCCGACGCGGGCGTCGAAAAGAACGGCCTGCTGCATGCGCCGCTCAGCGCGCTCGGCAAGGCGGGGCTCGTCACTCGGGTTTTCACGGGCGTCGACGGCAATCCCACCGAGCAAAACATCGAAGACGGCGCCAAGGCCTACGCCGAGCACCGCGCCGAAGCGGTCGTCGCTGTCGGCGGCGGCTCGCCGATGGACGCCGGCAAGCTCATCGCGCTGCGCGCCGTGTGCAGCCTGCCGTTCGAGCAGCTCGACGACGCCATCGACGGCGGCGTGCACATCCCCGGCAACGTGCCGCCCATCATCACGGTGCCCACGACGGCGGGCACGGGCAGTGAGGTCGGGCGCTCGGGCGTGCTCACGGTGCGCTCCACCGGCCGAAAAACCGTCATTTTTTCGCCGCGGCTGCTGGCAAAATTCGCCATTTTGGACCCCGAGCTCACGGTGTCGATGCCGAAAGGCGTCACCGCCGCGACCGGCTTCGATGCGCTCACGCACTGCATCGAAGCGTATCTTTCGGTTGGCGATCATCCGCTCGCCGACGCGATCGCGCTGGGCGGCATCGAGCTATGCGCGCAGCACTTGGAGCGCGCCGTCACCGAGCCGACTGACTTGGCGGCGCGCGGCGGCATGATGAAGGCGGCCATGATGGGCGCGATCGCCTTTCAAAAGGGCCTGGGCGCCTGCCATTCGCTCGCGCATCCGTTGTCGAGTGAGCACGGCTTGCACCACGGCCTGGCCAACGCGCTGTGCTTGCCCGGCGTCATCGCCTTCAACGCTAGCGCGGTGCCAGACCGCGTGCGTCGCGTCGGCGCGCTCTTGGGCAACGAGCAAGATTGCGCTCGAGCCGTGGCGGGGCTGCGCGCGCGGGTCGGCATCAACGGCGGCCTCGCCGGCTCCGGTATTCGAGAAGAGCACCTTGCGCCGCTGGCGAAAAAAGCGCTTGAAGACGCGTGCCACCGCAGCAACCCGCGGCCGTGCACTGAGGCAGAGTTTCTCGAGCTGTACCGCGCGTCACTCTGAGAGTGTTGCGTCACACACGTACGTTCTTCCGCGCACCACGACGCGGAGATCACCCACCGGGTAGCCGCGGACCCAGGGCATTTATCGGCAAAACCACCTGCTGCCACCCTGGCGCTAGCACGAAATGATTCGGGTTTGTCTCGCTGAGAGACGTGACTGGGTCACGGCTGACATCGCAAATCGCTCTGGCACGGCTCTCGCAAAGGTACTCCTCATCATGAGCTACCTCGTCAAAGAGTCTCGCCAGTCGGCAGTCACTGCCGTCGAGCGCGCTCGTCGCCAATCAGAGCGCGGTGACGAGCGTCGCGCCATGTTGATCCTGCGTGAAGAGTGCTTCGCCGTCGAATCCGACGCCGCGCTCTGGGTGCACTACGGTCTGTCGTGCCTGCGCGCTCGTCGCCGCGACGAAGGCTTCCGCGCGCTCGCCCAATCCCTGTGGCTTCGCCAACGCGCTCGCGACCACGCCCGTGCCCAGGTCATGCGCGACCTCATCGCGCACCTCAGCAGCGGCGGCATGCTCCCCCTCAGCACGCGCAAAGCCGCTTAACGCCGCCAGGCGGCTCCGTGAAACCAAGCCGCGCAGCGTCTAGCGACGGTCGTTCAACCGTAAGACAGCGTCTCGACGTTGAAGGTGCGGAGGGTGTTGCGCGTGCACATCGGGCAGCTCCACCCCACATCGACCTGCTTGTCGCCGATCTTCTTCGTCGCGTTGGCGGGAGCCAAAATCTCGCGTCCGCGTGAATGGTCACTCACGAAACCGCGCACGACCGAGCGCGCCTCGTCCAGCTCCGCAACCAGGTGGGCCTGGCATTCGCACCGCGATTCGACTCGAGCAATCTTCATGGTTCGCGCGCTACGACTACCCACGGCACCCACCCGGGTCAAGACCCCAAGCGACAAGCCCCTCGCGAAGAACCTTGAAACCACCCCCGCCTAGCACTACGGTGCCCTCAGTCCTTGCGGGACTAGCTCAGTTGGTAGAGCGCAAGCTTCCCAAGCTTGAGGTCACGAGTTCGAGCCTCGTGTCCCGCTCCAGTAGATTCACGGCACCGATCGCTGCTGCCGGATGCCGAATCGCGTCACGGTCAGACGCCTTCGAATGTAGCCAGCGAGCGGCAACTGATCGACGGCGCCCCGTCGACCAGCTCGCGCTTCCAGCCTTGTTCTGTCTCCCAAGCGTGCCCGTCATTCTCCCACGGTCATGGTTGCGCCCTCGCTCTTGCGCGCCGAGCAGCTCCACCTGCGCAGCGTTGTCCCGTACCTCCAGCAGAGCGGAGGCGATGTGGGCTTGAGGGGTGCTGCTATCTTGCTTCTTGTTCGCCATGTTCGAACCACGGCTCAGGGCGCGCCAACGCCGCGTGTCGTGCTTACACGCTGAGTTTGATGCGCTTATTGCCGACTACGGCGGTCACTTCGAGGTCGCCTCCGAGCGCGCGCACGGCTCGGCGAAGCGTGGAAACCAAGTGGTCGTTGCGCTTCTCGAGCTTCGAAACCTCGCTCTGGGTCATCTCGGCTGCGGCGGCCATTTGGACCTGCGTCACGCCCAAGCTCTCCCTTAGCGCGGTGAGGTTCATATCGAGCACCTCAGCGGCCACGCGCTGATCAATCTCCGCCAGCTCGGCCTCGGAGAGCTTCTTGCGGCGGATGTCACTCCACTTTTGCAGTTTCATTGAGGTACTCCTTCCAAAGTCGTTCAGCGATCGGGATCATGCTTTCGTAGAAGCGCTTTTCCCCCGTCTTGTCGCCACCAATCAAGAGCACGGCCTGGCGCGTCGGATCGAAGGCGTAGAAGATGCGTAGCGGTCTGCCACCAGCTTGGACGCGCAACTCACGGAGCGCGATCGACGATCCGTTGATGGCGCTCGAGTAGGGGTGCCCCAACGCCAGGCCGAGCTGCGCCAGGAGATCCACACCGTGCACCACCGCCTTGGTGGCCTGCT